>RCNC010003623.1_pt1 | contig 10094 bp, 8 predicted proteins | sample 2041301 | NCBI WGS metagenome assembly RCNC01 (sample SAMN09708231, study PRJNA481090) | Marine sediment metagenome, whole genome shotgun sequencing project. | biome: marine sediment; feature: ocean; material: sediment; isolation source: Sewage treatment plant 13A marine sediment (STP13A) ...
GCCGGGGCGGGCATGGATGTGGTTTCGGGGGGTGAATACCTGCGTGCCAAAGCGGCAGGCGTACCGGGTGAGCGCATTGTGTTTTCCGGTATCGGCAAGACCGCAGATGAAATGCGCATGGCGCTGGACGGCGGCATACGCCAGTTCAACGTCGAATCCGAACCCGAAATGGAAGTTCTGAATGCCGTGGCTGTTTCCTTGGGCAAGATCGCACCGATCACCATTCGCGTGAATCCGGATGTCGATGCCAAAACCCACGCAAAAATTGCGACAGGAAAGTCCGAAAACAAATTTGGCATCCCAATCGCGCGGGCCCGTGAGGTCTATGCAATGGCAGGGGCGATGCAGGGCCTAGATGTGATTGGCATCGACGTCCACATCGGATCGCAGTTGACGGATTTGGCGCCGTTTGAGCAGGCCTATCTGAAAGTTGCTGAATTGACCGAACAATTGCGGGCGGATGGGCACAACATCCGCCGTCTTGATCTGGGTGGTGGTTTGGGGATTCCCTACGCGCGCTCAAATGAAGCGCCACCCCTGCCACTGGAATACGGTGCGCTGATCAAGAAATGTGTCGGCCATCTGGGCTGTGAGATCGAAATCGAGCCCGGTCGTCTGATTGTCGGCAATGCAGGGTTGATGGTCAGCGAAGTGATTTATGTGAAGTCAGGGGAGGGGCGCGACTTTCTGATTCTCGATTCAGCGATGAACGATCTAATCCGCCCGGCTATGTATGACGCGCATCATGACATCATTCCGGTGATCGAGCCGGATGCCGGGGCTGAACAGCAGCCCTACGACATTGTCGGCCCGGTGTGCGAATCAGGTGATACCTTTGCCAAACAACGTATGATGCCGCAGGTGCGGACCGGTGATCTGGTCGCATTTCGCAGCGCGGGCGCATATGGTGCGGTTATGAGCAGCGAATACAATACAAGACCGATGATTCCAGAGGTTTTGGTGAACAAAGATCAATTTGCGGTTATTCGCGCACGCCCGACCTTTGACGAAATGATAAATCGGGATACCATCCCGGAGTGGCTGTAACGCAATCCCGCGTTATTGCTGCGGGAGAAACTGATGGCATCCTTTTCCCGCTATGACATGCGACGCAGCCTGACGGGCTTGCGCTGGCCGGTGCGCCTGACGCAGGCCGGGATGGTGGCGGAGCAGTTGTTGCGCAGTTTCTGGCCGTTTCTGACGCTGGTTCTGGCGGTGCTTGGAATCCTGATGCTCGGCATGCAGGATCTTTTGCCACTTGAAGTATTCTGGGTCGGCGCAATGATCTCGGTACTGGCAATGCTCAGCGCTTTGGTTATTGGTGCACGGCGTTTCGTCTGGCCGACACGGTCTTCAGCGGTTCGGCGTTTAGACGAGACCATGCCAGGGCGACCTATTCAGGCTCTGCTGGATGATGCGGCAATTGGTGTGGATGACCCAGAGACGATGTCGGTCTGGCGCGCACATCAGGCGCGCATGGCCAAACGCGTAAGCCTGGCCAAACCGGTTCACCCAAATTTGCGAATTGCGCGCCGTGATCCGTTTGCGCTGCGTTATGCCGCCGTTCTTATTTTTGTGATTGCGCTGTTATTCGGATCGATTTGGCGGGTTGGTTCCGTGACAACTCTGGCGGGCGGAGCCGCTCCGCTGGTGACTGGCCCAACGTGGGAGGGCTGGGTTGAGCCTCCGCGGTATACCGGCCAACCGACCGTCTACCTAAATGATATCACGACGCCTGCACTTCAGGTCGCGCAGGGCAGCGTTATCACTTTGCGTCTTTATGGAGAAGTTGGGGCGCTGAGTGTCTCAGAGACAATTTCGGGCGAACCTGGCAATTCTGTGCAGGAAGAGTCAGCCCTTTCACAGGACTTTGTGGCTGATCAAAATGGCGAGTTGAAGATTGAAGGCGTCGGTGGCCGCAGCTGGGCGGTTGATGTCGTTCTTGATTCGCCGCCCGAAATCGCGATTTCGGGGACAGCCGAGGCGTCGGCAGTTGGTGAAATGACCCTCCCATTTACGGCAAATGATGACTATGGGGTTGAACTTGGCTTTGCCCACATTGAACTTGATCTGGATGCCGTTGATCGTCGCTACGGTCTGGAAATTGCACCCGACCCGCGCGATCCGGTGATTGTGCCGCTCCCAACCCCAATCACCGGCGATCGGCGCAATTTCACCGAAAACCTGATCGATGATTTTTCGCAGCATCCGTTTTCGAACTTGCCGGTGGCCGTGACATTGAGGGCGCAAGATGCGGTTGAACAGGAGACACAGGCAGCTTCAGAAACGATGATCCTTCCGGGGCGACGTTTTTTTGACCCGATGGCTGCTGCAATCATAGAGCAACGGCGTGATCTATTATGGGCCCGCGCCAATGCGCCGCGCGTAGCGCAACTGCTACGGGCAGTTTCGCACCGACCTGATGACGTGTTCCGCTCAGAAACCGCTTACCTTCGGCTTCGGGTAATCCTGCGTCGAATAGAGACACTGGCAAAATACGGCCTCAAGACAGAGCATCAGGACGAGATCGCGCAAGCGCTTTGGGATCTGGCGATTGTGCTGGAAGAGGGCGATCTGAGCGACGCGCTGGAACGTTTGCGTCGGGCTCAGGATCGGCTGGCCGAAGCCATGAAAAACGGGGCGTCCGATCACGAAATCGCCGAGCTGATGCAGGAATTACGCGAAGCCAGCGATGACTACATTCGACAGTTGTCGCGTCAGGCTCAGCAGGATGGTGACCAAAGTGGAGACAGTCAGTCAGCGGAAAACTCGATGCAAATGACGCAGGACGATCTGCAGGCCATGATGGATCGCATTCAGGAGCTGATGGAGCAGGGCCGAATGGCCGAGGCGGAGCAAGCCCTGAAAGAACTGCAACAGTTGATGGAAAACATGCGCGTCACCCAAGGTCAGGGTCAGGGCGGGCAATCGCCGGGTGAGCAAGCGATGGAGGGTCTGGCTGAAACGCTACGGGACCAGCAAGGGCTGTCAGATCAGGCATTCAGAGACCTGCAGGAACAGTTCAATCCCGGTGCACAGGCGGGTGAAAGTGAAGGCAACGAAGGCAGCAACGGTGGTCAGGGCAGGGGCCAAAGCCATGAAGGCCAAGGCGGTAAAGGTCAGGGCAACGGCGAATCGGGGCAGGAAAGCGACGGTCAGGGGCCCCCGGGTCCGGGCGGGCTTGCCGACAGACAACAAGCATTGCGTCAGGAACTGGAGCGCCAGCAAGGCAATTTGCCCGGAGCTGGCACACCCGAGGGCGACGCTGCCCGTGACGCACTTGGTCGCGCTGGCGAGGCAATGGACGGCGCCGAGGAAGCCTTGCGGCAGAATGAGCTTGCCGAGGCGATTGACCAGCAGTCTGCTGCGATGGAAGCGTTGCGCGAAGGCATGCGCAACCTTGGTGAAGCCATGGCACAAGAGCAGCAGAACCAACCGGGCCAAGGCACGACAGAGAGCAACAGACAGGCGCAGAACCGCGATCCGTTGGGGCGTGATGCAGGCTCGAACGGATCTGCTGGCACCGACGAGGGTTTGTTGCAAGGTGAGGATGTCTATCGCCGTGCACGGGAATTGCTGGACGAAATTCGCAGGCGCACAGGGGATGGCGAACGTCCGGAAATAGAGCTGGAATACCTCAAACGTCTGCTTGAGCGTTTCTAGATCGGGTTATGTTTAAGGAATGCTGCTCGACGCCTTCGCATCCAGCCAGTCCAAGATGCCTTTGACACGATCGCCCAAAGCGGCCCTGCCTTTGTCGACAATCGCAACATATCCAGAGACGGCAGGTCCTGCCATCGGAACAGACTGGGTGATTTTCGGAGCCATAACGTATACTGCGCCCAAGATCACTGCCAACAATATCATCAGTGTGAAACCCCTGCGAAAGCTGCGTTTTTCGCTCTGCGGCTCTAGATAATCGTCAACATCGCTTTCACCGTCAGCTTCTCGATCGCTGGCTGAGCGTAGCGATGAATTGATTTCTTCGACGTCGGGTAACAAGTCGCGTCGTGATGCCAGAGTGTCCGCAATCGCCGAGTCAGTACCAACCGGCGCGTCATCTTGCGTTTTAGGCATCCGTTCGCGCGCCTCTCGAGCCCGGCGACTGGCGTCATCCTCGGCCTCTTGCAGGCCAAGATCTGGTTGGGTCTCTAGTCCTGCACTTTGTTCGTTTCGGCGCTGCTCTGCTTCGTGTTCAGCTTCCTGTTTTAAGACTTCTACAACTGCAGGATCCAGTTCGCGCGCTACTGGTTCGGCCACGATGGAGTCTGGCTCGTCTTCTTCATATTCGCCTGCGGCCTGTTCGACTATCGGATCAGCAGGTTTCGAATCTTCCTCGGGTTCTTTTTCCCTGATCTCTTCCCGGTCTTGCCCGACTTCGGTTTCTATCTCTGGCTCTGTCGGCGAGACCGGTGGTGACGCTTCAACTTCTTTGCTGGCGGCATCTTCTTGATCTGAGTGGGATTGGAACCATGTATCGCCACAGTTGGAGCATTGCACATCGCGCCCGTCCTCTGGAATTACTTCAGAAGGAACCTCGTACTGCGCATCGCAGTTGGGGCAAATCAGTCGCATTTTGCTGTCTCGTCCACTCGTGGTGCCGCCTCTAGCGCTCTTAAACTTGTATAACTTGTAACAAGGCTCTCAAAAAGTGCAATATCTCGTGTTGTTTAGATGCATCGGCGGACGTCCCTTTGCTTGTATGCGGAATGTTCTTAAGGATCATTGAATCTACCGACGCTCTGGGGCACAACGGGTCAACAAACAAGGCGGGCTGAGCCGTGATCGAGCTTGAAAATGTGGGGTATAGCTACGGCGGTGGCGAATTGCTGAGCGATATTTCGGTCAAGCTGGCACCGGGGTCGTTTCACTTTCTGACCGGGCCGTCTGGTGCCGGAAAAACCACACTGATGAAGCTTTGCTATGGGGCGCTGCTGCCGACGGCGGGCCATGTCCGGATGTTTGATGCCGACGTGCGGGCGCTCAGCCGGGATAATGTTGCATTGCTGCGCCGCCGGGTTGGCGTTGTACATCAGGACTGCAAATTTCTGGATCATTTGTCTGTGGCGGAAAACCTTGCATTGCCTTTGACGGTGTCGGGGCGCGATATTGCTGATGAAACCACAAACCTGAATGAGTTGATGAACTGGGTTGGGCTTTCAGGCCGGGCTGAAGCCTTGCCACCTGAACTTTCGGGCGGAGAACGTCAGCGCGCCGCCTTGGCCCGCGCCGTGATCATGTCGCCCGATGTTGTGCTCGCTGACGAACCCACTGGCAATATTGATTGGGAGATGTCGCAACGCCTTCTGCGTCTCCTGATTGAACTGAACAAGATGGGAAAGACCATTCTGATTGCCACCCACGATCTTGCACTGATCCGCGCCACCAAAAGCGAAGTGCAGGTGCGGGTTTTGCGCATTTCCAATCGGCGCTTGCAGCTTGCAGGGTCGGATTTATGAAGATGGGGCGCGTCAGCTTTACCGCTTTCTTGACAGGGGATGTACAAGCCGACCGTGTCGTGCCCCCGACTGGCTTTACTGCACAACTCACGCTATTTGCTGCCGGTGCAATGGCATTTCTGGCTGTGTTCGCGCTTGCATTGTCGCTTGCTGCGGGGCGACTTGCCGAACGCTGGGGCGATGAACTTGCAAGGAGCGCAACCTTGCGCATTACGGCACCGCAGGATCAAATGGTGACACAGACCGAAGCCGCATTGCGCGTGCTGGAAACGACCAAAGGGGTTGCCAGCGCCCGGGCGCTTTCGCAAGAGGAGCAGCAGGCTTTGCTGGCCCCGTGGTTTGGCCCTGATGTTCCGCTTGAAACTTTGCCGGTTCCACAACTGATTGAAGTCATTGAAGACGCGGACGGCTTTGACAGTGCTGGTTTGCGCTTGCGTCTGCAGGCCGAAGTGCCCGGCGCCGTTTTGGATGACCACACCCGTTGGCGCAAACCGTTGATCGAAGCAGCATCACGTTTGCGTCTTTTGGGGTGGGTATCGATTGCCCTGATCGGTGCAATGATGGCGGCGATGATCACACTGGCGGCAAACGCCGCACTTGCGGCAAATGCTCAAGTGGTAGCCGTTCTCAGATTGGTCGGCGCAACGGACAAATACATTGCAAATGCTTTTGTGCGCCGATTCACGCTTCGCGCGTTTGCTGGGGCTGCGGTCGGTACGCTTGCCGGGCTCATTGCGGTATTCTTACTACCCTCCGCCTCTGACGAGGGCGGTTTTCTGACGGGTCTTGGGTATCAGGGCTGGCATTGGATCTGGCCGCTGCTGATTGCGCCAGTTTCTGCTGCTGTCGCCTTTCTTGCGACGGGCCGGGCGTCGCGACACACGTTGGCAGATCTGGCATGAGCAGGTTGGCCTACGCCATCCAATGGTTGCGATCTCTGCTTTTTGTTGGCCAGATTTATCTCATGATGCCGGTGATCGGCCTCGCGTTTGCTCCATGGGCCTTGTTTAGCCGACATGGCGCGCGGGCCTGTTGCAAGACCTATTCAAGATGGGTGTTCTGGAGCGCTAGATGGATGGTCGGCATCCACACAGAAGTGCGCGGTACCCCGCCCCAGGGAGAGGCGTTGGTTGCGGCAAAACACCAGTCTTTCCTTGATATACTGATGATTTTCACAGCGCTGCCGACCGCCAAATTCATCATGAAGAAAGAGATTTTGCGGACGCCGGTTATTGGTCAGTATGCGCAGCTATTGGGGTGCGTCGCAGTAGATCGAGGCAAACGCGGAGCTGCCATCGACAAAATGGTGAAAGATGTTGCATCGGGTCAGCAGGACCCCGGTCAGCTGATCATCTATTCTCAAGGCACCCGGATCAAACCGGGCGTCAAGGCGCCTTACAAAGTTGGTACAGCTGTTCTTTATGAACAGTTGCGTCAGGTCTGCGTCCCGGTGGCGACCAATGTTGGTGTGCTGTGGCCGCGCAAAGGAATCATGCGCAAGCCTGGCTTGGCGGTTGTTGAGTTCATGCCGGAAATTGAATCCGGAATCGACCGGGAAGAATTCATGGAAAAGCTGGAGCGCGAAGTTGAGGCCCGGTCGAACGCACTCATGCGCGAAGCGGGGTTTGATCCTGATGGAGTACATTGAAGATATCGAAGGGCTGGAGGCGCAGTACGGCAAGCCCGGTACGGTTTCCTTGCGCAAGGTAGCTCCGGCGCTGACACCACTTTATCGCCAATGGATTGCAGCTTCGCGGTTTTGCGTGATGTCGACGGTTGGGCCGGACGGCACCGATGGCAGCCCACGCGGGGACAATGGACCGGTGGTGCAGATACTCGACTCGCAGACGCTGGCAATGCCTGACTGGCGCGGCAACAACCGCTTGGATACGTTGCGTAATATCGTAAACGATGGGCGCATCTCGCTGATGTTTCTGGCCCCGGGATCGAACACTGTGATGCGAATCAACGGACAAGCTCGTTTAACTGCTGACGCCGCGATGAGATCTGGCTTTGACAAAAATGGACGGCAACCGGCCACCGTGATCATCATCCGGATTGCAGAGGTTTACAGTCAATGTGCCCGGGCACTGATGCGCGCTGGGATTTGGGACGGTGCAGACGATTGTGCCGGCCTGCCAACCATCGGCCAGATCATGGCCGAGATCACAAACGGCGAAGAAGGCGGAGCGCCTTACGACGATGCGTGGGCCGCACGTGCAGCCAAGACGATGTGGTAGAATTTTGGCAACTTTAGGTGCCCGTTGAACGAAGCGCGCTTTTTTTGGACGTTAGCTGTTTTTGCGTCACCTGCGGCATTCGCATGTGTGGCTGCGGTGGCCAGCAAAGCTGTCGATGATCTTTCCATCATCCGCGCACCATCTCGTGTATCACAGTTGCTATCAGGATCACATTGACAAAAATTTTACCTTTATGCTGCCGGTATGGGACGTTATTTTCAAAACCTACCACATGCCCGAGGGCACCCTGGAGGTGAAATTTGGTATTGGCGGCGAAAGCGAGGGTGACCTGACGTCCTGCATCCCTCTTTATAGGCTGCCGATGCGGGATGCCGATCGACATCTGCGCAAGATGATTGGGCGAAAGCCGCCAGAGCCGCCAAAAGCGACGCCCGCTGAATAAGTCTGTCGCCGCACTTGACTATGCGGCGACGGGCTGGGTTTACATATGGATGGGGCCGTCGCCACAGGCGAGGGCTGCTTCGCGTACTGCTTCGGAATAGGTCGGATGAGCATGACAGGTCATGGCAAGATCCTGCGCTGAGGCGCCAAATTCCATGGCTACACAAATCTCGTGGATCAAATCACCTGCACCGGGTCCGATAATATGAGCACCGAGGATGCGGTCAGTGTTTTTGTCCGCCAGAATTTTCACAAACCCATCACCAGAAAAATTGGCCTTGGCGCGGGCGTTGCCCATGAAACTGAACTTGCCAACCTTATAAGCACGACCTTGTTTTTTCAGGGTTTCTTCGGTCTCTCCGACATTGGAAACTTCCGGATGGGTATAAATGACGCCGGGGATTACCCCGTAGTTGACGTGGCCATGATTGCCGGCGACCTGTTCCGCTGCAGCCATGCCTTCGTCTTCGGCTTTGTGGGCCAACATAGGGCCTGCGATAGCGTCGCCGATGGCATATATGCCGGCAATATTGGTTTGCCAGTGGGCGTCAGTGTTGATCTGACCACGTTCTGACATTTCGACACCAAGCGCTTCGAGCCCGAGCCCGTCTGTGTAGGGTTTGCGGCCAGTTGCGAGCAGCACGGTGTCAGCGTCAATCACATGTTCGCTGTCGTCTTTGCGCAGTTTATAGGTGACTTTAGCTTTGGTTTTGGTGGCTTCGGTTTTTTGAACAGCGGCGCCCATGATGAACTTAAGGCCTTGTTTGCCAAGTGTTCTTTTAAATACCTTCTGTACTTCGGCATCCATGCCGGGGGTAATGGCGTCAAGGAATTCAATGACCGTGACTTCTGATCCCAGACGCGCGTAGACGCTACCAAGTTCCAGCCCGATCACACCTGCTCCGATCACAACCATTTTCTTTGGCACCTTGCCCAGTTCCAGCGCGCCGGTGGAGGTGACAACCACCTTCTCGTCGACCTCGACTCCGTTCAGCGGCGCCGGCTCTGACCCGGTGGCGACAATGATGTTCTTGGCGTCGTGTACCTCGTCCCCGACCTTGACCTTGCCGACGGCAGGAATGCTGCCCCAACCCTTCAGCCAATCTATCTTGTTCTTTTTGAACAGAAATTCGATGCCCTTGGTATTGGTGTCAACAGTGCTCTGCTTGTAGGCGAGCATCTGTTTCCAGTCGACCGACGGGCTTTTGCCTTTCAGACCCATGGTGGCAAAATTATGCTCGGCTTCATGCAGCATGTGGCTGGCGTGCAGCAGGGCCTTGGACGGGATACAGCCGACGTTCAGGCAGGTGCCGCCGAGGGTGTCGCGGCCTTCGACACAAGCGACCTTGAGACCCAGTTGGGCGCAGCGAATGGCGCAGACATAGCCGCCGGGGCCGGAGCCGATGATGATCACGTCATAAGATGCCATTAATGTGGTCCTTTGATTTGAAGCGTTGGTTTTACGCCCGAATTAGATCAGCGCCGCGAGCAGCATGAAGGTGGTGGCCCCAAACCCGATGAACCAGATTATAGTGCGCCACGGGGACAGGCCAAAAGCATAAGCCGGAATGTAGAGCACTCTCGCCGCCAGATAAACCCATGCACATGCAGCTGTGAAAGGGGTCGATTGATCGCTGAGCGTTATGACCACGCAGGCGATGGTGAACAGGAGCAAGCCCTCGAAATGATTGTTGAGCGCACGGATCAGGCGGGCAGTGGGCAGGCTGACCTGATCCTGCAGATCGCCGCCCAATCTGTTGCGATCGCGTGGAGAGAGTGTTTTGCCGGTGCCGAGTTCCATATTCGCCGGGACCGCCATCAGGGCATATTGAATGACCTGAAGCAGCGCGGCGAGGGTGAGGGCGGTGAGTTCTGGCGGCATCACCGCTTTTTCGCGTCGTTTGGAATCACGCCATGTGGATCATGCAGAACCATTTGCTCGAAGCCGCAATTGGTGTTGACACACTTCATTGTCCATTGTTCTACTCCGAAG
>RCNC010006472.1_pt1 | contig 10094 bp, 10 predicted proteins | sample 2041301 | NCBI WGS metagenome assembly RCNC01 (sample SAMN09708231, study PRJNA481090) | Marine sediment metagenome, whole genome shotgun sequencing project. | biome: marine sediment; feature: ocean; material: sediment; isolation source: Sewage treatment plant 13A marine sediment (STP13A) ...
ATCAAATCTACTTATGTGAGGAGTGCCTGGAATGCAGAGACCCAAAGATCTATTGTAAACACCGATCCGCCTGCCCCATCTGGTTCATGGGCAAACGCAAGGAGGGTTGGGAAGCCGAAGACAGGCAGAAAGCGGCCGCGGCCACCCATACGGTCACGTTTCTGCCCGACGGGCAGACCGTATCCGTACCCGACGACAGCACCCTGCTGGAGACGGCCCAGGCCGCGGACGTCCATGTCAACGCCTCATGCAGCGGCAAAGGCTCCTGCGGCAAGTGCAAACTCGTCGTGACCTCCGGTGAGGTTGGCATACAACCCACACCATTGTAGACAGACTTAGAAAAAGAGAAGGGCTATGTGCTTGCCTGCCAGAGCAAGATTACCGGCGATGTTTCGGTGCAGATTCCCGAGGAAACCCTGGCGCGCAAACTCAAGATCGCGGGCATGGGTCAGGCGGTCACCGACCGGCTTAACAGACTGGTCACGGACATCGATCCCATGCTCCAAGAGATCCCATTGACTCTGGAGCACCCCACGCTTGACGATTCGGTCAGCGACCTGGACCGGCTCAACCGAGGATTGAAAAAGCAGGGCTGTGATGTGGACCGGCTCAACGTGGGCATCAAGGTCATGCGCCAATTGGCCGAGGTGGTGCGCCGGGACAATTGGAACATCACCGTGTCGGTGGTCCGCCGCAAATGCGCCAATGAAATATTAGAGGTGCGCCCCGGCAACGGGCAGCATCAATCACTGGGCCTGGCCATCGACGTGGGCACGACCACCATCGTGGTCTATCTGATAGACATGTCCGATGGCTCGGTGCTGGCAGCCACTGCCGGCCACAACCGCCAGGCGGATTGCGGAGACGATGTCATCAACCGCATCGTCTGTGCGGAAAAAGACGGCGTCAAGAAACTCAGTCGCATGGCACTGGCCACCATCAACGATCTCATCGGGGAAGCCCTGGACAGCGTCGACGCCAAGCGGGAAGCTGTCCGCAACGTGGTCGTCTCCGGCAACACCACCATGGCTCACCTGCTGTTGCAGATCGAGCCCCGCTACCTCCGCAGGGACCCTTACATTCCCACGGTGTCGGATTTCCCCATCCTCAAAGCTGGTGAGATCGGCCTGAAAGCCAATCCCATGGCGGCCGTGTTCATCATGCCCGGACCGGCCAGTTATGTGGGCGGCGATATCGTCTCCGGGATCCTGTACACCGGGTTTCACCGGGAGGATCCCGTGACCTTGTTCATCGAGATCGGCACCAACGGCGAGATTGTCCTGGGCAACAAGGAGTGGCTGATGACTGCTGCCTGCAGCGCCGGGCCGGCTTTCGAAGGCGGGGGTATTCGCTGGGGCATGCGGGCCGAGGAAGGGGCCATCGAAAAGGTGACCATCGACCCGCAGACGCTGGTGCCGGACCTGTCAATGGTGGGGGACGCCCCTCCCCGAGGAATCTGCGGGTCGGGAATGATCGATCTGATTGCGGAGTTGCTGAAAACCGGCATCGTTGACCGCAGCGGCCAGTTTGCCACGGAACTGGGCAATGACCAGGTCCGCAAACAGGGCGATGAATGGGTTTACGTGCTGACCGTTGCCGATGAAACACCCGTGAACGAAGATATCGTCTTCACCGCATCGGACCTGAAAAACCTGATTTACAGCAAAGGCGCTGTCTATGCCGGCTTCACCACCCTGCTGGGAGAGGCCGGCATGGATTTTTCCATGGTCGACCGCATTATTATCACCGGCGGGTTCGGCCAGTATCTTAACATCGAAAAGGCCGTGGCCATCGGCCTGCTGCCCGACATGGACCGCAGCAAATTCGCTTACATGGGCAACAGCTCCATCGTGGGCGCTTACATGGCCCTTTTGTCCACCACGTATCGCCAGGAGGCCCGGGATTTCTGCGACAGCATGACCTACATCGATTTTTTCAGCAACCCCCGTTACATGGACGAATTCACCTCGGCCCTGTTCCTGCCCCACACGGATCTGAATGCTTTTCCCAGTGCAGTGGCAGCGGCATCTTGGGATATTCAATCAATGGAAGCCGTTCACAGGTTCAACGGTTTAGGGTTCAGCGCTTGAGGGTGTACTATCGCCTCACCCAAAGTATCATTTAACGGTAAACGCTGATCCGGTGGATAGTTACATGGCGGAGTTACTCGTGTTGCGATTGGCGGTTTCATTAGGAACTTGGTAGCCGATGAACAGGGTCAACGAATGAACTTAAACCCAGAACGGTGAACTCTGAACCTGTGAACGCTTACAAGAATATAATGGCCACAACATCGCCTAATAGGGCACCAGATTCATCGCTCCTATTTTATGGCAGGGACGTCCCTGCCACGTACCATCCTCACACCATTTGACCGTCACCAGCCCCATCGTCGGTGGCTGACAATCTGCGTCGGAAGATATGTGTCGGTAGTTCTCCATCGATATCCGCACCATTAAATCGGTTCCCGGTGTAAACGCCTTTTGGCTGAGAATGCATAAGCCTTGTATACTGAAATCAACCAGCCGTGCGTTTGTTTTTCTGCTTCTGGTAAAAGGACGCTCGATGGTGATTTCCCCGTCATAATGAAAACGAGCGGTTTGACGCCTTTCCCGGATTACCGCCATTGATGCCTCCTTTTCAGACGTTGTGCGTATCTTAAGCCATTACCGGAAGGGACCATTTGGTGTAGCCGTCATCTGACAACTTGTTCAAAATACGTGCCGGCATAAAACACAAACTTCGTTGGGTAGCGGTCCTATTGGAACGACTCAGAAGGCCACCGATGTCACCGCCAACAGATCTACCATAACCATTCAATAAAATCGATTATCTGCGGCTTTTGTTGGAGATAACCCAAACAACAACCGCCACGTTGAACCCCAAAAAAGTATCCATAACAGATATCGGTGCTCAATATCATTGGCCCAACGCGACGCAGGCGTTATCGGTTTACGCGTTGGATGCGAAAAATGACCTCCACATAAGGGATTGCAACCGAGATGAAAATGCGAAAGATCACTTCCTTGACGGCCGGACTCTCATTTCTTCTGATGCTCTTGACCAGTGTAATTCTGTACATCGTACCTCAGGGGCGGGTGGCCTACTGGGCGGACTGGCGGCTGTGGGGGTTATCCAAGTCCGATTGGGGCAACATTCATATCAATATGGGTTTTGTTTTCCTTGCCGCTCTGTGTTTACACATCTATTACAACTGGAAAGCGATCACCTCTTACCTCAAGGACAGGACGCGCCGGATGAAGGTGTTCACCCCTGATTTCAACGTTGCGCTGATCGTTACGGTGATTGCTGCCCTGGGCACCTATTTTATGGTACCGCCCTTCAGCTGGGTGATCACACTGAGTGAAAAAATTAAAGACGGGGCCGCTGTGAAATACGGCGAGCCCCCCTACGGTCATGCCGAACTGTCATCGCTGAAGACGTTCACCCAGAAATTGAACCTGGATCTTGCCAAAAGCATGGACCTGCTCGAACTGGCCGGCTACGCGGCAGAAGGCGATCAGGTTACCCTGGCGGCACTGGCCAAACGCCACGAGGTTGCCCCCCAGCAACTTTACCAGGCAATTCAGACGGCGTTGAAAGAAACGGCTGACGACGATGCAGGCGTTGGAAACCTTCCCGATTCCCCACCGCCTGGAACAGGCAATCTTCTGCTGGCCGATTTCTGCGCCCGCCACAACCTGAACCTCAAACAGATCATCCGCGATCTGAATGCGCAGGACATTGCCGCTTCAGCCGACATGTCGTTCAAACAAATCGCTGCCGACAAGGGTATCGGGCCAACCGATCTTTATGAAATTATCAAGGCACTGGCCGCACCGGTTTGATGCCGATCGGCTGGATGCACCCTCCTGCGCATCTTCCCGCTTGGCATTGCGGATGCAACGGCGCAGCAAGGGTCAGTTGAACCGGGTGACACCCGCCGTGCTTTTCAGGCAGGTACCAAGGGAAAGCCCGCATTGGACCAGGCGAAGACACCGCCCGCCAGTGATTTGACATTCGTGTACCCCGCCTGGCGCAGGATGCTGGCGGCGATGTTGGAGCGATAGCCGCTGCCGCACTGCAGCACCATCTCTTCATCCTTTTGCGCATCGGGCAATTGGTCGGCGAGAATGTCGGACAGGGGCAAATGCTCCGCCCAATTGATCCGGCTGGCGCTCCATTCGGCCGGCGTGCGCACATCGATGATGCGGACATTGCTTTCTTCCAGACGTGCGGCCAGCTGGTGGGGAGATATCTGTTCCAGCTGGTCCACAGCCCGACCACTCATCAGCCAGGCCATGATACCGCCGGAGAGATAGCCGAAAATTAAATCGTATCCAATGCGATGCAGTTCGGTCACCATGCGGTCATAGTCACCTTGATCATCCACAACCAATAAAATTTCAGCAATTGGATCCACCACCATGCCGACCCAGTTGGCCAACTGTTTTTCGAATCCGATATTGATGCTGCCAGGGATGTGAAAGCCGCCGAAGGCGGCCGAATCGCGAGCGTCGATGATGGTTGCCCCGTCGGCAACCATCTCTTCGAACTGCTTGGGGGTCAGTCTTTTGTCAATGGGACAGGCGTCCAGGGTGGCTGCACCTTCGAGGTTGGTCTGGATGATGTGGGAAAAACTTTTCGGCCGGACCGGAAACGCCGACATCACCTCCTTTTTGAATGCCTCGAAAGACTCGAACTGCAGCATGGGGTTGGCCCGTCGCTCGTAGCCGAGGGTGGAACTCTTTTTCGCGCTCATGCCGCGTCCGCACAAGGATCCTTCACCGTGGGCCGGAAACACCTCCAGGTGATCCGGATAGCCGGTCAGTTTAGCGTACAGGCTGTTGTACAAATTTTCCACCTGTTCATCCAGAATCTCTGCGCCGGGCAGGTCCGGCCGACCAATGTCGCCGACAAATAGCAGGTCGCCAGTCAGCAGCATCTGGGGGTCCTCTGATCGTGCTTTATCGGTGACCAGCAGGGAGACGGCGTTGGGGGTGTGTCCCGGGGTATGCAGGACTTCAATTTTTGCAGCCCCGAGCTCGAACACGTCCCCCTCCTTGAGCTCCTTGTGGCGATATTCCACCGGTGCGCTTTCATGGATGTATATGTCCGCCCCGGTAGCCAACCGCAGCTCCTGGTCCCCGCTGACGTGATCGGCGTGAACATGGGTATTGATTACATGGGTGATCTGCATCCCCTCTTCCCGGGCGATGGTCAGATAGTCCTGCACATCGCGTTTCGGATCCACGACGGCCATGGTCTTGGCGCGCGGGCAACCGATGACATAGGAGAGACAACCTAAGCCGGGTACGGCAATTTGATTGAAATACATGCAAGACTCCTTTTGTTCATAGTAACCGTTTTTTGGGCCGGGCCGGCTTAACCGGCCGTTGGAGATCAGCCCGCTTCCGGTTGATCATTGCGGTCTGATCCCCAACCAATTTCACGCGGGGTTGGTTAGTCGAAGGCCATATCTGTTTTCCACACTTTCCAGACGTTACCGACCAAATCCGGTCCCGGTTTGAGCGTCAGCTTGCCGGGCCGCCAGCCGGAAGGCGTCGCTTCGGCGCCCTTGGTTTTCCTGACCAGCTGGAAGGCCTGAACCTGGCGGAGAGATTCCTGGACGTTGCGGCCCACCGGTGGTGTCAGCACCTCGTAACCCTGGACCACGCCATCCGGGTCGATAATGAAACGGCCACGGTTTTCCACACCGGCACCCTCGTTATACACCCCGAACAATTTCCCCACCTTTCCGCCCGCATCGGACAACATGGGAAACGGAACGCCGCCATCGACCATTTTACTCAATTCGTGGTCGTCCCACATTTTATGAACGAACATGCTGTCGATGCTCATGGAAAGTAACTCCACGCCCAGTTTCTGGAATTCAGGATATTTTTCGGCGACCGCCGAAATCTCGGTCGCTCATACAAAGGTGAAATCGCCGGGGTAAAAGCAGAGCAAGACCCATTTGCCCAGATAGTCGGACAGTTTGACGTTAATGAATTTTCCCTTTTGATATCCTGGTGCCACAAAGTCCGGTGCTTTTTCGCCTACATGAATCATTTGCATCTCCTCCTTGATTGGTGCCGTTGTCTCCTTTGCGGTCTCCGGGGCCGCCTCTCCAACCGGTCCTCCAGTGGGTCGGGCACACCCGACCGGCAGCTCTTCTGCCATGCGATTCTCCTTTCGTTGATGGTTTTTGTGGGAATATGCTCTTTTTAGTAGCCAGATTTAACCCGGATGTCAAACGACAAAACCACATCCGCTGGTATCCAAAAAAATGCCCGGACACCCACCCCACACCCAAAGAATGATGGGAGGATGACCGGGCAAGAGGTTCAGGCCGCCGCCGGATTACTTTTCGGCTTTATAGCCCATGGGCAGCTTCTTGAATCGGCCGCCGGTGATAATCGGGTCGCCTTTATAGCCCAAGGCTTTGAAGTCGATATAATCCGTAGTACCCACCAGGTGGCTCACATCACGACCCTTGGAGGCCATGTAGGAAAAATCGGTGCCCCTGTGAGCGATGGTCTTGAAATCCACATTTCGGCTATCCTGGTGGCAGCGGTTGCAGGTTCGTTCACCCTTGAGGCTGTCGTGACACTGCACGCAGGAGAGCGCCGATTCCGCGGGCATGACCTCGTGTTCGACGCCCCAGTACATATTTGTGGTAATCCATTCGTACTTGCCGCTGTATTTCATATCTGCCGCCTTCATGCCGTCCACAAAGGCTTTTTGCCAGTCACGATGCTTCCAGTAGGCCGTCTTGTCCTCCTTGTTTCGGGGGAACAGATGGGGGATGAGCAGGTGTTTGTACTCGGTGTCGACGGCCTGAACCCCTTTCATGATTTTGAACGGCGAGATTTTGGAGTTGGGATCATTGATCGATCCAACGGGTTCGGAGATGTTGAACTCGGCCTGGGTCAGGTCCAGCTGATCTCCCAGGAAAACCCGCTTCATGAATCCCCCGTACCACGCATAGACCGGCTTGGCCGACTCCTTCCAGAGAAACTCGCCCTTTTTCCAATTGTAGTCCGGCATGCCGTACTTGTCTTTCTTCGGCTTGCGTTCCTTGTCACCCGCCTTGGACCAGTCCCAGAAGGTCTTGGTGGGCTTGCACTTGGCGTATACCGGCGCATGACAGGTGGTGCAGGCGATTGTGTCGCTGTGCTTGTTCAGATGGTGATTCAGCAGGTGCTCTCCGTAGTGCGGTGTCTCCGAGTGGCAGTTGGTGCAAGACATGCTGCCTTCCACCACGGGAACCGAAGAACTGCGCCCGGCAATCTTGTGGTTGCGGGTAAATCGAAACCGCCCATGTGAACGTCGCAGTTGCGCTCTGGGTGCAGGAGCTGGCGGGAGAGATCGGCGTGCTTGACCGCTTCGCCGCCGCCGCCGTTGAAGTGACAATCCCCACAGGTTTTGCGGGATGTGCGACCTACGCTTTTGGCCACCGCCACCAGATCCACGTCGGGATCGGGCATGCCGGCGGCAGTTGGGGTTTTCTTGTAGGTGCCGGTGCGATCATGGCACACCAGGCAGTCGATCTTGGTCATATCGGTAAAATCAAAATTTGCGTCTTTCCATCCATAGCCGGCGTGACAACTGGTGCAACGAGCCTCGTTGCTGATGATGCTGATTCAGAAGTTGTTCGTGGCAATGGTGGCTTTACCGAGCTCGACCTCCTTTCTATGATTAAGGGTGTATGGAGAAGGCCCCTTCCACAGCCAGTGGGCCGACTTGAGCATATCCTCGCCGGCCGGTGTGTGGCAGCGCAGGCATTCGCTGGTGACCTGGGTGGGTTCGGGATTGGCCGCCAGCTGAATGTGCTCCTTGTGGTCGGGCACGTTTTTGCGGTGGCAACCGGCGCAGTCGATGGGGCCCTTGTTCATTTCTTGATGGCACCCCATGCACTGCTGATGGTAGGCCGCCTTGAGGCCCAGCCGTTCGGGGTGATCCATGTTGAATGGTTCCTGGTGGCAGGCCGAGCAGCGGGCGGTTTCCGATGCTACTTCGTCCAGGGGCCGGTAGTGGTGGCACAGGGCGCAATCCCTGGTGACCACGGCATGTTTGGAATGCATGAAGCGCACCGGTCCGTAGTGATCCTCGGTTTTTCGGATGATGGGGCTGTCGAGCAGAAAGTACCTTTCTGTCTGATCATTGACGCTCAAACCCATATCCCGGAGCCGCTGCTGCCGGCACAGCCGGCATTCGTCCATCACCGCTTCGACAAAAGGCACGAGCTCCTCGGCCCGTTTTTTGGCCGCCTCCTGGTCGGGCGCGGTCCAAACCACCGGAGCCGCTGCCGCCGCTTCATCCGGCGACGGGTTGGCCGCCAGGGCCGGACTGCAGCAAAGCATCCCGGTCAGGGCGGCGGTGACGATCAAAAGAACACCCGGTCCTGTTCTGGTCATGCAGACACCTCCTGTTCCGGTTTGTTGAGCACCGGTAAATAGGTTACGATGAAGCGATAGACGAACATCAGCGCCGCGATCAGCCCAACGGTGACCAACACCTCGCCGATGGCCGGAAAATAATTAGCTTCGCTGATGGGGGGACGATATCCCACGACAAACACGTTGATCCGATTGATCAGAACGCCGCCCACAATCATCGTGCAGGCAATGAACAATGCCTGGCGCGACCGGCGCAGTTGCGGCGACAGCAGCATCAGCCAGGGCACGATCACACCGAAGACCACTTCGATGATGAAGGCATTGGTCTGGGCCGTGCCGTCCAGCAAATACACATAGGTGCCGCGAACCACCATGTCGCCGACCTTCAGCGCCAGGTAGAGTCCCAGCAAAAAAATGGTGATGCGGGTCAGCGGGGTGAGGATTTTCATCTCCCCGTCCAGCTTCAGCGATGTGGTGGCCAGCGTTGCCTCGAACACCACCATGGGATAGCCCACGGCAATGGCCGAAACCAGGAAAAGCAACGGCAGCATGGGCGTGTACCACAGCGGGTGCAGCTTGGTGGGGGCAATCAGCATCAGCGACCCCAGACTGGACTGGTGCATGCAGGAAAGCACCACGCCGGCAATGATGAAAATCCACATGATCCGGGGCAGGATGGTGTCGGCCAGCTTGAGCAGCCCGTCAACCGGCCCATTGAGGGCGGCCAGCGGCCCGGGCAGGTTCACCCGGCCTTTGAACCGCTCCACCACGATGGGAAGAAACTCGAGATAGAGCACGTTGAGGTAAAGCATGACGCACATGGCCACTTCAAAAAGAACGGATGTGGGGTTCCAATACAACAAGGGCTTCCAGATAGCCCAGGAGCGGCCGATATCCACCAGCAGCCCCAACACCACAAATGTATAGCCGAGTACGGCTGTGAGCAGGGCCGGCCGAACCACCGCCTCATAATAATGCCGCCCGATGATATGGGCCAAAAACGCCGTGGTGAAGCCACCGGCGGCCAAAGCCACCCCCGAGGCCACATCAACCCCGATCCACAATCCCCAGGGCCGTGCGGTGGTCAGATTGGAGACGTAGCCGATGCCACCGATGAATCGGGCCGCGATGGCTGCCGCACCGGCCGCCATGAGAACAGCCAGCACAACCACTCCGGGAGTCCAGAATTTCGCCTTGACAGGCGCTGCGTCATGGGTCATTGACCGCCTCCTTCTTTGCCATTGTCGGCCCGATCACCCTTGTCCTTCGAGGCCCACATGACGCCGCCGAGCATGCCGAACAGCACGATGGGGGACCACAGGTAACTGAACAGGGAATGTTGAATACTTTCGGCCAGCCGGGGCATGGGCGTTTCCGGCAGCGCGTTGAAACCTATTTTTTCAAAGGGCACCCCGGACAGGTACATCCAACTGGTGCCGCCCACCTCCTTTTCGCCGTATATATGATCGATGTAGCGCCCCGGGTTCTTTTTAATGCGCTGCCGGGCAACGTCGATCAGGTCGTTTCTGCGTCCGAAGGTGATGGCCTCAACCGGGCAGATTTCCACACATCCGGGAAGCTTGTTTTCAGCCTGTACCCGTTCATAACAGAAGGTGCACTTCATCACCCGCGGCGTAATGGGATCGTGGTACTCGTATGCCGGGATCTCGAATGGACAGGCCACCATGCAGT
>RCNC010007646.1_pt1 | contig 10093 bp, 5 predicted proteins | sample 2041301 | NCBI WGS metagenome assembly RCNC01 (sample SAMN09708231, study PRJNA481090) | Marine sediment metagenome, whole genome shotgun sequencing project. | biome: marine sediment; feature: ocean; material: sediment; isolation source: Sewage treatment plant 13A marine sediment (STP13A) ...
GCCGGGAGTGCCGGGGATCGCCCACGGCCTGGCCAGCGTCTCGGGATCACGGATGTATGGCAGGAATGCGTCGCCGTCGTTCGGCTCTGTTGCATACGTGACCGGGAATCTCGGGAGCGACTCGATATCGGGAATCTTCCACGGTTCCGACGAGTTGGCGACATATCCGTCCGACAGGACGATCACCGGTGTCATGTACTTCGTCGCAATCCGGGCCGCTTCGATGGCAGTCGAGAACGCATCCGATGGTGAGGCGACGGCGAGTACCGGGAGCGGGGCCTCACCGTGGCGTCCATACATGGCGAAGAGGAGATCGGACTGCTCGACCCTCGTCGGCATCCCCGTTGATGGTCCGGCGCGCTGTACGTCGATCACGATGAGCGGGAGCTCCATGATGAACGCGAGGCTGATCGTCTCAGACTTGAGGGCAAGGCCAGGACCAGACGTCGTCGTCGCGGCGAGGCTTCCTGCGAAAGCGGCACCAACGGCGGTCCCGACGCCGGCGATCTCATCCTCGGCCTGGAAGGTCTTGACCCCGAAGTGTTTCTGCTTCGCGAGCTCTTCGAGAATCGACGTTGCCGGAGTGATCGGATACGAGCCGAGGAACAACGGCAGATCTGCCGCTCTCGCCCCTGCGATGAGTCCCCAGGCCAGCGCGACGTTTCCAGTGATGTTGGTGTATTCGCCCTTGGGGAGCGACGCCGCCTTCACCTCGAACGTGTGATGGAACTCCTCGGTCGTATTCCCGTAGTTGTGGCCGGCACGGAGCGCCTCGCGGTTGGCAGCAGCGACGGGACTATCCGAACCGAACTTGCCGGTGATCCATTCCTCGATCGGCTGCAGCGGGCGCGTATACATCCACGACATGAGTCCGAGGGCGAAGAAGTTCTTGGATCGAAGGACCGCACGGCCTTTCACACCGGTGCCGACGAGAGCCTGCTTGGTGAGCTCTTCCATCGGGGCGGTCATCACGTGGTAATGGCTGAGCGACCCGTCCTCGAGCGGGTCCTCTTCGTAGCCGGCCTTGGCCAGGTTCCGCTCGTTGAAAGCGTCGCTGTTGGCGATGATGAGCGCCCCCGCCTTGGCGTCGTCGAGGTTTGCCTTCAATGCCGCAGGGTTCATCACGATCAGACAGTCGGGATTGTCTCCTGGGGTGAGAATGTCCCAGTCGGCGATGTGCACCTGGAACGAGGAGACCCCGGCGACAGTGCCGGCAGGTGCGCGGATCTCAGCGGGGTAGTTGGGCAAAGTGGCGAGGTCGTTGCCGAACATCGCCGAGCTGGCGGTGAACTGTGATCCGGCCAACTGCATGCCGTCGCCCGAGTCACCGGCGAAGCGGATGACGACCCGATCGATCGTCTCCGGTACGGGTGGTGCGTCGTTCTCGGTGTCTGCTGACACAGTGTCTGCTCCTGGTTGCGTGTTGCGTGTGGGGTCTCGGGCGTGGCCGTCCCCGTACTCGGCGGTCAAGTCTATGCCATTCGAATCACATCTTGGCCGACCGGTTGATCGCCGGGCACATCCACCATCGATTCGTTCACCGGGCGTCGCCGAGGCCCGATCAGACGCAGAGTCCGTCGTCGGTAACACCTCTCAAACACAGAGTCGTGCGCTCGACACTGTGGAGCGAGAACGGCCCAGAGCCATCGTCCTGTTGCCCGAAGACGTGAAGTCGATATCCGCCGATCGCGTCGTCTTCGAGTCCGCCGACGTCATAGGTGACCTCGCCCAGGTCTCCCGCGGACGGAGCGACCGTGACAACGATCCAACTTCCTGGCTCCTCGCTGAGGAAACATTCAGCAACGACCGCGCCGAGACCGAGCATCGTGTCGGCGGTCGGTGTCGACCCGTGGATGGCCACCACCTCTGAGGCTGCGTCATCGGTGGCTCCAAGGAGTGCAATGTACGAGGCGTTCACCCAACCGATCACGCCACTGTTGTCAATCTCGTACCAGAGCGAGAATGGGAAGAGCTGCGCCCCGCCGGTGACGGCGATGTCGGTCGCTGCCGGCGGCAGCGTCTTGACAACTCCGTAGCCGACTCCGGGGCCCGAGCGAACGTTGAGAGAGTCGTCGAAGGCTACGCCCACAACTGCAACTCTGTCTCCGTCTCGGGGACCGGGGCCATCGTAGGGAACGCCGGTAGGAGGGGCAGTAGACGTCGTCGTCGTGGCAGAAATGGATGAGGTGGTGGTCGGACTCGTTGTCACGGTCGTGCTGGTCGCTGAGGGAGCAACTGAAGTAGCGATCGCTCTCGTGGTGGACGACACGAGTGTGCTCGTCGACATCGGACTCGTGGCCAGAGTCTCTCGCACAGGTTCCGCGTGCCGGATATCCGCAGATCCCGCGCAGGCAGTCGCGCTGAGTGTCACCACGAGCGTTCCGATGACCCCCACTCGCCGACGCCATTGCGTGCGATTCTCTGGACGGAGCACTCAACACCTCTCAGACCAACTCTACGCCCACAACGGTCCGCGATGGCGGCGAGTTTCCGACGACTGCCCGGCCGAGTTGGGGTCGATACCATCCGTGACTCGTGGTCCGCAATCGCACTGTTGCAGATCGTCACCTCTCTGACTTCCAGATCGCTATCCAAGACCCGTTTCAGGCGAGGAAGGTCGGGGGCTCATCAACCTTGACAATGCCTGCTTCCTCGAGGCCGAGGCCGATCGCAAGAAGGCTCGACTCGCCCCAGCGGGGACCGATCACCTGGAGGCTCGACGGCGGTGTCCCCTCGCTCTCGATGGGCAGCGCCAAGGCGGGGTTCCCGGCCCTGTTGACCGGCCACGTGTACGGGGCGATGACAGCGCGATGGAAGATCCGTTCGCCGTCGACGTCCATGTTGTCCTCGCCGATCACCTTCCGCGTCGACCCAACCGTCGGCGTGATCAGCAGGTCGAACCGGCCGAAGATGCGATCGAGGGCATGACGGACGCCGGCATCCCATGCCATCGCGCCGATCGCCGCGTCGAGTCCGATGGTTTGCGCCCTCCGGATCCGTGCGGCGACGTCGCTGCCGTAGGTGTCGGGATCGCTCTCCCACCGTTCCTTGTGGACCTGGTACACCTCGGCGCTCGCAGCATTGGCGGCCGCATCGGTGATCTCCAGGATTGGTTCGTCGAGAGTCTCGACGGTTGCGCCGAGAGCGGCGAGACGCTCCAGTACGTCGCGGAAAGCGTCGCGCGTGACGCGATCGACGGGATGCTCCATCCACTGTCTGGGAACGCCCACGAACAGGGTTGACGGATCACGGGGAGCACCTGGTCGGTCAACCCGCATCGGAGCCGACCAGGGATCGGCTGCATCATCGCCGGCGATCGCAAGGTAGATCGCGGTAGCGTCGGCGACGCTTCGAGCGATGGGGCCAACGGTATCGAGTGAGGGCGCGAGCGGTGTCGTCCCGGTGAGCGGAACCCTTCCGTGGGTGACCTTGAGACCAACGACACCGCACAGTGCCGCGGGGACGCGGACAGACCCTCCGGTATCGGTTCCGATCGCCGCAGGGACAACCCCGGCAGCAACGGCGGCGGCTGATCCGCCAGATGATCCGCCCGGTGAGAGGCTGAGGTCCCACGGGTTACGAACCGGACCGAAGTGCTGATTCTCGCTGGTGAAGCCGAAGGCGAACTCGTGAAGACCGGTTCTCCCGATGATGATCGCACCGGCCTTCTCGAGACGCTGCACGACCGTGGCTGACTCCGTCGCAGCTGTCGCGTCGAACACGGCGCCGTTCGTCGTGGTGACGCCTGCTTGGTCGATCAGATCCTTGAGTCCGATCGGAACGCCGGCAAGCGGTCCCGGGTTGTGACCGCGTGCGATCTGCTCGTCGACCCGAGCAGCAGACGCCAACGCCCCGCCGCGATCGATCGTGGTGAACGCGTTGAGATCTGGCTGCGATGCTTCGGCGGCGTCGAGCGCCGCATCGACCATCTGTACGGCCGTAACCTCGCCGTCGCGAACTGCCCGGGCGAGATCAGCGATCCGAGCCACGAGCTACTCCCAGGTGATGGTGCGGTCGTCCGGGAAGATGCTGGTCCAGACCCGGCCTGGAGGCAGTATGACGTCATCTCCTGCCTCGTCAACAATCCGGATCATGTCCTCGATCGTTTCGCGCTCCCACGTGGCCTCGAACATGCCACCGGAGTGAAACACGAGCGCCTCACCAGATCCGGTGGTGTGGGTTGCGGGAACTGATGAACCCTGACCGGATGGATCCCTGGCCGTGTACTCGTCGCCCTTGATCACGACAAGCGTGTCGAAGGCGATCTGCCCTGTCTCGTTGACGCCTTCACGATCGTCGACCCATTCGTGCGGCGTCGTGTCGTTGAATCGCAGGTACTGCTCTCCGTCCCACACCCAAACGACGTTCGGGCTGGCCGACCAATCGAGCGTGATCGTCTCAGCTGCTTCAACGGTCTCCGTCGGCTCGTACCCATACACATAGAGCGCCTGAGGAGCCTCGTCTGGCCATCCGCGATCGTCAGCATACATGCGGATTGCTGGCGTGGAGGTGTAGAGGTTGTGCGGCCCATTTCGATGCGACATTCGGTATGTCGTCACTCCGTTGTCATAGACAACGAGGACACCATCGCTGCGGAAGATGTTCTGAACCCACGACTGTGCGCCAGAGATCTGAAATGGGCCTCCAAGCGGCGCCATGAGTTCCGAGTCGGTCGGCCGACCGGAACGGTTCGGGCCCACGTAGTCGCTATCAGACTGGTGAAACAGTGCGATGAATCGAGTCAGTCCACCCTCGACGAGAACCTCATACACAGCATCAGCAACCTGGATTCCGGACTGCGGCCGGGCGAGAGGATGGTTGTCGATCTTGATGGCGACGACGCGACGCTCCTCAGTCTCCTCTTCGCCGGGCAACCCATTGATGGTGGCGGCAATCGCCGGGACGGTCGTGGTCGTCGTCGTCGTCGTGGTGGTGGTGGTCGCTTCGGTGGTGGTCGTCGCTTCCGACGTCGTCGTTGTCGGTGCGAGCGTGGATGTGGTCGTTTCTTCGGAGTCGCTGGATGAGCATCCGGCAGCCGTAGCTGCAAGCGCGACAGCAACGATGAGTGTCTTGGAGAGGAGATTCATGACGCCCAGTGTATGAACAATCGGCGTATGTTCGAGGTATCTGGTCTGAGCAACGATGAGCTACGCCGACAGGACAGAACGGTCGGGATCCAATGGATGCGGACGGCGACAGGCACCGCAATCCATACTCAGAACACTCGTAGACAACGCATGCCTCACGGCATCGGGTTGTACGTGTGCCTCCAGTACTCCGTCTCCGAGTTTCCATTCGCGAGTCGGATTGTCCGGCTCACGGTGACGGTCCCTCCGTCTCTCGATGTTGCCCAGCCCGTGATTCCCGCCGTCACCTCGCGGCCTTCATTGTTGCCATAGAGACGGACAGTGATGCTGGTCGATGTGTGGGAGGTATCGATACGGACGGGTGTCCCAGTGTCGTTGCGGAATATGACATCTGGGCCCGGCCAGCTGAGGGTCGCCTCTCGGCCAAGCGGATAGCGACTGAAGTACAGGCTGTGCGGCTTGTGGTACACGTCCTCGTATCCACCGAAAAACGCAGCGTTGTAGAGCGTTGTTGCGAACTGGCTCGTCCCGCCGCCGATGTTGATCGGCGAGCCCTCGTACACGATCTCCCCGCCGATGATCGCTCCGGCGACAACATAGCCCTTTCCTGTTGTCCTCTGGCCAACGTGCTGGTTGATCGAGAATGTCTCGCCTGGCTGAACGATCGCACCGTCGATCGTATCTGCGATCAGTTGGATGTTGATGACCCGGTTCTGACAGCAAGAGTGATACGTCGTGAATTCCGAGACGAGCAGCATGTCACGGGGAGGGGGTTCCGACCATCCCACGAGGGGACCGAACACACCGGCGACCGGGAACATCGTCCCTCCGCCATACTCGAATGCCTCGTCGGCTGGGCCGCTCGAGTTCTCGTATCTCAGGTACATCATGCCCTTGGAAGGCCGGAAGATCCCCACCGATGCCGTACCGTCGCCATCCCAGTCCCCGGCGAACGCCCGATCTCCGGGATCCCCGTAAGTGAACTGGACATCGGCGCTGCCTTCGCTATTCGTGTTGCGGAAGTACATGAGGCCAGAGGATTCACGGTGCAAACCGACGGTGTCGATGCCGTCTCCGTCGAAATCCCCGACGTACGGATTATCGCCGCGGTTGCCGAAGAGGAAATCCGTCTCGGCGGCGCCGAGTCCGCCGCCGTTCTCGCCGAGCTTGTCGATGATGTAGAACCGCCCTTCGGACGGCCGATATATCGACACAGTGTCACATCCGTCACCGTTGAAGTCACCAGCGAGTGGTACGTCACCGGGATTCCCGAAGTAGAACTTGATATCGGCGTTCCCCTGGATGTTGGAATTTCTCAGATACACGAACCCGTCGCTCTGGCGATACAGACCGGGCGTGTCGGTGCCATCGCAGTTCCAGTCGCCCATGAACGGAAAATCTCCCGGATTCCCGTAATAGAAGGAGGTGCTCTCGTGCGTGACCGGATCTCTCAGCCACCACCGTCCAGAACTCTCGTCGACGACTCCGGTGCCGGTCGGCTCGGAGTCATCAGCCGCAGCGGGACCGGTCCAGAAACCGAAGCAAACAGAGCCCGGCTCAAGGCTCGGCGGATGACAAGAGAAGACATGAGGGCGAGACTACCGCTCTCTCAGTAGTTCCCGCGCTACGGAATGGCGTGGACCGTCGTACCGATCGGTGCCCAGTTGAATAGAGCCAGGGCCTTGTGATCGGCCTGGCGCACACATCCACCGCTCCGGTGAGTTCCGAGCTGATCTTCCGTCTGCATCGGCTGGCCATTCGAGTACCTGGGAATGGAGTGGAAGCCATACGACCATTGGTTCCCCCACGTTCCCGGCCGTACGAATCTCACCATGTTCTTCATGGTGATACCGCCGTAGGGAGCCCACGCGTTGACCGACTTGGAGAACACCGTGTAGGTCGCGTAGTGGGGGATACCGACTCGTCCCGAGACCAGGTATGTGTCAACGAGTCGTTCATTCTCGTCGATCAGCCAGATTCGCTGTGCTGAGTTGGAGTAGATGATCCTCTTCCCCGATCCAACCTCGGGATACGGCGGTGGCGAGGGAGGTGGTTCGTCGCCACCAGGTAGGGGGCCGAATGCTCCTGCAACGGGGGTGAATCTGGCTGATCCATAAGGAACCTCAGGTGAATCAGCGCTGCCCGGGAAGAAGAACGTGCCTGTCGCGGGCCGATACGTAGCGACGACATCGCTGCTCGTGCCCCAGACACCTGCAACCGGGAGATCGCCCTTCTGGCCCATTGGGACCTCGCTCGTGGCGGAACCGGCCGCGGAACGATTCGAGATGTGGACAGTGTTCGTCGACGAGCGAAGCACGCCCACCGTGTCGATGCCGTCGCCGTCGAAATCTCCGACGAGCGGCTGATCTCCCGGATTCCCGAACGTATAGGAGAAGTCGGCCGATCCGAGTCCGCCGCCGTTCGAGCCAAGGTGATTGACGATGTACACCCTGGCCTGAGACGATCGGTAGATCGACACCGTGTCACAACCGTCGCCGTTGAAGTCGCCGGCGATCGGGTCATCGCCCGGATTGCCAAAGAAGAACTTGATGTCGGCAATCCCCTGCGTGTTGGAGTTCCGCAGATAGACGTAGCCATCTTGCTGCCGATAGAGACCGGGAGTCTCAATGCCGTCGCAGTCCCAGTCACCCGTGAAGGGAATGTCCCCTGGGTTGCCGTAGTAGAAGTGTGTCGTCGAGCCGGTAGCGGCGTCGCGCAGATACCACTCGCCGCTGCGTCCGTCCACCACGCCGACGCCATCGTTCTCGGCGGCAATCACCGAACCGGCCATCACGACAAGCAGACCAACTGCCAACCCAAGAATCAAGAAGATCCGAGATCCGATACGCACACGTCCTCCGCTTCATCGCTCCACGACCCAGAACCTGGGACTCTACTTAGAGAGGTATCGACAGGTCGGCAATACAACTGGAGCGCAAGACGGCGCGATCCCTTGACTACACGAGAGTCCGTACCACACTGCATGTCATGTCACCTCGAAGCGGCTTCAGCGGTTGGCCACACAACAGGACTACGAACACCACCGCTGCGACTCGCATGGGACGAATCCTCTCCGTCGTCGCGGCAGTTCTCATCTTCTTCGCAGTTGTCCCGGCCCAGGCGGCGGACGATGACACGGTGACGTTCGATGGGGCCGGATGGGGGCATGGTGTCGGGATGAGCCAGTACGGAGCTCAGGCCATGGCCGCCGACCGCACGAGTGAAGAGATCCTGGGCCACTACTACCACGGCTCCAGTCTCGGAGAAATCGGTGTTGGTGATGTGCCCACGATCGGCGACATCTACGTCAGCGTCGAGTCCGATCAGGTGACTCGCACGGTGACCATCGGCGAAGGTCCGGGGACATCGATCAACGGCGTGGCTGTGTTCCGGGGTGTCGACGACACGTACCAGACGAAGGCGCTCTTCGCCGGCGATCAGTTCACCGTCACCGATACGGACCCGCAGTCGAACGGCAGATGCACCGTCGAGTTCAGCGACGGCACATCCTGGGCAATGGGATCCTGCGACATCACGGTTCCCCTCGCTCCCGACACGTCTCCACCACCGTACGTCATCGAACTCGACTCCTGTCGAACAACAAACTGCACGTTCGCGTGGGGAACTGCCCTGCTCTTCGTCGACAACGGCAGCAACCTTCGATCCGCCCCGGACACCATTTGCCCGAGCGGTCCGGGTGACTGCCCCCTCGAGCCAGGCTTCGACGCTGTGGTCCAGCTCCCCATCGACACCTACACGCGGGGTATCGCAGAGGTCCCGTTCTCGTGGGATGTCCCCGCTCTCCAAGCACAGGCGATCGCTGCACGTTCGTACGCCGCCACGTCCACGATCCGCTCCGATCCCACCGCCAGCGCTTGTTTCTGTGATCTCGTGAACAGCTCATCCGACCAGGTCTATGCCGGATGGCTCGGGAGCCGCGATCTCTGGGATCGGTGGGATGCCGCAGCGGTGGCAACCGCCGGGCAGGTGGTCATTCATCCGTCGGCACCGGACCAGACCATTGTGCGGGCCTACTACTCGTCATCGTCGGGGGGCGCCACCGAAGCATCGGCCGACAGGTGGGGCGACTCCTTCCCGTACCTCATTTCCGTCCCGGACCCGTGGTCGTTGACTACAGCGAATCCGTACAGCTCCTGGACCAAGACCATCACACGAGCGGGTCTCGCCTCCTGGCTCGGACTTGCCGATGTCGAAACGGTCGAGATTATCGAGCGCAACGACTCAGGGAGTCCTCGAAGGTTCCGTTTCGGGGGGATTGCCGCCAGCGGAGCCTCGGCCAGCGTGGAGAAGAGCGTGGGAGCGGTCACGTCCCGATACGGGCTCCGGTCGTGGTACTTCGAGATCACGATCAACCGGACATCACCCCCGGCCGGCTCACGAGCGGACCAGGTCGCCCTTCAGGATCCGAACTCGGGGATCTGGCACATTCGTCACGCCGACGGCAGTGTCGACACCTTCTACTATGGCGATCCCAGGGACACGCCATATGCCGGCGACTGGAACGGCAGCGGTATCGACACGATGGGCCTGTATCGCGAGAGCGCCGGCTACTTGTTCCTTCGAAACACCAATGATCAGGGCGTCGCCGACATCTCGATCTACTACGGCATCCCGAGAGACCTGCCCATCTCTGGAGACTGGAACGGCGACGGGATCGACACAGTCGGCATCTACCGGTCATCTGAGGCGAGGTTCTACCTGAGAAACACCAACACACAGGGCATCGCAGACATCGACTTCTCCTTCGGCAATCCGGGCGACGTCCCGATCGCCGGGGACTGGAACGGCGATGGCTTCGACACGGTCGGCACATATCGCCCGTCCACCCGGATGGTCTACCTCATGAACGACCTCAGCCATCCCGTGGCGAGTACATCGTTCTTCTACTCGGGCACGGCATCCGGGGATCGGATTGTCGCCGGAGACTGGGACGGTGACGGCGACGACACTGTCGGCATCTACCGTCCATCGACGGCGACGTGGTA
>RCNC010011467.1_pt1 | contig 10091 bp, 9 predicted proteins | sample 2041301 | NCBI WGS metagenome assembly RCNC01 (sample SAMN09708231, study PRJNA481090) | Marine sediment metagenome, whole genome shotgun sequencing project. | biome: marine sediment; feature: ocean; material: sediment; isolation source: Sewage treatment plant 13A marine sediment (STP13A) ...
CAGTACGGCTTTTTTTAGCTCTTCGCGTTGATTGCCCAAATATTGCAGATAACTGGTATCGTGGAGGTTGCTTTGCTGGTACCTCTCGGCCGCTTGTTTGGAATAAATCAGATGGATCGTGGGAATGTCCTTTCGGCCGGTCATTTGAGACAGGTTCCAGCACAGCGTGCCGTAAACCTGCAGAAGGTCAATGAGGGAATTACATTCGTCGATTCGATTTAATACGAACAATACCCGATCCTCGAAGGTCCGGGCCGGCAGGGTGTCCCTCAAGCTGGTATGAGCCTCGCGCACCGTCCCGGCCTTGTGGGGATCAAACAGGATCAGAACCAGATCGGCAATTTGCGCCAGGTCGCCGATTACTTCCTGGTAATTGTACCCCCGGTCCCGCTCGGTGATGCTGTCAAGCATACCGGGCGTATCGATAATGGCCAGATTTTTCAAAAAAGGCGAATTTACTTTTTTGAGACGAAAATGCGCCGCGAACCGTTCGCCATGTTTTTTCAACGATTCAAACGGGTATTCGGAATCATTGAGCAGGTATTTCCCGTCCCGCTCCTCTGTAACCGCTAATTTACCATCCGAGGGGACCGTCGAATCGCCGTAAGTGATCACGGTAAACGAATCATCCGTGGGGGCCTGGCCGGTATCCTGGATCTTCCCGCCCAACAAATCATTTATCAGGGTTGATTTTCCGGAAGAGTAATTCCCGAGCACCAGAACCTGGGGACGCCACTTGATATTGGTCTCCAGGGGAACTTCGCTGTACTCGTACCGGATGGCAACGGGTGACAAGTTTTGTTCAACCATTTCCAGCAGTTCAGTTCTCAGGGCACTGATATAATTTTCGCGATACACGGGCAGCTCCAAAGAATCGGGTATAATTTTTTTTGATGATGCTATCAAAATGACCGGTTAGCGTCAACCATAGGCCATCCCGGCGCAAGACCTATCATATCAATCGTCCATGTGTGTCTGTGTGGAACCTGCCGCGGCGAAACTTCAGCGACTTGTCGGGTCGTAGCCTGAAGACGGGTCCGTGGCTAAATTGTTTTTTGAGTGACCTTTACGTCATCTTGGCCCCAACGCGTATGCAAGTGAATTTATCACCGGTTTACGGTCAAATCCGAATGCACACCCATCCGCCCCCCCGACGGTGATAGTTATTGTTACTCCCTACCAGGCTGATAAAAAATCGGTCGAAGGGAACCCAGTATGGCCCATTGACTTCGGGATCGACATCCAGCATTAGCACGGTTTGTTTTTCAGGATCAAACGTACCGACCGGTGACACATGGCTCCCGAACCATTCGCCGGTAAGCACTCCCTGGGTGAAATAGGCGAGAATAAAATCGTTGCCCGATGTGGCCATTTGGATCAGCTTGCGACGGATCTGACGTTTTTTACCGTTTAGATCCGGCATCGTTTCCTTAAGATAGAGTGCGTCGATGGTTTCATACGAAATTCCATGAGCATCCAATGCCTCGATGCAGATAATCTGAAGATCCGTCAATGAGACCCCATGGCGCCCCTTATATCCCTTCTGGCTTAGCCTTTCCCTCCAGTGTACCGCATCGACGTTGTCCAGCAGAGCCTGTTGAGTGATAGGAACAAAATTTTCTTTATTACCTTTCAAGTTAACGATGGCATTAACCATTATCGCCACGGAAGCGGCTGAACATGCATATCGGTTAAACTGGGGAACGTAACTTTGAAGCAAATGTTTCAGTTTGTCAGACGCACGATTCTTCAAGAAAGGTGTATTTTCCTTTGCGGATGCATATTCAGCATCTAAAGGGCCATTTTCGGGAGGAGAATGATTGAAAAATGGGGTCATCGCTTACACTTTTTCAATACCCGGACATATCAAACTCCTTGAAATCAAACCAATAGCCGGTACCGGAAATATAATCAAGCTCTGCCTGGACCATATCGATATGGCCATTCTCAATTTCGACAAATCGGGCAAACATTTTCCGTCCCTCATCCGTCATTTCAGCAACCATCCGTTCGTAAAACCGGCTGGTTTCAACCTCCAGGTGCAATGCCTTGCTAAACATCTGTTTTTCACTTTTCTGGTCGTCCCGGGACAAACGGGGTTTAAGCTTGTCGATTTCACGATCGATGACCTTGCGCGATGGGATGCCCGCTTCCAGTTTCTCGGCCGTAATGCGCCCTGTTTGCTGCCATTGGCGCAATCGATCGTTCAGGTAGGCGATATGGCCTTCTTCGTCGTCGCCCAGTGCATTGAATATGCGGGTTGCCACCGGGTCTTCGGTTTTATTTGCCGCCTGTCGGTAGAGATCACGAATTTTTTCCTCGTACGCAATGGCCGTTTTTATAGCTTCTTCGATGGTCATAAGGCTCTCCACTTTTTCGGAAGTATTATGGCAATTTCACATGGATACGTATCACCAAAATAATATTCTATGCTCCGCCGTCAATGACGCATTTCTTTCATCCTTGCCATTGATCGGTAAGCCTCGGTGATTCGGATAAACATCTCGGGATCACCGCCCCGATCCGGGTGGTGTTTAAGGGCAAGGCGGCGATATCGCCGGGTCAAGGCCACAAGGGTCATTTTCTCCAGCATATCCTGGGCGACGCCGAAAAGGGCGCTGGCTTCCGACATACTGACATTGGGGTGCTTTGTCGGAGGGCGATAGGCGCGGTGCCGGTTGATAAACGCACGAAGTTCATCCTGTAAATAGCGCCCATGTGAAAACTCGGTATCAAAATAGGTGATCAGATATCTTACCAGGTATTCGTGCAGCCATGACCCATGGTCAGGATCGCCCCAGAACTCGGCCGATCGGTTCAATCGACAGATTTCCTTGACAAAACACGTATCCAGTTCCTTCTGATCCAGCGTTTCAGGGGCCCGTTCGGCCAGGATGGTGGAAAAAAACCGTTTGAGGTTGAAAATCACATACACATAGGTCTTGAGCTCACATAGGCGCAGCACCCTTTCCTCTTGCATGAACTGTTGCTCGATCTCGTCTCTCGATTTGTCTTGGAGCCAGCGCAATAATTCGGCCGGCATCCGTCCGAGCCCCCGTTGGTCGGATCGTCCCGATTTCAGGAAATGGATCCGCCGCTTATCGAAGATATGGGTACGCAGGTGGATTTTTTTCTTTTCCACCGAACCCAAAGCAGCCCGATCCCGATAAACCCGACCCCGTTGGCGAAAAGATTCAACCGCCCTTCGAATTCGTGGTTTTACATACGGCCAAAAGAGATCATCAAGTTCATCTTGTTGGGTTTCGACGCCCAACTGGTCGAGACGTTCTTCCACCACCTCATCAATATAATAGGCATTGCCACCAGGATAAACAATGAATTCGGATGGATTGAATCCCAAATCGAAAATATCCCGATGATGGTAGAAACCATCTTCTTGCACCGACTCCCTTAAAACGTAACGGCGTCGGCTGCTGACCTGGGTTCTGGCAAGGTACAATGTTTTTTAGCTCTGTTTTCTTCGATTCCGGCCGTTTAATCGTTCCCTGACGTTATTGCGAATCGTTTTGGATTTTAAATTGATGACCTTGTAACCATAGCGAATGTTCTTCTCCATCAGGTCGGGATAATTGCGAAAATTATTTCTCAGCTTGGAGCCGTTTGATGTCACTTTCCGGAACAGATCAATTTCCTTGCCGATCACCTTGGTCTGTCTTTTTCTGACAGCGTCAAGAAACGCCCGTCGTGACGGTTTACAGGCCGCATAGGTCACGGCTTTCCCCATATTCGCCAGCTTATGGCCATCACTGCCGCCGATGACCGCTTTATTCAGATTAAAGCCTAAAAGGGCACAGCGAGTGTTCCAGCGATGCAAATTCGAAGCGTTTAGCACTTCAACCCCATCCACTCTTTTGAACAGCCTTTCCAGCCGTTGAGACGAAAAAAACGAGTTGCAAATACCGGTGTAGGTAGCACTATAGGGATGGGGAAATATAATCACCGACTTCAATACCCGGGCGCGCTCAATGATCGCATCCATGGTTAGATTCGTCGCGCTCATCACATCCTTTCCCATGAAAGGCGCAACATCCCGCTGGTAAAACCGCTCCAGGCTTTTGATATCATAAAAATAGACGAGCAGATGGGTCCCTTCCATGGAAGTGATCTCAATACCGGGAATACTCAATACGTTTTTAAAGGAATTCAGCTCGATGGCCCCCCGGATATCATTGTGATCCGTGAGGGCGATACCGATGTCCATTTTGCGGGAGTGGGCGGCAATCGCCGCCACCGTATCGACACCGTCGGAATACCGGCTGTGAAAATGGGTGTCAACGACGGTGTAGCGTTTTGTCAGAGGATCCAGGTTCGGTTTTTCAAATAAAATTCGATTTGATTGATTCATTACTTTAGACACCCAATATTTTTAGTTCGGTTTGAAACGATCCCGATATATATCTAAACGTTATAGTATACATTTATCCGGATTAAAGGTCCAGAAAAAATATTTCCGAGAAATGATATGGATTGCGATCTATAACCAATTGAAATAAAAAACATCTCACGGGTGATAACCGGTTGTCCTTGACTTTAGAGCCTCTGCAAGAATAAAACGGAAGCAGCTAATTTCATTGGAAACGGTACAAAATAAACAATGATTCGGATTACGCCATCCATATCCATTGATGACAACGATATTCAATGGGCATTTATCCGTGCCTCGGGACCCGGCGGGCAGCATGTCAACAAAGCCGCCACCGCTGTTCAGTTGCGTTTAAATGTGGATCAAAACCCGAACCTGCCTCCGGATGTCCGCCATCGGCTCAAGCGAATAGCCGGAAATCGAATGGCCGCGGACGGCACACTGATAATCGATGCCCGACGATTTCGCAGCCAGAGCAGAAACCGGGAAGATGCCCTATTGCGTGTGGCCGGACTGATCCGGAAAGCGGCCAAGCCGCCCATACCCCGAAAAAAAACCCGACTGTCCCGGACGGCACGGCTTCACCGCCTGGAAGCCAAGCGTCGACGCAGCAGGCTCAAACAGCAGCGCCGATCGGTAACCAAGTTCAATGAATGAATCCAACCACAATGATCTGAAAGGAAAAACTACTTATTAATCCTCAATTAACTGAAAAATTGGAATACCGGGTCGGGATATTAGCGGACACCCATGGTCATTTAAGTCAAACCGTCATCAAACAAATCGGAAATGTCGATCTGATCTGATTATTCATGCAGGTGATATCGATTCGCCGAGCCTCCTGCCTCTGCTTGAACGGATTGCGCCCCTCGTTGTCGTGCGTGGCAATATGGACTTCGGATCATGGGCCGCTGATTTATCGGAAACCGAAACGGTTCAGGTGGGCGGGATCTGGATATATATCCTCCACGATTTAAACCGGCTCGATCTCCTCCCAGAGTCAGCCGGATCCAGCGTCGTTATCTCCGGTCATACCCATCGCTCCCAATTATCTAAACGGAACGGCACCCTCTATATAAACCCAGGCAGTGCAACCTATCCCCGCCATCCTGCGCCTGCCTCCATGGCGTTTCTTCGGATTCGAGGTAAAAAAACGGAGGCCCGGTTTATCAGTTTGGATTCTGGCAGATCATCTGACACACCTCCTTGATTTTACCTTGGTCATTTTTCATTTTTCGTTTTCGCTTGACCCATTACACTAAACATCATATGTATTGTTCGATGAGATCATTGAAAAACGATCAGGAGGATTACCATGGTTGAACGGGAACGGCGAAAAGGTCCCAGGTACCCGGTTCGGTTTCGGGCTTATTTTCCAGAATTCGAGTTACAGGGACAAGCCACCAATATTTCCTTGGAAGGATGCTATGTTCAGGTGACATCGAACATTGAAAAAGAAGGCCGGATGGAGCTGATCATTGAACTGCCTGTTGTGGGGGCCGTTTTGCTAAATGGATATGTCCACCATCAGGCTGACTATCCATCTCCAGGTGTAGGCGTCCAGTTCATTCATGTCGGTTTTTCCGCGGAGGAGTCCATCTATTATGGGGTTTTCTCCCGTTTCATCAAGGTCCTCTCGCAATTGCAGGAAGTTCGAAATTATTACCATAAACTGGCGGACCAGGAAGGGATTGAACCCTCCTCCATACCGGAAGTAACATCTGATTAAATATACAAAACCCCTTTTGCTCCTAATCGTCAGGGCAGAATCGTCGCTTTATTGATCAAAATTGTCTGAACGGGCACGTCCTGATGACCGGAACGGGTCGCCGTACTTTCCGCTTCAATGGCATCCACCACATCCATTCCCTTAGTGACCTGGCCGAATACACAGTATCCCCATCCTTGCGGTGTCTTGGCTTTGAAATCGAGAAACGCATTATCCGCCGTGTTGATAAAAAATTGGGCGGTAGCCGAATTCGGGTCGGCGGTGCGTGCCATGGCGATGGTGCCACGGCTGTTTTTCAAGCCGTTGTCCGCCTCGATTGAAATCGGTTTTCGCGCTGGTTTGGGTTGCATCTCCTCGGTCATCCCGCCGCCCTGGATCATGAACCCCTTGATCACCCGGTGGAAAATGGTCCCGTCGAAGTGTTCGGCATTTACATACTCCACAAAATTCGCGACGGTTTGAGGTGCTTTATCCGGATAGAGCTCAAGCTGAATGGTTCCCTTGGTCGTCGTAAGCGAAACGTTTACCTTGTCGGAACCGGCCTGGTTTTCGGACGGCAGTGCGAAAAATATCATTGTGAATACTCCTATCATTGTTATCATTCTTTTCATGTCAGAACTCCATTTTGAAACCTGCTTTTAAGCACACTTGGAAAACCCGCAAAAATGGCATGTCATGCACCCTTCCTCGAAACTGATGGTCTTTCCACATTCGGGGCAGGTCTCGCCCAACAGGGATTTTGCCCCCCTGCCTTCTGTCCCGGAGGTTTGATCCTTTAAATATCGGTTTTCAAGTACCCGGCTGATGGCATCGGGGATGGAGAGGACCATGCCTCCCTCCTGAAACACGGGATGCTCACCGCAGATTCCCTTTAATTGTTTCACTATTTTTTCAACCCGAACACCGGACCGCAACGCCAGGGACGCCAAACGGCCGATAGCCTCGGTCTTGGCGGTGGTGGAATGGCCGGATTTACCGATGGTGGCGAACACCTCGAACGGCTGGCCATCGTACTCGGTTACGGTGACGTACAGCTGGCCCAAACCGGTCTTGATACGGGTCGTAAACCCATCCAGGGTTTCGGGTCGATCCTTGACTGCCGCCATGAATTCATTATTGGTGTCCTTGCTGCCGGAAAAAGAAAGGACCTGATTTTCCTTGCTGCCATCCCGATAAATGGTCACCCCTTTGCACCCGAGTTCGTAAGCCAGATCATACACCTTGCGCACGTCTGCCACGGTGGCTTCACGGGGCAGATTGACCGTCTTGGAAACGGCATTATCCGTATGTTTTTGAAAAGCGGCCTGCATGCGGATGTGCCATTCTGAAAACACATCATGGGCGGTGACGAAAACCTCCCGGACATCTTCCGGAATATTGTCCATGTGACGAATGCTTCCGTGGACAGCGACCTCATCCATGAGCTCCCGGCTATAAAACCCCCTTTCCCGGGCGATCTTTTCAAAGTAGGGGTTCACTTCCAGGAGGGTATCGTTGTCCATGACGTTTCGCACGAAGCTTAAGGCAAATAGCGGCTCGACACCGCTGGAGCATCCGGCAATAATACTGAGGGTTCCGGTGGGCGCGATGGTGGTCGTGGTGGCGTTCCGCTGGGCTTCCCCGTTTTTGGTTTTGTAGATACTTCGGTCGAAATTTTCGAAGACGCCCCGCTGCTCGGCCAACTGGCTGGAAGCTTTATGGGATTCTTCCTGAATAAACCCCATCACCGCCTCGGCCGTTTCCAGGGCAATTTCGGAATTGTAAGGAATACCCAGCTGGAAAAGCAAATCCGCAAAGCCCATGACACCCAGCCCGATTTTGCGGTTGCCGTGGACCATTTTCGTAATTTCGGGCAAGGGATATTTGGCCACTTCGATGGTATCGTCTAAAAACCGGGCCGATAGATGCACGATTTCGGCCAGGGCATCATAATCCACGGCCGGACCGTCGTCCGTTGGGATCACGAATTTGGCCAAATTGATCGATCCGAGATTACAGGCCTCCATGGGTAAAAGCGGTTGTTCCCCGCAGGGATTGGTGCTCTCGATTTCTCCTATGGCCGGGGTGGGATTGTCCCGGTTGATTCGATCCAAAAAGATAATGCCCGGATCACCGCTGCCCCAGGCACTTCCTACGAGTTTTTGGTACAGCGCGGACGCATCGCGCTGCCCGGCCTTACGGCCGTCTCTGGGGTCGATAAGATCGTAGGGTTCACTTTTTTGCACCGCCTGCATGAACGCCTCGGTCACACCCACCGAGATATTGAAATTGTTCAGTTCACGATGTTGTTTCTTGCAATCGATAAATTCTTCGATATCCGGATGGTCCACCCTCAAAATCGCCATGTTGGCACCCCGGCGGGTACCTCCCTGTTTAACCTGTTCCGTGGCGGTATTGAAAATCCGCATGAATGATACTGGTCCCGAAGCCACGCCTCCCGTGGTTCCCACCCGGCTTTCCTTGGGACGCAGCCGGGAAAAAGAGAATCCGGTCCCGCCACCTGATTTGTGAATCATGGCGGCATTTTTCAAGGCATCGAAAATGCCTTCCATGCTGTCTTCCACAGGCAATACAAAACAGGCCGCCAGCTGGCCCAGTTCCCGTCCGGCATTCATCAGGGTGGGGGAATTGGGTAAGAATTTCAGTTCGGTCATCATCTTAAAAAAAGTCGCTTCAATCTCGGCGGCCTGCGCCTGCCCTCCATACTGTCTTTCGGCCTTGGCGACATGGTGGGCCACCCGCCTAAACATCTGTTCGGGCGTTTCGATCAAGTTGTTGTCCCCATCCCGTTTCAGATACCGTCGTTCCAATACGGTTATGGCGTTGTCCGATAAGGATAGCCCGCCGTTGACAAATAAGGACTTATCCAGTCGCACCGGGGATGTCTTGGTGATGCCATACTCCCTTAGTTTGGCTTCGATCATCTTTTCGATCACCGGCAAAGTGATGGTGGCGAACTCCATCTTGTCGATCTGTTCACGCATGAATCGACTGATATCCAGGGCCTGGTCCCGACCGATGGGATTCCCCCTGATGAGCAGCTCGGAAAACCGATTGTCATCCCATAAAATCGTATCCAGATCATACCGTCCTTCATCCGTAATCAGAATTTTTCCTTTGCTCCCCATTGATTTTACTCCTATTTTTCCAAAGCGCCGGTGAAAAATTTGCCGTCCGGCCCAAGGCACGGTTTTCTTAGGTTGGAATTGAACGCCTTGTGTGTGTTTCATACAAGATATGGTATGTCAAGAAAAAAATAACGCAATATATCAAGAAAATAGAGGAAGTGGGATAACCGCTTGAAAGCATGAAAAATGGCAATCAAGGGTTCATGAAAAAAGAAAATATCATAATACCAGAAGATTGGACTTATCTTGCTGGTATTGCAGTAAATATTGGACTTACCGGTTCCATAACGAAAAAGATATCATTTCCCCCACTCCTCTTGCTCCCTGCATAAATACCTATTTCACCCCTCACTTTTCATAAAATCGCTATGGCCTCGATCTCCACCAGCACATCCTTGGGCAGCCGGTCCACGGCTACGCATGAACGCGCCGGGGCGTCACCCTTGAAATAGGTCTGATAGACCTCGTTAAATTCGGTGAAGTCATTCATGTCGTTCAAAAAACAGGTGGTCTTGATCACATGGTCCAGAGTGGCACCACCCGCCGCCAATACTTCCACGAGATTATCCATGACACGGGTCGTCTGAATGCTGATATCTCCGTCCACTACCTGGCCGGATGCAGGGTCCAGGGGAATCTGGCCGGAGGTGATTAACAGGTTGCCGCTTTTAACCGCTTGACTGTATGGGCCGATGGCCGCTGGGGCTTTGTCGGTATGAATTGTCTCTTTCATCGTTATTTTTCCTCTTTTCTATTTATTTGAAAATTTCTTGCCCTTGAGGTTTTCCACACCTCCGAAAGTGTTGATCAGATGCAGCATCTCGTCCATTACCCCATGGATGGATATTTC
>RCNC010003627.1_pt1 | contig 10090 bp, 8 predicted proteins | sample 2041301 | NCBI WGS metagenome assembly RCNC01 (sample SAMN09708231, study PRJNA481090) | Marine sediment metagenome, whole genome shotgun sequencing project. | biome: marine sediment; feature: ocean; material: sediment; isolation source: Sewage treatment plant 13A marine sediment (STP13A) ...
GATTATGAAGGTTATTCTTATAAAGAGATAGTTGAGATCACGGGACTTTCTGAAGCACAAGTAAAAGTATACATTTATCGGGCCAGGGTCTATTTGAAAGCATATATAGGCACCATGGAAAAAGTGATCTAGAGATGGAAATTAACAGACATAATTATGAGGCTTACCTGCTCGACCAGCTGGAAGGAACCTTATCTGTTGATGAGCAGCAAGAGTTGCATAATTTCCTCCTGCTGAATCCAGATTGTAGCGGGGAGCTTGCGGAAATTGAACCCTGGATCCTGGAAGGTGAGAAAGTCTCCTATGAAAACAGCCAGCTATTAAAAAAGGAGCTTCCCGATCACTCAACAATCCTGACGGATCATAATTTCGATTTATTCTCTATCGCAAGGCAGGAAGGTGATCTGAGTGATACACAGGTCGCAGCCCACCAGAACATGGTTGAGGCAGATGATGTGAATGCTCAGCTCTGGGAGCAGTGGCAGCAGGCCAGCCTGGTCCCCAGGCCACTAAAATTTGAGGGAAAAGACAAGCTAAGACGCAGCAAAAAACCCAGCTTCAGGGTCATCACCCTGGGTGTGATTTCGGCTGCTGCTGCTGTTGCATTGTTGTTCGTTCTGTTCAATACAGCTCCGGAGCTAATACAGCCGGAAAATAATATGCAGGCGGTTCAGGAAGAAGTCTCACCACAGGTCTATGAAGTTCCGACGCAGGCCGAAACACAAGTGGCCATGATGGATCCTGTGGAGAATCAGACTGTACAAACCACTATTGATCCGCAGCCTCAAAAGGTAAAAGAGTTTGAGTCGGAAGCAACTGTTGTTCCTGAGGACGATCTACAGCCACGCGTTTTAGCCCAGGCTACAGACCAGTTAAGTAATCCGACAGTTTCCATGGAAGTTATTCCCGATAAGATTGAACCCTTACATGTTCCTCCGGTACCGATCCATATGAGCAGCCTGTCTGTGGCTCAGATTTCCGAACTGGGCCTCCAGAAAGTGATTGAGGATTATACTGAAGAGAAAGATTTTTCCTTGTGGAAGGTCGCCGCTGCGGGTATCAAGGGTATTAATAAGCTTGCAGGATCGGATATCTCTCTTATGGCATCCAGAGATGAAGAAGGGGATGTGTCCGGGTATCAGCTGAAGGGCAAAAGGTTTTCTCTTACCAGGCCACTTGCCCGGGAAGAATAATTCGCTTAAGATGCAACCTGTAGGTCGGGGTCTTGTCTTTAGAGATAAAACCAATACCAAAATCATGAAGAGATCCATTTTTATTTTGCTAATTCTGGCTGCGGGCGCAACAGTTTTTTCTCAGGAGAAAGAATACCGAACCATTTTAGATAATCAGGACCTGCGTATTTCAGGTTTGGGCGGACCCTTTATGCAATTTACCACGGTAGCTGGTGAGTTCGGATTTATGATGGGTGGTGGTGGTGCTGTTTTGCTGGATAATTTCTTTGTTGGAGGTTATGGGCTGGGCTTAACCAATGCCATTCCAGATTACGTGAACGATAATCCTGGTGATCAACTGACGCTTGGTCATGGAGGTTTTTGGCTTGGGTATTCCCTTTATGGTAATAAACCCTTACATATCGCATTCTCAACTATGATTGGCTGGGGTGAATTTGGGATCACCCAAAGCGATGGTTATTATCCTTATTTAAGAGATAATATTTTTGTGGTGGCACCAACGGTGGAGCTTGAGGCAAATCTGACCCGGTACTTCAGGATTGGGGCAGGAATATCCTATAATTTTTACACCATGTTAGATGAAGGTATACATGGATACACAAGCAGTGATCTTTCGGCGCTGGCAGGGTTCCTCAGTTTTAAATTTGGATGGTTTTAGTAGAGATTCTCCAATATATATGAGCTTCGTGCTCCACCTCGAAAGGGGTTCAGTTTTAGGGAGCCGCCTCATTTAGAGGCGGTTTTTTCATTTCCCCCTTTTCATTACTTTTGATATGGAATGAAAAAGGGCACAGGAACCGTCATCAAATCAACAGGGAGTCAGTATCTGGTAAAAATCGCGGATGACAGAATAATTCCCTGCAGCATCAAGGGTAAATTCAGGATCAAAGGCATCCGGGCTACCAATCCTGTAGCAGTTGGGGACCATGTTGGATTTGAATGGTTGGAAGATGAAACGGGTGGGATAATTATATCCATCAAAGAGCGCAGCAATTATATTATCCGGAAGTCATCCAATCTTTCAAAGGAGTACCAGTTACTGGCCACCAATGTGGACGTGGCCTGGCTGATGGTCAGCATGACTCTACCCCGGACTCTGACTCCATTTATTGACCGTTTTCTTGTATCGGCCGAGGCTTACAGATTACCGGTAATTATCCTGTTCAATAAGACGGACCTCTATGGTGAATCCGAACAGGAAGAGATGAAATACCTGAAATCTGTTTACACAGATATTGGTTACCGCTGTATGCAGATGTCACTTCAGACCAAGTTGGGAGTGAAAGAAGTCGAAAACGAAATGATTGGAAAAGTCAATGTGATATCAGGCAATTCAGGTGTAGGAAAGTCGACTCTGATCTCTGTGCTTGATCCGTCTATTCGATTGAAGATTGGTGAGGTTTCCGATTACCATAAAACAGGGAAACATACCACAACTTTCTCAGAAATGTACGAACTCTCCTCTGGGATCAAGATCATCGACACACCCGGAATCAGGGGTTTTGGCACCATCGATATTGATCGTGAAGAGCTATTTCATTTTTTTCCGGAAATTTTCAAAGCAAGTAAAAACTGCAAGTACCATAACTGCCTTCACATGCATGAACCAGACTGTGGTGTGAAAGCGGAAGTAGAGAAGGGAAGCATCAGTGAATTCAGGTATATCAACTATCTGATGATGATGGAGGAAGAGGATGGAAAATACAGATAAATCATGGCCGGGTTGTTGGTAACTATCAACCGGGTTTTTAAATCCGAGAGAAAATAGTTTTTAAGTTTATAGATTACAATCCCAGCACTTAATGCTCAGAAACAACATAATAGCGGGTGTAGTTCTTTTCGTAGTTATGGCCCTTAACGGGATTACGCTGCTGCGTGTTAATCAACGATACACGGAGTATCTGAACCAAACGCTTTTTTCGCAGTCACAGCGTTGTGGTGAGTATATGGAGACAACACTAAACCAGTTCTCCAGCGATATAAGTAAGGAGCTGAGTATGTTCGATTCGGAGATATTTTACGATCCGGCCAAGTTTCATGAAGCCTCCCACAGCCTTCGTCTCTTTTATACCAAATACCGTGATCTGATCAACAGGATAGAGATTTATGACAACCATAAAAACTACTATGCGCTCTTCCTGGAGTCTACAGACAAATTTGCAAAACTAGACACCTTTGTGGTGGATAGCTCTGCATTGCGAAGGCAAAAGAAACTTACCCCGGAGGACCTTGTTGACCAGGATGGTTCCATCTTGGAATACCACTATCCCTATTTTGGTCAGGATGCTGTCATTGGAAATGTGGTTATTCATCTGGATCTCCAACAGTTTACTGAAACAGTATTCATGCTCTATCCACAGGAAGCCACCAGGAGCTGGCAATGGGTTTTGGGAGCGGACGGGAAAATTATAATTAATAATTTCGATGCCGACTCAGTCCATATAGAGGATCTTCAAATGCTGACTGATAGTGTGAATACTGAAGGGAGCGGAATGATTGAGCACACTTTTAGTGTTGATAATGAAGCCAGGGAGAAAGTATATACCGCCTACTATCCAATTAGTGTATATGGAAAGAAGATGGGGGTCATGTTTTCATCCGGGCGGGGACAGATTTTCAAGTATTTTATAAGCAACAATTTACTGGTAAGCATTCTTTCCCAGTTGCTGGCTACTGCCTTGGTGGTTTATCTGCTGCTCATGCTGGGTAAACAAAAGCGACAGGAGAAAAGGCTTAAGCTATCAGAGATTGTCTTAAGGCAGATGGTAGAGCATTTTCCCATGGGGATCCTGGTTATTGACGAAAAGAATATAATTCGCAGCATCAACAGTGCTGCGCAAAGGATGTTGTTTTTGGGAAAGGCCTCTGATCTGGAAGGAAAAGATTTTTCGAAGCAATTTCTTGTTTCGAACCGTTACCTTCTGAGTGATGGCCCCAGCCCTTTTATGGATGATTCACATTACCTCTATTATGAGAAAGACGGGATGGAAACAGTCATTTACAGGTCACAAAAGGCGGCTAATATCGGCGGAGAAGAATTAAAATTGATCGCGCTTATCGATGTAAGTCCCCTGGAGAGATCAAGGAAAGGTGAGGTTGCTGCCAATAAGGCGAAATCCGATTTCCTGGCAGCCATGAGCCATGAGATTCGTACTCCCATGAACGGGATCCTCGGCATGGTTAACAGTCTGCTTGAACAGAATACAGGCAAGGAGCTGCAGGGCAAGATAAAGGTCATTAAAAAGTCTGCAGAACTCTTGATGACCATTATCAATGACATTCTTGATTTCTCAAAAATTGAGGCCGGAAGAATGATGATTGAAGAGATTCCATTTAACCTGGCCGAGGAAATGGAACTGGTAGGCGAATTGTTTAAGCCCCTTGCCGACGAGAAAGGATTAAAACTTCATATCGATATTCGTCACGATGTTCCCAATAAATTGATCGGGGATCCTTTCAGACTGCGACAGGTCATTTCCAATCTGGTAAGCAATTCGGTTAAATTTACCGAGAAGGGAAAGATCGTTATTGGAGCCACCCTGATGGAATCGTATAAGAATCATGTAAATATTCTTTTTACAGTTGAAGATACGGGTATTGGAATTCCGAGAGACCGGATCAAGGAGATCTTTGGCTCCTATACTCAGGCCAGGGGATCAGTGCAGCGCAAATTTGGGGGAACCGGCCTGGGAACTACCATAGCCAAGCAACTTGTGGAACTGATGCATGGGGAGATCTGGGTGGAGAGTCCTTCCACAATCAGAGCTGATGAAGAGAATCCGGGGTCAAAGTTCAGCTTTACTATTGAAGCATATTCCAATGAGAGAATTCCCAAGACATTCGATTTTAGGGGAATTGGCAGGCTCAGCGAAATCAATGTACTGATCCTGACAAAAGAATCTGAACCGGAGCGTAATTTGATGGTTCGCATGCTACAGAAATTCGGTTTGAAGGTGGTTACCAAAATATACCAGGATAGTACCGTTGACAGTGTGGTTCACCACCTGCAGGTTAAATCGCAAGAGTACCAGATGATTGTGCTGATAGACAAGAATCAGCTGGATGGATTTGCCCTGGCCCAGGGAATGAAAAAAAGCAACCTGATCGATAACTATCCAATTGTACTGGTGAGTTCGAACGACAGGACCGGGAATTATAAAACCTGCCGTAAACTGGGCATCGATTACTACCTGATTGAGCCTTTTGAAACCAAGGAAGTCACGGATATTATTGATGAAAACTATCCAGGCATTGAAGATCGGAAATTTCTGGAACCCATGATTAATGCACTGCCCGATGAGTTATCTATCCTGCTTGCCGAAGACAATCTGATCAATCAGAAAGTAGCGCAATCAATATTTAAGAACATTGGGTATGAGATTGAAATTGCCAAGAATGGAGCAGAGGCTGTTGAAATGATGGAGAAGCAAAAATTCGATGTTCTCTTTATGGACTTATTAATGCCTGAAATGGATGGTTACCAGGCTGCTGAAGAGATTCGGGCAGCAGGCCATACCCTACCCATTGTAGCAATGTCGGCCGATGAAACCGATGAAGCCAGGAAGGCTGCATTTGAGGCTGGAATGAATGATTACTTAACGAAACCAACCCGGGTGGAGAGTATCAAACATTTGTTAATCAAGTTATTTTCAAAAACAATTTAGAGAAATGCGATCACATGAATTAGATTACAGGATCATCGGCGATGATATCCAGCTGGTCGAAATTGAACTTGATCCCATGGAGACGGTAATTGCCGAGGCTGGGACAATGATGTATATGGATAGCCAGATACGTTTTGAGACAAAGATGGGCGACGGATCGGACCCCAATCAGGGTCTTATGAGCAAACTCCTTTCTGCAGGAACCCGGGTGCTTACCGGGGAATCTCTATTTGTAACCCATTTTACCAATCAGGGCGGTGGCAAGCAGCGGGTAGCATTCGCAGCCCCTTATCCCGGAAAAATTGTTCCCGTTGAACTGAGCGCTCTTGGAGGCTCCTTGATTGTACAGAAAGACGGATTCCTATGTGCAGCAAAGGGGACTAAGATTTCCATTACACTGAATCGGAGAATTGGAAGTGGCCTGGTCGGTGGTGAAGGTTTTATTTTACAGAAGCTGCAGGGAGACGGAAAAGCATTTATGCATGCCGGTGGTACGGTTATCGAACGGCGATTGAACAATGAAACTCTGAAGATCGATACCGGATGCATAGTTGGGTATACACCAGGCATTGATTTTAATATTGAGACTTCGGGAAGTTTACGTTCCATGATTTTTGGTGGTGAGGGCATTTTCCTTGCCACACTCAGCGGAACTGGAACTGTGTGGCTTCAGTCCATGCCTATCAGGAAGCTGATACAGGCCATTTCTCCCTATGGAAAGAATGTCAGGAAAGAGAGCAGCTCCTTGCTGGGAAATTTCCTTGAACGGTAGTTTTATTCTCTGGGGTGATGGCTGAACTCATAAATATCGAATCTTTTATTTCCCTTTCAGCCAGGATTCCCGTCATTGATGTGCGTGCTCCTTCTGAATTTCAACAGGGGCATATCCCTGGTGCACTTAACATTCCCCTTTTTAATGACCAGGAAAGAAAGGTGGTGGGAACAGCCTATAAGCAGGAGAATAAAGAAGCCGCCATGTATGCCGGCCTTGATTTTGCCGGAAAGAAACTGGTCAGTCTGGCCAAGGAAGGCGAACGTGCTGCAGGAAAAAATAAAACCTTGCTGGTGCACTGCTGGCGAGGAGGCATGAGGAGCAAGAGCATGGTCTGGCTCTTCGAGACCATGGGGCTTACCTGTTACTTGCTTGAAGGGGGTTATAAATCATACCGGTCTTATGTCAGAGAAGTTTTAGCTACACCTTTAAACCTGCTGGTTATTGGTGGCCGAACAGGCAGTGGAAAAACAGCCATTCTTCATCATTTGAGCTTGGTGGCTGAGCAGGTCATTGATCTGGAAGGTCTTGCACATCATAAGGGTTCGGCTTTTGGTGCTCTTGGGGAAGAGGAACAGCCTTCCACGGAGCAGTTTGAAAATGAGTTGTGCCGGGTAATTTTACCGCTTGATCCTGAAAAAGTTACCTGGATTGAAGATGAGAGCAGGAATGTTGGGAAATGCGTTATCCCCATAGAACTCTATACAAGGATGAGGGCAGCAGAGATTGTTTTCCTGGATATATCAAGGGAGCTTAGGGCCAGACACCTGGTTGGGGACTATGCTCAATATGAACAAGAGGCATTGAGAACCTGTGTTCTGAAGATTGAAAAAAGGTTGGGAGGCGACCGGACACGTGAAGCTTTGGAGGCTATTGATCAGGAAGATTACTACCAGACAGCCATGATTACACTTCATTACTACGACAAAGCCTATATGCACTCCCTGGAAAAAAACCACGAGCATTACCAGGTCCTATCGTCATTGGATGTGGATCCTGTGGTAAATGCCGAACTTCTGATAAAGCATGAAAAAGAGAGAGGATTATGAATTACTGGCTCCGGCGGGCTCCTATGAATCGCTTACAGCAGCAGGACAGGGAGGGGCAGATGCTATCTATTTCGGTATCGAGCAATTGAACATGCGTGCGCGCTCTTCTGCTAATTTTACGGCGGAAGACCTTCCCCAGATTGTAGCCCGGTCCAGGGAAATGGGAATGAAGGCCTATATCACAGTCAATACTGTAGTATATAACCATGAATTGATCCAAATGCGAAAGATCATTGACCTGGCTGTGAAGCATGGGGTTGATGCCATTATCGCCTCGGATCAATCAGTCTTGCAGTATTGTCTTAGTACAGGTGCCAGGGTACACCTAAGCACACAATTGAATATCAGCAATATAGAGACCTTGAAATTTTACTCAAATTTTGCCGATGTAGCTGTTCTCGCCCGGGAGCTCAACCTGGAACAGGTTCTGGAAATGTCCAGAGCCATTGAACTGGAGGGGATCACAGGGCCATCAGGGAAGCCTGTTCAGCTGGAGATGTTTGTACATGGGGCTCTTTGCATGGCTATTTCCGGTAAGTGCTACCTGAGCCTGCATGAGCACAATCAATCTGCAAACAGAGGAAATTGTTACCAGGTCTGCCGCCGGGGATATACAGTTAGCGATAAGGACCGGGAAGTGGAGCTGGATATTGACAATGAATATATCATGTCGCCTAAAGATCTGAAGACCATTCATTTTTTAAATAAAGTGCTGGATGCTGGGGTAAGCATTTTAAAAATCGAAGGAAGGGCCCGGTCGGCCGAGTATGTGAAGACGGTCGTAAGTTGTTATAATGAAGCCATTCACGCATATGTGGATGGATCATTCACAAGGGAGAAGATTGAGGTTTGGGACAAGCAGCTGGCTTCGGTCTTTAACAGGGGTTTTTGGGATGGTTATTATCTTGGCCAACGACTTGGAGAATGGAGTGAAGAATATGGTTCCAGAGCTACCTTGAAGAAAGTTCACACTGGTAAAGTCACGAATTATTTTAGTCGAATAGGTGTTGCCGAGGTGCTTATAGAAACAGGTAAGTTGCAGGTGGGAGATACTATTGTCATTATTGGCCCCACTACTGGCGTTGTTGAAATTGAGGTTAAGGAGTTGAGAGTTAATGAAATAAATTGCCAAACAGCTAGTAAGGGAGATCGATGTTCTTTACCTATTGAACAGGCCATAAGGCGTTCAGATAAAGTTTACAAGCTGGTATCCCGGTCCTGAGTTTCCGCTTTTCTCAGAAGGATCCGGATAATGGTGGAATCATTCGGGTCGGAGGAGAGTACAAAGATTTTCCCGTGATGGTAAGTTTCTATGATGCGCTTGGAAAGTGATAGGCCCAAACCCCAACCACGCTTCTTGGTGGTGTAACCGGGTTTAAAAATGGTCCGGAACCTCGACTTTGCAATCCCCTTTCCTGTATCCTCTAAATCAACGATTACACTATCCTCTATATCTACCGCGTGCACGATTACACGGCCAGCTCCTTCAATGGCATCTGTAGCATTTTTTAAGAGGTTTTCGATTACCCACTCGAACAGGGTTTCATTAAGGCTGCTTATGATTGGTTTTGAAGGCAGGTCCAGGAGATATTCAACATTCTGCGGCCCCCGGATTTTAATATATTCCAGGCTCTCTTTCAGGATTGCACTGAGATCTGATTTCTTCATTAAGGGCCTGGAGCCGATTTTGGAGAAGCGATCGGTGATCTTTTCAAGTCTGGATGTGTCTTTTTGCATATCAAGGATCATGGAGGGATCCAGGTCAGAATCTTTGATTAGTTCCATCCAGCCTATCAACGAAGAGATAGGTGTTCCAAGCTGGTGGGCTGTTTCCTTAGACATTCCAGTCCAAACCTCATTTTGTTCAGCTGTTCTGGAAACACTGAATGCAATATAGGAGACCAGGACAAAGAGTATGATCACCCCCAATTGAATATAAGGAAAGAAGATTAGTTGACGGAGAAGGAATGAATCCCTGTAATACAAGAGTTGGTATTCGCCTGAGCCGAGATCAATCACCAGGGAATCATTTTCTTCACGTGCATGCTCCAGATGCCGGTAGAGGTATTTTGGTTTTTCAGTTTTTAATGAATCCAGGTTCCTATGGAATATGATTTCACCCTTTGCATCGGTAAGAATAACCGGAATATGTGTGTTGTTTTCAATTACGGAAAAAGGAAAGGCAAGTTCGGTATCAAGCTCGGCACTTGTCACAATGCGGACTGCTTCGGCCCACACTTCCATTTTCTGTCTTTCAGTGATTTGAATATTCTTAACCAGCCTGCTGGTATACCAGAGTGAACCGACACCAATCAGAACAGCAGACAAAAGAAGAATTTGCTTCCAACGCTGCTTCTTGCTGTATATATCCAACTTATGGCTGTTTTTCACGCTTATTCATCAATAACGAAT
>RCNC010007300.1_pt1 | contig 10088 bp, 7 predicted proteins | sample 2041301 | NCBI WGS metagenome assembly RCNC01 (sample SAMN09708231, study PRJNA481090) | Marine sediment metagenome, whole genome shotgun sequencing project. | biome: marine sediment; feature: ocean; material: sediment; isolation source: Sewage treatment plant 13A marine sediment (STP13A) ...
CGACCGCGCCGATCAGCGCTACGCAACGCCTGAGCGGATTCCCGCGTCGTACCACCAGGGCGCAGCGGATACCGGAATACGATTATTCGCAGCGTGACAGTTTCTGGGATACCCGCTATCCGACGGGTCTGTATTCCGCGTTCGACTCGGTCATTGACCTCGTTCAGCGTACTGACGATGCCGTGGCCATTATTGGTCCCGGTGAGGAAGTTGATTTCGCATTCTCCGTTGCCGGCGCATCGGCCACTCAGACGCAAAACACCCGGGCCGCCGCATCGGTTCGCCATTTTGTGATCGAAGTCCGGGGCTGGGCCAAGGATATGGATCTTTTTACAGGTGATGGCGAAACGGTTGGTCCGCTGCCATCCACCGGCAAACCCGAAACGGTTCGCGATCAGTTGCACGCGAAGTACAACACCCGATACCAGTCGGGATACTGAGCTTGATCACGACGTCAGATATCCGGCGAGGCGTTCGGGCCAGGCTTACTGCCATGTTTGAGATCCGTTACTCGCAGCTGGAGTCCCCAGATCTGGCAAGACGAGTAATATCCATGGAGACTTGACCATCATTTCCATCCAGGTCAGCGTGGCCGTTGTCACAGTCATAAAGGGTGATCGAAATCGTTCCCCAATCGGTTTCAGGGGGCGCCGGTTGGCCAAAAACACCATCGTTCACTTCATACATCAGCAAATCAAAGGGTTGCCCATACACGAGATCCGTGGTGATAGTTTTAGATATCAGCCAAAGCCGTTCGCCATCCGAGGTATGTCCATAGTAGTAAACATTGAAGCCCTGATTATGGACATTGAAGTCAAAACCGTGTCCGGGGTTGTCAGGATCGTAGAAAATGCCGTTGCTGTCCTGGCGATTGATGAGCGTGGATGAATCCAGGCCGGTTGCGATGTTGAATCCGGCTGAAAGCTGTAAAAAGAAGTCCTCACAAAACGTGGGTTCAACCTCGCCGCTGACAGTCTCAACAAATTCCTCCGCACCCTCCGTGTAACGCGTGGGTGACAGGTCATAGGTCACGAATGCGGTGGCGCGCTCTCCAGGACCGGCACTGGTCTCGATCGAATATCGCCATCGGTGTTCCATGGTGTACCCCGTTTTCCAGTCGAGGTTGTTACAGCCACCAAATGTGAAATCGAGCGTTTTACTTTCCGACTGCGAATTGAATGAACCATCTTCAGCCTCCTCGAGGGATGCGTTCAGGGTAATGCATTCCTCGGGAAACCCGCTGATGAGCTTGGGTATGGTCGTTTGCGTCACTGTCGCTGAAGCACAGGCAGTGACAGACACCTCAGCCGCGGCAAGGCCCGTGCAATAAATACAGGTCATAAATAGTAAAATTGTTGATTTCATTGTGCATACTCCTGTTTGCCTCAACAGAACCAGATTTTTAGTAATTTTTATATTAGCCTGATAGTGTTTCTTTAATTATAGCACTGAGTTGAGGCAGGCTGGTGGCGTTACCGGGAGCGCCAGGGCATGTTGGTCGCGATGCCCTGAACAGTCGCCTCAGCGCCGACGGCGTACATAGCGCGAAACTCGTAACTTTTTAGCGTGTTTTAAAAGAGAGACGGACAGCGGCAGATACGCCCCGCTTCAGCGAATACGCTGCACGACCCGGCAACGGTCCGTAGCTTGTCTCACCACCATCCGCCCAGTACACGAGAACTTCGCTGACGTCCGTCGCCTCACCTGTACCAAAGTGCAGCAAGCCACTGTTGCTTGTCAGGTAGCCTGCTGAGCGGCTGACTGTTCGCCACTGAATTCGGTCGTTGACCAGCACTGCAGCGCGAGCGCCAAGCGCCTCACTGCCATCTGCCTCGAGCAACTCCAGCGTGAGCCAGCCCTGCTTCGCCGCCACCACGTTATGTAACAACCGCGCCTTTCCGCCATTGTTTACAACGGCCGCATCAATCCCGCCATCCCGGTCGTAATCAGCAAATGCGACGGCCCGGGTATTGTCAATAAGTCCGGTCTTCGTTCCACCGGGCGGATCGGCAAGTTCGAATTGAACCTCCCCGTTTCCGCGAAAGACCTGGTTGGGTTCGGAAAACGGTGTTGCAGCCGGCGGCCGGCGGCCAACCCGGCCGTTACCAACATAGAGATCGAGGTGACCATCGTTATCAAAGTCCACGAAGCCTGTCCCAAAGCCTGTGAGCGCTACGCTCGCTGCGGCCAGCCCCGTCGTTGCCGTCACGTCCTCGAATACGCCGTTCTGGTTCAGGTACAGCGTGTTCGTCTCCCCGCGCAAGTGCGTCACCAGGAGATCAAGATCGCCGTCGTTCTCGATATCTGCCATGGCAATGCCCATACCCGCTTCTGTCGCACCGCTGAGGTTGACCGCCGAACCCGTGATCAGCGCGCGGTCCTCAAAGCTGCCATCACCCCCGTTGATCCACAGCTGATTGGGCATACCATCGTTGGCCACATAGATGTCCGGCCAGCCATCGGCGTTGAAATCGCCGGAGACCACACCCAGTCCGTAGCCCCGGGCTTTCCAGATCCCCGCCGATTGGGTGACGTTGCTAAAACCGTCGCCGTCATTGCGGTAGAGAACGTCGGTTTGCGGTGCATTGAAGTGCCTCGGGTGACAGTAATCACGCTCACCGCCACCAGAAAAACACTCGAGTTCCTGAGCCGGTGACCAGTTCACGTAGTTGCTGACGTAAAGGTCGAGGTCACCATCGAGGTCGTAGTCCAGCCAGGTCGCGCTCGCGCCCCAGCCCGGGTGGTCAACGCCCACCAATGAGCTCACATCGGTGAAAGCACCATCACCCTCGTTTCGATACAGCACGTTGGCACCGACGTTGGTGACGTAAAGATCGATGTCGCCATCCCGGTCATAATCACCGGCAGCGGCCCCCATGCCGTAGCCGGTGTGGCCGGTTCCCGTGCTGGCGGTGACGTCCACGAAATGCCCGTCGTCGTTGCGGTACAGCCGGTTCCCCACTGGCTCGCCATCGCCCGGTTCGAGACTGCCGCCCTGAACGAAATAGAGATCCTGATCGCCGTCGCCATCGTAGTCGAGCCAGGCGGCTCCCCCGGACATGATTTCCGGCAGCCAATTTCGCGGGGTAGGCGCACGCACGTGTACAAAATCCACGCCCGCTTCGTCGGTGACGTCTTCGAACCAGGCCGGGCCCGAAGTGGCGTGCTCACCTTCCGGTGCTCCGCAGCCGCCGAGTATCAGGACGAGGCCGAACAACAGACGGCGCGCAATAACTGCCTGGTAGGTCATTTCCTGTCTCCCGAAGAGTTATATTGAACTTCACGCGCGAACGTCGCGACCCGTGCATTGTCCGGCGCCAGTTCGCTCGCCCTTGCCAGCATCGCAGCAGCACGCTCAAGACGCCCCTGCTGCAGGTACAGCCGCCCCAGGGCGAGCACGCCTGTCAGTGAGTCCGGCAGCAATGTGAGTACAACCTCGAAGTGTTGTTCGGCGAGATCCAGCCGTCCGAGATCCACATAGACCTCGGCCAGCATTCCATGCACTTGTGGATCGCGCGCATCAAGGTGCGCCGCGCGCTCCAGAGAAGCTGCCGTCCGTTCGAGATATCCCAGCTCTGCCTCTGCCATGGCGAGCGTGACGTGGGTCTGTGCCATGTTCTGGCCGCGCTCTACTGCTGCTTCGGCATATTTCAAGGCAGCGGTTGGGTCACCAGTGCGGGTGGCCAGAGACGACAGATTCAACCAGACCGGAAATTTCTCCGGGGCTATGTCGCGCGCTTCCTCCAGCCTCATCCTGGCATCTTCGAACCGGCCCATGCGCATATAAGCGATGGCGAGATTATTCAAATCTGTGGTTTGGCCAGGTTGTTTCTCCAGAACCCGCTCCAGCACCAGGGCCGCCTGGTCAGGTTTGCCAGCGCTCAGGGCCACGGCGGCTGAATTACGCTGAGCTGGAAAACTGACTGCGTAAGCGGCGAGTTGCAGGACAAGTGGATCGGCCAGGTAGCGTGTCTGGGCGTCCAAACCTCGTGCCATTTCACGCTGCGCTTCTTCGAGCATACCCTGGCCCCGGTATGCCAGGCCCAGGGCATAACGTGAAGCGCGGTAACGTGGATCCAGGGCCACTGCCCGCTCCAATAATTCGCGCGCTGCCACGTAGTCCCGTTTCAGCAGCATCACCTCTCCGAGCCCGTGATACCCCTCGGGTGAACCCGGCATCATTTTGATGACCTGGCGATAGGCACTGGCGGCGCCCGCAAGATCACCCGCTTCGCTAAGCGCCTCTCCCAGTCGCTGCTGTACCGGCGCCAAATTCGGATGCTCTGTAGCCAGTTCCTGCAGCAATCGCAGAGCCTCCTCCAGGTCACCGTCGGTGCGCGTTGCAACGGCCAGGTGAAAACGCCACCACGCCGATGTGGGCTCCAACCCGACCGCCACCGCATAGGCGCGCCTGGCCTCGGCCCAGAGTATGTTCGCTTCGTAGATCAAACCAAGCTCAGCGTACACCGAACCATCGTCCGGATGTGCGGTGACCTGTTTCATCTGCCGTTCGATGAGTTCGACTACGTTCGGGTCGAGTCGCGACAGGTTTGCGGGCAGGAGATCCGCGGGCGCCGGGTCGCCACGACTGCACGCATACAAGAGTAGCGTGGTCATTACAAGAGCGAACGGTGCCTTAGAAATTCTGTGCAAGTTCTTGTCTCATAAAAGTAGAATCGCAGCTGATGCCCGGCGTATACGCACCAGAGTCGAGTTAGTGGCAATACTAATACAAAACGGGCCCCATAGAGGGACCCGTCTTGTGTTCTTTGAACGAACGATTACTTGCAGACCTTGTTTCCTCGTTTGCCTTTGCACCTGTCGGAGCAGCAATCGGAATTCACGTCGCAGCTGTCCCCGGTTTCACCCAGCGTGCACACGCCACTGCTGCAGTCCGAGGTATCGTAGTTCAAGCAGTTACCCAGACACGCCAGGACTCCACCGTCGTAGCCCAGGGTGCTACACGAATCGCCATTGAGGTCGGAGCCGTCGCATATCTCACCGAGTTCGGTGATGTTGTTGCCGCAGATCGGCCCCGGAGGTGGACCACTGCAGTCGAGGGCACAGCTGGAAACATCTTCGTCTCCTTCGCAGAAGCTGTCGCCGCAGCAGAAGCTTCCGGAATCAACCGGAACCTCGGTACAGGCGAAGCCACCTGATGTGCAGTTCGAGTCCCCGCATCCGTTCGGAGCGTACCCATCATTAAATCCGCAACTGAAACGCCCGCGCTTCTTACCGCCCAGCTTGCTGTTGCAGTCTGCGGGACAATTGACACCGTTCTCGCCATCGCCAGCCTCGCACAGGTCGTTGCCGCAGGAAGCTCCCGGCAGATCACCGGAGATACAATCGGCAGCACAGCTGTTGCAATCCTCATCAGGATCACAGGTCCCGTCGCCGCAACCGATGCAGACGTCATTGACCTCGTCGCAGCTATCGGAACACGGGTTGCTTCCCGCCTGACAGTCGTTCACCGCGTCACAGATTTCAGCGCCATCACAAAAGAAGCCGTTATCGCAGAGCCCATTGTTCGGCAAATTATCGATCGAGTTGGTGCTCTCGTTACAACTGTCGTCTGTGCAAGCAACGCCGTCGTCGACAACTGGTGGCGTGCCGTCTTCGCAGATACCCGTGTCCGTATTACAGGTTTCGGCGCCGTCACAGAAACTGCCGTTGTCGCAATCCGTATCGAGTGTACATCCGCTTGGCGGGCCACCACAGCCATCCAGCTTGAAGCTGCAGATGCGGGTATTGAAATCGAAGCTACCGGTGGTTTCGTAGTATTCCTGGGTGTACCAGAAAGTACAGTCGTCGGTCGGGTCGATGCTCACCGACGAGTAGTCGCCCCAGCGGTTTGATGACCCGGTCTGGGCGCCTGTTCCTTCGTGACAGGAAGCCTCGCCTCCGGGCATTTGGCCCGCCGCATCTGCTGCCATTCGTGATGTGTAGCGTACAGAGGGCATGAGAGCGCTTCCCGCAACGCTGTAACCAAGGGCAATGTTGCCGTCCCCATCCTGAGCGACTGAACCCATCCAGCGCTCGAGGCCGTCAGCGGGGGCGTAGGTGCCATCCTGCTGCCGGAACCAGCCCGAATCGCCGTCGGTGCTGCGGTTCTCCGTCCAGCGGATACCGGCACGGTCACCGCCTGCATCTACGGTGGTATTGAAAACTACCGAACCGTAAGTACCAAACCAGCGGTACTGGACACGGTTCATAGTGAAAAATTGTAGGGCGTCAAGTGCCTCGCCGCCCAGGACCGGGCTGACGGTGTTGCCGGCCAGGAAGCGGTCAAAGTTCGAGCCCGCTACAACGAGAGGGCCTTCAGTATAGGTGGTGTTGCCGAGGTTCGACCAGTCCACGCACAGCGTGTGGTTGCGGTAGCCGTCGTTGGCGAAGGGCGAGTCATCAAAGGCCGAATCCACTGCGGTCCAGAAAGTGGGGCAGGTGCCGGCCGGCGGATTGGGGCCCGCCAGGTGCGGGGGCAGTTGGCCCTCGACGCAGTCGCTTCCGTCGCAAGGGTTGCTGAACTTGATGAACTGCGCCGGAGCGCCAACCAGCATGGCGTCACGCTCCATGACACCAGCACCTCCGAATGTGGAACCCACCGGGAAATCCCGGGTGGTAAACGTATAAGCGCTCTGACCGGCGCCATCACTCCAGACGCCCAGTTTCGGGTAGTCGTTATTTCGGCCCGGGGACACCTCGAAAGCATAGCGGTGGTAGGGGCCCAGCGGGTTGCTGGTGGTTGAAATCGCCACGCACTGGATGCCCTCGTCAATTGAGAACTGGCTGAAAAACCATTGTCCGGCCTCGTCGTCGTACGTCGTTGTTGGTTTCGCAGGGACCGCCAAATCCGGTCCAGAAGGTATTTCCGGCGAACGGACCGTTTATCAGATTACCGGTGACGTTAAAAACACCCCAGATCGAGTTGATGTACTGGATGTAAATGCGGTTGCCGTTGTCGTCAAGACCAATGTCGCCGTTGACGTCAGGGGGTACGATGGCGCCCCCGATTGTGTTCACGTTGTCCTGCTCAGACAGCCCCGAGACACTGAGGATAGGCCCCGGAGTGGGCGCGAGAAACCAGCTGGGGGCCTGCAGCCCGCCGTCGGGCGTCGCCAGATTGGGCTGCTTGCCGCCCATTTCCGGTCTCACGCCGATCGGAACCTGCCGATTGGGACGCGCGATCACCGGTGTCGCTGCCGCTGCGGCGACCATTTCGCTCAGCGGTGGCGAGGTGTCATGTTGAACCGCCTGCCCACTGGTCATTTGCGTGGCCTGCGCCCATGCCGGCAGAGCCATTGCAATCATAAATGCCGTGGCAAAGTACAACCTTTCGATGCGTTTAATACAAAATATTTTCACTTTACTCTCCCTAATCCTGAAATATACTGAAATGGTTTGTTTTCAGCTCCGACCTCTTTATTAACTCGAAAAATAAGCACGAACAGCACTCACTGAATCGTCCATCATCAGTCTCTTTTGTTGGAAATATGGACTCTAATTTATTCTTGCTTAGCATAAGTTATAGGACAATTATTCAAATTAATCTACTGAAATAAAAAAAATTTTCAAAAAACTTGTTCGATCAGATCTGCTTTTGAGTTCCTTGATGGACCTAAAACGCGCTGCAAGTGTTGCGTGTGGGACAGCAGTGGGCCAGGCCTCTTTAAGCACCCTGCACGTTGTTAAGACCGGATCAGTCGTTGGGAATTTTTTTAACTTTTGCCGCCTGGATACGCTGCTTGATATTTTCAACGGTAAGCCCTGCCGCATCACCAGGAGACAGGTAGGAATGGCTTGCATAGTCGTGAATTTCACTGCGGAAATGGTTCAGCATATCGTGCCCCACACGGCGTTTCCGCTCGGCCCTCAGCGCTTTGATATCAATCGGTGCAACCACTACTTTCTCGCCGGGCCCGGGGTCTGCCTGGGCCAGGATCAAACCATCGTAATTAACCACCATGCTGCCTCCGGGCCAACTGAAGGGCGGGTAATGCGCCATGCTGGCTCCCTGGTTGGCTGCCACCACGTAGGCGGTGTTTTCCAGTGCCCTTGTGCGGTTGATCAGGGTCCACCAGTCCATCGGCGCGGTCGCCCCCCAAGGATCCATGTAAGCGGAAACGCGGTTAATCACCTCGGCGCCATTAAAGGCGATTTGACGGATGGTCTCCGGGAACAGCCAGTCGTAGCAAATGGCAACACCCAGCTTACCCAGTTCGGTGTCAACCACCGGAAAAGGCTCCTCGGCATAATCGGCGATATCATGAGGACTGGCGTGCACTTCCCAGGGAATCCAGGTATTGACTTTACGGTACCTGGACAACACACCGCCCGGACCGATCAGTACCGTGGTGTTGAAAACCACACCGGGGTAGCCGGGATCAACTTCGATAAAACTGCCGGTCTGTATGTAACAACCGTACTTCCGGCACAATTTTGCATATTGTTCGGTGTGCTCATTAGGTACCGGCACCGCCAGGTTTTTACGTAACGCAGCAACAGTGTCATATACCGGGGCGGCATGGGCAAACTCTGGAAATACCAGCAGGCGCACATCGAAAAATGGCTCGTAGCCGACAATGGTTTGCTCGACGATGGCACACATACGCCGGGTGCGTTCGGCAATTTCCCCGCGCTTGAGCGGGTTCGCAAAATCAGTCTGGCAGGTAGCAGCGTAATAAAGATCAGGCATATAAATTATCCGGTGGTGTAAGAAATTGGGACCGCCTGCATGGTTTTGATGTGCACTATATTGTTTTTGTTAAAGACCAGGAAGGATTCTGCCCTGCCTATAAGATTAGAGTATGGGTGGCATAAAATCTATTTCCGCTGGCGGCCTGCATCGGCACGTAGAAACCTATCATGTCAGTAAACGCATGCTCAGCTTCAGTGACCGCGTCGTTCACGGCGTCCTGATCAAAGGTCGGAAGCTGGATCGTCCTCGACATGTTCTTATTGGTAATCGCGCCGTCGTCGGCGCTGGCAACCCCGCAAATAGCGAAAGCCAGGGTAGCCAATATAGTGGTTATGTATCGAAATCGTTTCATCTATATTCCCCTCAAAATTGGCAAATAACTCGACCGGCCTTCACTTTTTTCAGGCCAGCCACCCTCCAGTCAAGCTGTTGCAGGCATCGCCGGAACAGCCTTCTCGCTTATCGAATATGGATTCCTTTCCCACAATATTATTATTTTGATACATACATCACATTTGCATGTTTAACGTAGGCTGAAAGAACTTTTAAGTCTGAGTTAAGGTTTCGGGGTTTCGTGGGGATGGGATTTATCGATATGAGACGTGAAAGAGACGCCGTCAGGAATGCGGCGTCTCTCTGATTTACTGACTGGTTCAGCTTATTTCAGGGTGTTAGAAGCGACTACCTTTGAGTTCCCGTATTCTTGACCTCACAATCCATCGATGTAAGCTTTTGTTTGTTCCGCAGCAGGTCTCATGTCCTTGGCCAACCTGTCTATTTCACCCCAATCCGAGTGCTTTCCGGCAAGCTCAATGGCACAGCTCAAATCAGCCAGTGCATTTGCGCCAACGGTACGTGATGAGGATTTAAGCTTATGGGTATGGAATGTAATTTTTTCGGTATCCCGCTGCCGATAAGCCAGTTCAAAATCAGTCACGACCTGCTCCACCTGGACGGCAAATTTCTGCAAAATGTCAAGCCGCGCGGCCACATCATCACCGTATATATCGGCCAATGCACTGGTATCTAACGGACTCACTGCATCACAGTCAGTGTCCTGGTGAACAGCATTATTAACTTCTGTTACTGCCAGCACAGGTAGCGTCGATGCCTCAAACGGTTCAGCCATAGCGACTGTCGGCAGCCATTTGATCAGCATTAAAAACAGGTCTTCCGGCACCACCGGTTTGGCGACGAAATCCTGCATACCGGCCTCCAGGCAGGCCTCGCGATCATCCTGGAAAACATTTGCAGTCATGGCCAGTATAGGCAATTGTGCATAGCTGACACCGGAATGGGTCATTGATCCGGTCATGGAACGAATCACACGTGTAGCCTGCAAACCATCCATCACCGGCATCCGCATATCCATCAGCACCAGGTCATAAACCTT
>RCNC010004618.1_pt1 | contig 10087 bp, 8 predicted proteins | sample 2041301 | NCBI WGS metagenome assembly RCNC01 (sample SAMN09708231, study PRJNA481090) | Marine sediment metagenome, whole genome shotgun sequencing project. | biome: marine sediment; feature: ocean; material: sediment; isolation source: Sewage treatment plant 13A marine sediment (STP13A) ...
CTTTCTTCTCCTGTTCCTTCTTCTCCCGATCCTTGGCTTCGTTCAACCTGCGCTTGATCTCCTCGCGCACGAACTCGAGGTTGAACCTTGCATCCTCATCCTCCGGATCCAGGTCGAGGGCCTGCTTGTAGTGTGCCACGGCCTCCTCGAGTTTGCCCTGCCTGTATGCGGTGTTCCCGATGTTGTAGAAGGCCTTCTGCTTCAGTTCCGGGTCCCCTGCGTTGGCCGCAGCCCAGAAGGCCTCTTCCGCTTCCCCGAATCCCCGCACCCGGTACTGGGTGCTCCCGACGTTGTACTTCAGACGGATGTCCTCGGGTCGTTCCACCTGTGCGTCGAGAAACCCCTCGAGGGCCTCGGCGTAGGCTTCCTTGTCGTACGACTCCTCTGCCTTCTTCATCTTCCCGTAGACCGATTCGGCCTCTGCCGGGCGAGTTGTTGAGAATAGCAGCCCGAGGCCGAGGAGTGAAACCCAGACGGCCTGTTTCCGGAAAGCGAACCGCGGGCGCTCTGCCTTGCTTGCGGGCGACCGTTTTCGGTCGGGCAAGATCGACTCGAGGGCAAGCAGGAGGATGCTTCCGAACAGGAACCACTGAAAGCGTTCCTCCCAGCGTCTCTTCTTCGTGCTCTTTAGCTCGCCCGCCTCCATCTTGCCGCGTATCTCCCCTTCGTAGATCTTCTTGAGATCCATATCTCCGCTCACGGACCGTACATAGCTTCCGCCGGTGGCGAGTGCGATCTTCTGCAGGGCGGTCTCCTGAAGCTTGCTCATCACGACCTGCCCCTTTCGATCCTTCTTGAAATCACCCTTCCCCCCGCGGAGAGGGATGGGCGCACCGTCTTCCGAGCCGATGCCGATCGTGAAGATGCGTATGCCTTTCTCCTTTGCCGCCTCTGCCGCCTTCTCCGCCTCGCCGGGATGGTCCTCGCCGTCGGTGATCAGAATGATGGCCTTCGAGGCCCGCCTTTCCGTCGAAAACGAACGGATCGCCGTCTGAATCGCCTCGCCGACCGCCGTTCCCGGCACCGGGATGAGTTCCGTGTCGAGATAATCGAGGAAGATCCTGAACGCCCCGTAGTCGAGGGTCAGAGGGCACTCCAGGAAGGCGGCCCCTGCAAAGGCGACCAGGCCGACCCGGTCCCCCTGGAGCATGCCCACCAGGTCCGTGATCTCCCGCTTCGCACGCTCCAGGCGGTTGGGCTGGATATCCTCGGCGAGCATGCTTTCGGAGACGTCGATGGCAACGATGAGGTCCACCCCCTTGCGCTTGATCTCTTCCCAGTGGAACCCCCACCGGGGCCTGAGAAGGGAGGTGAGCAGCAGGGCAACGGCTGCGAGAAGCAAGAGGAACTTGAAGGTCTGCCTTCTGCGGTGAACGTCGGGCATGAGCCGGTCCCAAAGCTCCGTGTCGGCGAACAGCCGAAGCAGCTGATCTTTCTTGCGGAAGGAATAGACGGCCAGGAGAAGCATGGCGGGAAGGATCCACAGAAGATAGAGACACTCGAGGGCCGCGAAATTCATCAGGGAATCTTCCTAAAACGTGTGTTTTCTAGAACGAATCCCACCAGGATGAGCAGGAGGCCCGGGAAGGCGAATTGGGCAAACAACTCTTCATACTCCATGTACTCTTTGACCTTCGCCTCGGTCCTCTCCATCTGGTCGATCTGTTCGTAGATCTCCTCGAGGCTGGCCGTATCCTGGGCACGAAAATAAGCCCCGCCCGTTACGTCTGCGATCTGCTTCAGGGTTTCCTCGTCCAGATCCACCTTCTGGTACACATACCGTTTGCCGAAGAGGGTCTCCATCAGAAAGGGAGATTCGCCTTCCACCCCGACCCCGATCGTATAGACCTTGACCTTGTAGGTCTTCGCAATCTCGGCCGCCGTCTCCGGCGAAATCCTGCCCGCGTTGTTCCGCCCGTCCGTCACGAGAATGATCACCTTGCTCTTCCCCGGAACCTTCTCGAGCCTCTTGACGCCGGTGGCCAGGGCGGACCCCACGGCCGTGGAATCGCCCGCCATTCCAATCTCGATCCGGTCCAGGAAGCTGAGCAGGACCCCGTAGTCCATCGTCAGGGGACATTGGGTGAAGGCCTGCTCCCCGAACACCACCATGCCGATTCGGTCGTTCTGCCGCTTCTGGATGAACGCCTTGACCACTTCCCTGACCACGTCCAGGCGATCCGTTCTCTTGCCCTCCCGCTCGAAATCCAGGGCCCGCATGCTCCCCGAAGTGTCCAGGCAGAGCATGATGTCGATTCCCTCTGTGACGATCTCCGTCTCCTTCTGGCCGGCCTGGGGCCGCGCCAGCGCGATTACTAAGAGCCCGATTCCCATACATCGGAACACGATCAGGCTGTTCCGAAGCTGGACCGACAGGGAAGGGGGGATCCCACCGAAGGGCGCCAGGCTGGAGAAGCGGATTCGCCCCGAGCCCTTCCTCTTCAAGTACCCGTAGAATACCGGAACCAGAACGAGGCCGAACACGAGAAGCCATGGATCTTCGAATCGGAACATGTCCTCAGGCAGCCTCCTGGATGTCTTCCGTCTCTGCTGCGCGCTCCATGAACGAGACCAACCGGTTGCGCCACGTCTCCGTCTCTGCCGGCTGGGGCTCCAAGCCGCGGTACTTGACCGGGTCGGTTTCCTCGAGAAAGGACCGGGTGGCCTCTTTCAGGGTCTTGTCGAAATTCTCGGCCCTGCGGAGACTCGCCAGTATCTCCTCGGTCGTCTGTTCGGCCGCCGGGACATGAAACCTTCTCTCCAGGTACCGGCGGAAGATCAGGGACAGGCCGAAGACGTACTCCCGGTACCGCGCCTCTTCCAGGAGCCCGGTCGCCTCCAGGTTCTCGAGCTCTTCCATTGCGATTTCTTCCGGCGTCCAAAGCGCTTCCCGGGTCCGCCTCTTCCTGCGGAAGAACAGAATGAGGCCCACGAGCAATCCGAGGATCGCCAGGATTCCGATCAACAGGAGGGGCCACCAGCGCGGGATCTCTCGCTTCGCCTTCTCTAGGGACTTCAGGTCCCGGATGTCCTGCTCATCCGTTGTCTGGCCGAGGACGGATTCGACCTCTACGAAAACCTGCTTCGTCTCGGCCACCTGATCGTTGCCTTCCGAGTCGGTGTAGGGGACGCTCACGGCCGGAAGGACGTACGATCCGGCAAGGTCCGCTTTCAACTCGTACCAGCGCTGACTCCAGATTCTCCCCTCTCGCTTTTTCGGGCCTTCCTTCCCCATGTCCACGACCCGAAGACCTTGGATGCGTGAGCCCACCTCGGGCAGCTCTGCGGAGAGGCTCGGGTCGACCTCCAGGGTGATCCGGAACGTGATCGGCTCACCGATCCCTGCTTTTGCAGGATCCGCCTGAGCCGTCAGTTCAACCGAGGCGGGGGCATCCGGGGCATCCGGCTGGGCAGGCTCGTTGCCGTCGGGGGGGCACCCGGCGAAGAGGACGCAGCAGGCGAGGAGGACGAGGATAATCCTTCTGGCAGCATCCCTGTCGGCTGAAAACACGCTACGCATCTTGCTCCTCACCAGAAATCCCCGGGCCATGCCGTGTTCATTGAGAGTCTTCCGTCGAAACATTCGAGCCCTGTTCCCTGACCCCTTCTACCTTGTCCCTTTTAACTTTCACCTTGCGGCGCAAGCCGCATTAGGTTCATTCCTGCGAAGTCCCGCCAGGGGCTTCTTCCCGGGCGTCTTTGCGGATCCGTTCCGGAAACAGCTTCACCTCTGAGGCCTTGAGTGCCTGCTGAACGAGTTCCTTGTACGCCTTTTCCACCCGCTCCCGGGTGAGATCCGCCTCCACCTGCTTCTTCGCCTCCTCCAGGCTGAAGGGCCGTGGGGGACGGTGCGAAGTGATCTGGAAGAGATAGGTTTCCCCGTTCACCTTGATCGGCTCGGTGACGTCCCCCTCGCCCTGATTCGCCAGGGCCTGCCACAGCCGGTTCGGGTCGCCCATTCCGGTCGGGTCCAGGCCTTCTTCGATCCAGTCCCCTACCTCCCCGCCATTCGTACGCGTGGCCTCGTCCAGGGAATACGTCTTCGCCAGTCCGGCGAACGCCTCCCCGTCCGCGAGGGCCTGTCGAACCCCCTGCAGTTGATCCGCGTCGACCTTCATCATTCGGATCTTGAACGCTTCCTTCTCGCCGTAACGATCCGCATGGGCCCGGTAGTAGAGGTCCACGTCATCGTCCGAGATTTTCACCTTGGCCTTGATCTCATCCTCGAGGACCTTTTGGATCATCAGCTGCCGCGTCGCGCGTTCCGCCTGCTTGCGCACCGACGGGTCCTTGTCCAGTTCGAGCCTCTTCGCCTTCTGGAAGATCAGCTCCTCTGCCACGTACTGCTCGAGAAAGGCCCTCTTCTGCGCCGGGTCCTCGACAGCGGAACGCATCCACTCGGGCAAGGCATCGATCGCCTCGTCGAGTTCCCCCAGAGTGATCACATCGTTCCCGACGCGAGCAACGACCTCGTCTCCCTTGAATTCGTCGCGACCGGCCTTATCCAGGCTGCTGCGCGCGTCGAGGCTGTATTGGGCTTGGGCAAAGCGGCCGAGTCGCTCCAGGCAGGCCACGATCTTCGAGCCCACCTCGGGCGCGAGTTCCGTCTTGGGATCGAGCATCTCGACCTGGTAGAGCCAGCTCAGGGCGTCCTCGTAATCCCCCTCTTCAATGCAGAGCGTGCCAAGGGTGTAGGTGATCTTGGCCCGCCGATCGGAAGCAAGATCCGCCTCGGCCAGGTAGAGCTCGTACTGCTCGATCGCCTTGCCCTTCAGGCCCGCGCTCAGGAGCTTGCCGGCCAGATCCCTTCTGCCCTCTCCGCGGACGCCCTGCGTTCCCGCACCGGACGAGGCCCTGTCGCCCAGGAAGAGCATGGCAACCAGGCCTGCGGCGAGGAACACCAGGATCGTCAGGCACGCGCAGAGCAGGTAGAAATTCCTGCGCACATAGGCCGGTCTCTTGTCAGTGAATCGCTCTACTGTCACAACCGCTTCTCCCTCCTCCTGAAGAAGGCCAACAAAGGCTCGGTGTAAGAGACATGGGTGGACAGGGAAACGGAATCCAGGTTCATCGATCGGAACAGACTCTGAAGATCCTCCGCCTCCCGCCGGCGGATCTCCTCGTAACGCTTGCAGAACATTCTATCGTTCGTGTCGAGCAGCACGTCCTCGCCGGTCTCAGCGTCCTCCAGTTCCACGAATCCAACCTTCGGGAGTTCGAACTCCCGCGGGTCGGAAATAGAGACGGCGACCACGTCGTGCCGCTTGTTCGAAAGCCGTAAGGGCTTTTCGAACCCGGAGGCCAGGAAGTCGGACAGGAGAAAGCAGATGCACCGCTTCCGGACCACCCGGCCGAGGTAGTCCAGGGCTTGGGCAATGTCGGTCTGTCGGCCCTGGGGCTCGAAGGAGAGGATTTCCTGGATGACCCGCCAGCCGTGTCCCCTCGCCTTCTTCGGGGGGACGTATTTTTCCACGTGATCGGAGAAGAGGATCAAGCCCACCTTGTCGTTGTTCCGGATCGCCGTGTAGGCCAGCAGGGCGGCGACCTCGGCGGCCACCTCCTTCTTCAGCTTCTTCACCGTGCCGAACTGACCGGAAGCGCTGATATCGACCAGGAGCATGACGATCAGCTCTCGTTCCTCCCGGAAGAGCTTTATGTAGGGTTTGCCCATGCGGGCGGTGACGTTCCAGTCGATTGTGCGGACATCGTCCCCGGGCTGGTATTCCCGAACCTCCTCGAACTCCATTCCCCTGCCGCGGAAGGCACTCTCGTATTCACCGGCCATGATGTCGTTGACAAGGTGCTTGGTCCGGATGTGAATGAGGTGGATCTTTTTGAGAATCTCCTCGGGGATCATGCCTAGGGCACCTCGATGTGTTCGAAGAACCTTGCCACCGCATCGTCGGGCGTCATCTCTTCCGCCTCCGCCTCGTAGGAGAGGAGGAGGCGATGGCGGAGGACGTCCGGGCCGATGGTCTTCACGTCCTGCGGGGTGACGTACCCCCTGCCCTGAAGGAAGGCATACGCCTTCGCCGCCTGATTGAGATAAATGGAGGCCCGCGGGGAGGCCCCGTACTGGATCAAGTTCTCCATGTTTAGGCCGTAGGCCTTCGGATCGCGCGTGGCCAGCACGATGTCCACGATGTAGCCTTGTATCTTCTCGTCCACATAGATCCTGTCCACGACCTCTCGTGCCTTCAGGATATCCTCGGGGGTCAAGACCGGCTTCACTTCCGGCTTTTCCCGTCGAGCCTGCTGGTTCATGATGGCGAGTTCCTCTTCCCGGTTCGGGTAGGTGACGAGCAACTTGAGCATGAACCGGTCTACCTGGGCCTCGGGCAGCGGGTAGGTCCCTTCCTGTTCGATCGGGTTCTGCGTGGCCAGGACCATGAAAGGCTCTTCCAGCCGAAAGGTCTCCTCCCCGATCGTCACCTGCTTCTCCTGCATCGCCTCAAGCAGGGCGCTCTGTACCTTGGCCGGAGCCCGGTTGATTTCGTCGGCGAGAATGATGTTGCCGAAGAGGGGGCCTTTCTTCACGATGAAGTCGCCTTCCCGGGGCCGGTAGATCTGCGTGCCGATCAAATCTGCGGGGAGAAGATCCGGGGTGAACTGGATCCTCCGGAACTGGGTGTGGATCGTCCGGGCCAGGCACTTCACCGCCGTGGTCTTTGCAAGGCCGGGTACGCCCTCCACCAGGATGTGGCCGTCCGCCAGAACCCCGATCAACAGCCTCTCGATCATCTGGCGCTGGCCGACGATGACCTTTCCGAGTTCGGAGAAGACATCCTGGATCATCGGCTCCATTGCTTTGACCTGGTCGGTTACCTCTTGCACTTGGGTTTTCATTGCCTCGGGACCTCCTTGGCAGACAACAGGATCACGTGTTTTTGGCCTGAAAATAAAGGATGTATCTTAAGGGTCTACAAGGAAAAGGGCAAGGTGGCACAAATTGAAAAGGCTAAACTACCGGCTCTGCCGGTCGTCACATGATTGGACCGGACGGGGCAAGAAGGAGTTCCAGCAGGGGATGCGGGAAAGAAGGAGGGGGGACCGGGATACGGCGAAGCGGAGTGAGGGTTACTCTCTCAGCCCGTACTTCTTGATCTTCCGGTACAGGGTGGCCTGGCCCAGCCCGAGCTTTCGGGAGGCCTCCCCGATGTTTCCGTGACAGATCTTCAGGGCCTGCAGGATGGCCTGCTTCTCCAACTCGTGGAGGCGGAGAACCTTGCGGACACCGTTTCCGCCGTCGTCTTCAGAGTCGATGTACTGGACCTTGGGCCTGGGCGTCGCATTGCGCAGTCGATCCGGGAGGAACCGTGGGAGCACCTGGGATCCCGTGTTCAGGGCGACGATCTGCTCGATCGTGTTCTTGAGCTCCCGCACGTTTCCGGGCCACCCGTATTCGATCAGCCTTTCCATCGCGTCGGCGGAGAAGTCGTAGAAATACTTCTCGTATTTGGCCGAGAATTCCTCGAGGAATTTCATTGCCAGGATCGGGATGTCGTCCTTCCTCTCCCGGAGAGTGGGGACCTCGAGGGGGATCACGGCGATACGATAGTAGAGGTCTTCGCGCAGCCTGCCCTCTCTGATTTCGACCAGGGGCTCGCGGTTTGTCGCACAGATCACCCGTGAATCCACATCTACGACGCGATTTCCCCCAAGGGGTCGGAAATTCTTCTCTTCCAGGAACCTGAGGAGCTTCACCTGGAGTTCGGGGCACATTTCACAGATTTCATCCAGGAAAAGGGTGCCCGTTTGAGCCGCCTCGCAGCAGCCGATCCTGCGCCGGTCCGCTCCGGTGAACGCGCCTTTTTCGTGGCCGAAGAGCTCGCTTTCCAGCAGGCTGGCCGGGATGTTTGCACAGTTGACCGCGACGAAGGGGTTCTTCCTTCTCAGGCTTCGCCGGTGAACCGCCTGGGCCACCAGTTCCTTTCCCACACCGCTCTCACCGGTGATCATCACCGTGGCATCGCCCCGAGCCACGGACTCGATCATACGGTAGATCCGCTGCATCGTGTAGCTCACACCGATCAGGCCGTCGAACTGCCCCCGTCGCTCGTGGACCTCCTGAAGCTGATTCACCTTGCGCAGCAGCTTCGAGTCCTTGGCAGCCTGCTGGATCGACTTCTCGATCCCGGTTTCCGCCAGGGGCTTAAGGAAGTAATCTCTTGCCCCCTTCTTCATCACCTGGACCACGTCAGGGACCGAGCCGTTCTCGCTCACGAAGATGACGGGGAGTTCCTCCCATTCCCTCTTCAGAAGGTCAAGGGTTTCCAGGGAATTCTCCGACCATTCACGGGCCAGAATCACGACGTCGGGCAGGTCCTTCCCGAAAAACTGCACGAGGCCGGACGGTTGTTCGCATACGTGGATTTCGTCGTTATTCCGACGGAACTGGTCTTGCAGAAAATCCAGCGTTACCGGGTCGTTGTCCAGGAGGAGAAGCTTCAATGGTTCCATATCGAGGTTTTCCGTTAGGGTTCAACTAATTGTATCGGCACAAAGAGTCGCTTTGCTTAGCAAGGGGATGTCGCTTTCTCGTCTCGCGGAGGATGACGCCACAGTCCCCAAGAAACGGCCGTTTCCGCGGGCGGGTCAAAAGGAAAAAAACGAAAAAGGCTTGACATGTCCTTGGAAAGTAGGATAATCGCAAGAAAAAGTGAAGTATTGTATCACCTTTCACACCTAACATTCTGTTCGCATTGAATATTCTCGTCTGGAGAAGACAAGCGAGTGATGGCTGGTATAAAACCGGAAAAGCGACTGCACCCGCGTCGCAGTCTGCAGGTGCCTCTCGTGTTCCAGAAGCGCGAGCGATCGCACTGCAGGGGAGGGCTATTCCTGAGGAGTTCTTGTCCTCCGGATTCCGGCGAGCATGTGGAGATACGTTTGGGGAACCCGAGAGAAGGGGAACCCCTGGTCCTCCGTGGAAAGGTGGTGCACCGAAGGGAAGGGGCCAAGGCCGCCTTTCTTATGGAGAAGCGGCAAAGCCCTGCTGGGGTGGGGATTGCCTTCGAGGATGTATCCCCGACTCAGGAAGAGAGGCTGGGTGCGCTCCTGGCGGAAGACCGCTTTTCGCTGCCCCGAGGCGAAGCGACACCCCCGCGTCCCGAAGCCGCAGGGGAGGAGGGGGAAGCCCAGGAAGCCTGCCAGGTGCTCGAAGACCCCGCCGAGATCCGAAGGGTGTTGAAGGCTCTCTGCAAGAAGATCCGTCCGGTGCTGCTCAAGAGATTGGGAGGACAGATCTACTACACGACCTACTTCCGGGATGTCATCGGAGCGTCCGTCCCGTTTCGTGTGGAGGCAGAGGCGCTGGGGCTAAAGGATTTCGATTCCGCCTTCTTGGAGAAGGTCCCCTTTGTCTTTTACTTCCACCAGGAAGATCATTCCTACTTCTTTTCCGTTGCGGAACGTCCCGAAGCCATGGCCAGGTCCTGGAGTTTCGCCCTGCCCGCCAGCGCGGTCCGGACCGTCGGAGCCCCCGATATTCGAATGCCCTCAAGCACCCTCTGACTGTGGAGTTTTCCGACCCTTCGGATGGGTGCCTCCAGAGGGTCAAGAACGTCCAGGACATCAGCTTCGGTGGACTGGCCTTCAAGAACTATCCCGGCGAGGAGGTCTATTCCCCCGGCCAATCTCTCTCGAATGTGAAGATCTGCGATTTCGATCATGCCTGCTGGAAGACCGATGGTGTGGTGAGACACACCAGCTTCGTTTGTCTGCCCAACAGAGAGGTATTCCAGAAGGTCGGGATCGAGTTTGCCGACGAAGGCGCCTCGGAATTGAAAGAGGTCCCCTCCGTGAAGGAGGGCGAACTGGAAACGATCGAGGCCCGCGCATCCATTCACCAGCACTTGAAGAGGGTTGCTTCGACCCGGGTGCAGATCCTGAGCGGGCTGGACCATACCATCCTTTTTTCCGACGGACGGCTTTGCGCCGAGAAGCAGAATGGTGGACTGGAGCTTACCGTCACCTCTCATCTGCTGTCTCAGAGCGCTGAGAGCGATTTTGCTGAAGCGAGGTTGAACTACCACTACCTCTACCATGGCACGTATCACTTCTTTTCGGCAAGAACGAAGAAACGGAA
>RCNC010003628.1_pt1 | contig 10084 bp, 6 predicted proteins | sample 2041301 | NCBI WGS metagenome assembly RCNC01 (sample SAMN09708231, study PRJNA481090) | Marine sediment metagenome, whole genome shotgun sequencing project. | biome: marine sediment; feature: ocean; material: sediment; isolation source: Sewage treatment plant 13A marine sediment (STP13A) ...
TGCGCAGCCTTGGAGGCCAGCATTGGTCCGCGGCCTACGTCCAGCCCTCACGTCGCCCCACCGACGGGCGCTACGGCGAGAACCCCAACCGGTTGCAGCATTACTACCAGTACCAAGTTCTGATCAAGCCAAGCCCGCCCAACCTGCAAGAGCTGTACCTCGGCTCACTTGCGGCGATTGGTGTGGATATGGATCTGCATGATATCCGTTTCGTCGAGGACGACTGGGAAAGCCCGACTTTGGGCGCTTGGGGTCTGGGCTGGGAAGTCTGGTGTGACGGCATGGAAGTCAGCCAGTTCACTTATTTCCAACAGGTCGGCGGGCATGACTGCAAGCCTGTCTCGGGCGAGCTGACCTACGGGTTGGAGCGGTTGGCAATGTATATCCTTGGCGTAGATCACGTCATGGACATGCCGTTCAACGATCCGGACGCGACGATCCCGCTCAGCTATGGCGATATTTTCAAGCAGACCGAGGAAGAATACGCGCGCTGGAACTTTGACGTGGCCAACACGGATGTGTTGCTGCGCCACTTCGAGGAGGCCGAGGCCGAGTGCAAGGCGATCATCGAACAGGAATACACGGATCCCAAAACGGGCAAACGCATCGTGATGGCGCATCCTGCCTATGATCAGGCGATCAAGGCGAGCCACATGTTCAACCTGCTTGATGCGCGCGGCGTGATCTCGGTGACCGAGCGTCAGGCCTATATCGGGCGTGTACGCGCACTCACCAAGATGTGCGCGGATGCCTTTGTGCAAACGCGCGCAGGCGGCTGGACTGGTGACGCTGCATGATGGGAAAAATTTTAGGGGTCTTCATAATGGTATCGGCATTACTTGCAGGGGCCGCACTCTACTACCTCCAAGTCTACGGCTATTACGAGGAAGTAGATGCACCCGCCGAGGGGATCATGCTGATCCCGCTGGCCAGCACCGAGGGTGAAGTCATTCCGATGGAGGCGTTTAAGGCGATTGACGCGGACAGCTCTCCGATCCGCTACCGCGCTTGTTTCACCACGCCCTACAGCCTTGCGTTGTTGACCGAGACATTTCAGATGGTCGAGGATGTGGAGCCGCGCAATGCGCCGAACTGGTTTGAGTGTTTTGACGCGCAAGCCATTGGTGAAGAGCTGAAGGCCGGCACCGCGCTGACATTTCTGAGCCAGAAGAACGTGCATTTCGGCGTAGACCGGATTGTCGCTGTCACCCAAGACGGACGCGGCTATGTCTGGCACGAGCTGAATGATTGTGGCGACAAAGCCTATGACGGCACGATTGTTGGCGAAGAATGTCCGCCGCTGCCCACGCGCCTTGCTCCAAACGCGCCCACAGAATAACGCCGCTCGCGGCAAACACGAGGTACTCCAGTGGCTGATCTGCTGATTGAACTGTTCTCCGAAGAAATCCCCGCACGCATGCAGGCGCGCGCCTGCGATGATCTCAAAAAGCTGATGACCGACGGTATGGTCGAGGCGGGGCTGACCTATGCTTCGGCGGCCGCCTTCGCCACGCCGCGCCGCTTGTGCCTGACGGTCGAGGGATTGCTGGATGCCAGCCCGCGCACGGTGGAAGAACGCAAGGGCCCCAAGGCCGACGCGCCCGAGAAGGCGATTGAAGGCTTTTTGCGGGGTGCCGGTCTGACCCGCGATGATTTGGAAGAACGCGATACCCCCAAAGGTGCGATCCTGTTTGCCAAGATTGTGAAAGAGGGGCGTCCAGCAGCGGATATTATCGCAGAGGTGCTGGAGCAAACGATCCGCACTTTCCCATGGCCCAAGTCCATGCGCTGGGGCACTGGTACGCTCAAGTGGGTGCGCCCGCTGCACTCCATCCTGTGTATCCTGAGCCGTGAAGATGGCTCGGAGGTGGTACCACTTGACGTGGACGGGATTGTGTCAGGCAACACGACACGGGGTCACCGTTTCTTGGCACCCGATGCCTTTACGGTCACCGGATTTGACGATTACGCGGCCAAGCTCAAGCGCGCCTTTGTTGTGCTGGACAGTGCAGAGCGGCGCGATGCGATCTGGCATGACGCGACGAACATGGCCTTTGCCAGCGGCATGGAAGTGGTTGAGGATACCGGTCTGTTGGCCGAAGTAGCGGGTTTGGTCGAATGGCCTGTGGTCCTGATGGGCCGCATTGGTGATGCCTTCCTCGACTTGCCGCCGGAGGTGTTGCAGACCTCCATGAAGGAGCATCAAAAGTTCTTTTCCGTGCGCAACCCTAAGACGGGACGCATTGAGAAATTTGTGACGGTCGCCAACCGTACAACCGCCGATCACGGTGCAATGATCCTCGCGGGCAACGAGAAGGTTTTGAGCGCGCGTTTGGCCGATGCCAAATTCTTCTGGGACAATGATCTGCGCATCGCGAAGTCTGACGCAGGCATGGCCGCATGGGTCGAGAACCTCAAGAATGTCACGTTCCACAATAAGCTGGGCACACAGGCGGAACTGATCGAGCGTATGGCCGTGCTGGCCCGTGAACTGGCCCCGATGGTGGGCGCCGATCCTGACGCTGCCGAAAAAGCCGCGCGGATTGCAAAGGCCGACCTATCCTCAGAAATGGTCTACGAATTTCCTGAACTCCAAGGTCTGATGGGCCGCTACTATGCCCTTGCCGCCGGCATGAGCGCGGAGGTGGCAGCCGCGTCCGAGGAGCATTACGCCCCCCTTGGACCTTCAGATGATGTGCCGACTGCGCCTGTGTCCGTTGCCGTGGCATTGGCCGAGAAGATCGACAAGCTGACAGGGTTTTGGGCGATTGACGAGAAACCTACGGGGAGCAAAGACCCGTTTGCGCTGCGGCGTGCTGCACTGGGGGTCATTCGGATTTTGGTTGAGAATGATATACATGGCAGCATTCTTTCCATTATTGATCAAGCGATGCGTCGCGCGAAAGTGGCTGCCTTTCCTGAAAGAGAAAGCCTTCCCGATCTTAAGGAATTGGACGAAAGAGTAGCGATAGTTCATTTGGTCGATTTCCTCCATGACCGCCTAAAAGTTTATCTCAAAGACCAAGGCATCCGTCACGACATCATCGACGCGTGCATCGCGATGGAGGGGAATGATGATCTTACCCTTCTGGTCAAACGCGCACGTGCGCTGTCTGACACGCTCAAGACGGATGATGGCGAGAACCTGTTGCAGGCGTTCAAGCGCGCCAACAACATTCTGTCGCAAGCCGAAGCTGGCACCAACCTAGAGTATTCCCACGGTGGTGATGTGAAATTTGCCGAGACGGATGAGGAGCGCGCGCTGTTTGCAGCGCTCGATCAGGCGGACAGCGTCATTGCCCCCGCGATGGCCGCGCAGGATTTCAGTACAGCTATGTCTGCATTGGCGAGCTTGCGCCCCACGCTTGATGCCTTCTTTGAAGCGGTGCAGATTAACACTGACAATGACGTGGTACGCCGCAACCGGCTCAATCTGTTGGGGCGTATCCGTACGCTCTGCGCGTCCATCGCGGACCTGACGCGCATCGACGGCTGACTTACGCAATGGCACGGGGCGACAGAAAAAGTTTGCCCTGTGCCGCCAAGCGCCTATGCTGCACCTGAAACCAAAGGATGCCGCAGTGCAGAACAACCCCGATACCACGCTCATCACCGCAACTGCGCCTGTGAAAAACTATACACATGGCGGGCGGGCGAAGTGTTTGCAGCGTCTTGTACGGATGGCGCTACCCGTGCCGCGCACGGTGGCGCTGTCGTTCAGTACGGTTGAGCAGATCGCAAATGGCGCGCTGCCCGATGTGTTGGGAATTGTTGAACAATTCGACATGGAAGCTCTGCTCTGTGTGCGCCCTTCAAGTCAGGATCCTGATTGGGGCGGGCCGGGTGCGGTGCTGAACATCGGGATGAACGATGCGCGATTCGCAAAGTATTCGGAGCAGATGGGGGAGGATGCGGCCGCCGCGCTCTATACCCGGTTTATTCAGTCCTATGCGATCAACGTCGCCCGTCTTGATCCCGATATGTTTGACCATATCGACGGGGACGGGCGCGCGGCATTGTATGAGAGCATCGCCGCCTACGAGCTTGAAGCGGAAGAAAGCTTCCCGCAATCGCGCCGTGTTCAACTGGCCGCTGTACTGCGCTCTATGGCGCGGGCATGGAACGGCACCTCCGCCCGCCTGTTGCGGCAGGCCAAGGGCGCGCCAGCTGATGCCGGTCTGGGGCTGGTGGTGCAGCAGATGATTTTCGGACTTGGCGCAGGGCAATGCGGCTCTGGCGTGCTGCAACTTGTTGACAGCGAGACAGGTGCACCCCAAGTGACAGGGCGGTATCTGAGCCAAAGTCAGGGGCGTGATGCGCTCGAAGGGGACAGCGACTCGCTCTATATCACGCGTGATCCGCGGGGGCCTTCGCTGGAAGAAAAATTGCCCGAGGCGTTCGAGACGCTCAAGGAATACGCGAGCCTGATGCGGGAACGCTTGCGTGCCGAAATGCAGGTGGAATTCGCGATTGATGACGGGGTGGTGCATATCCTCGACGGTGTGCGGGTGTCGCGCTCTTCACGCGCGGCGGTGCGGATCGCCGTCACGCTGGCGCAGGACGGGGTGATCAGCCGCGAAGAGGCATTGATGCGGGTGCAGCCGCGCTTGCTCACTGAATTATTGCACCGCCAGATTGACCCCTCCGTGCGCCGTGATGTGGTGGGCATGGGCATTGCGGCCAGCCCCGGTGCGGCGACAGGACGATTGGTCTTTGACAGCGCAGAAGCGCAGGCAAGTGCCGCGCGAGGGGAGCCCTGTATTCTGGTGCGCCGCGAGACGTCGAGCGAGGATGTGCGCGGCATGCACGCTGCCAACGCGGTACTCACAGAGCGGGGCGGTATTACCAGCCACGCCGCTGTGATCGGGCGTGGCATCGGTCTGCCCTGTGTGGTCGGTGCGTCGAGCATGGTCTTTAACCAGCGCGACAAGACGATCACCGCCAAGGATGGGCGCGTGTTTGGTGCGGGTGACGAAATGACGGTTGATGGCTCGACGGGTCAGATACTTGCAGGGGCGGCAGCCATGCGAGAGGCTGCATTGGACGAGTATTTTCAAACGCTTATGGCGTGGGCCACAGACAGTGCCGACATCATGGTGCGGGCAAACGCTGACACCCCCCAAGATGCGCAAACGGCGCGAAATTTTAACGCCGAAGGCATCGGGCTGTGCCGGACCGAGCATATGTTTTTCGACAGTGGCCGCCTGACCGTGATGCGCGAGATGATTTTCGCTGACACGTCTGATGGCCGCCGCGCGGTGTTGGAGCGATTGCTGCCGATGCAACGCGACGACTTTACCCAGCTGTTCCGCATCATGCAGGGAAAGCCTGTGTGCATCCGCCTGTTCGATCCGCCCTTGCACGAGTTTTTGCCGATGGATGCCAGTGGCCAGCGCGAGTTGGCCGAGGCGTTGGACCTGCCGCGCTCGGATGTGACGCGGCGGATTGAGGCGATGCGCGAATATAACCCTATGCTCGGTTTGCGCGGTGTACGCCTTGGCATCACGGTGCCGGAGATCTACGAAATGCAGGCGCGTGCAATATTCGAGGCGATTGTCGATGTGGGAGAGAGTGGTGAGGCCGTGGCGGCTGAAATCATGATCCCGCTGGTCTCGGCGCAGCGCGAGGTCGAGATCGTCAAAACGTCGATTGACGCGGTGGCCCATGCGGTGCGCCAAGAACGCGGTGTTGAGTTTGAGTACCGCCTCGGGGTGATGGTCGAGACGCCACGCGCCGCGTTGCGGGCGGGTGAGATTGCGCCGCAGTGCGCGTTCCTCAGCTTCGGGACGAATGATCTCACGCAGATGACCTATGGCCTGTCGCGCGACGATGCGGGGCGGTTCATGTCGGATTATGTGCAGAAAGGCGTCTTTGACGAGGATCCGTTTCACACCCTTGATCATGACGGTGTTGGCGAGTTGTTGATGCTGGGTGCCGCACGCGGACGGGCCACACATCCGGGCATCACGCTGTCGGTCTGCGGGGAGCATGGGGGCAACCCCGAATCGATAGCATTCTGCCGTGCGGCAGGTTTTGACTATGTCTCGTGTTCTCCGTTTCGCGTTCCAGTTGCGCGGCTGGCAGCAGCGCAGTTAGCAATTGGTGATAAGATACAATAGCCTAGCGGAACCACCTCCAGATCATCGGCAATAGCTTGCCCATTTCTGTTCACCTGTATTGTTGGCTGAAACCATTACGGCTAGGCGATACAGCGGAATAACGATGCTGGGGAAATGGCGATGCGGTCTATGAAATTGATGTATAGTTTGGTGATTGTTGCTGCGATGGCCGCGCTGCCCTCAGGCATTATGGCCAATACGATGGCGCAAAACCTGGCAAAGATCGAAGCGCGTGGACTGGCCTCTGTTTCACAAAACCGGATAGGAAATTTGTCAAATCCGTCCCGAAATGTTGTGCGGGTTTCCGCCAGCAGTAGTGGGGCATCGAGTGCGGTTTTCACCCGGGCATGGTTGGCCAGCCAGCCTCGGGCAACAGGATCGTCCGAGTTTAAATGTTTGGCTGAAGCGCTCTACTTCGAGGCGCGCGGTGAGACGGTCAAAGGTCAGTTCGCTGTAGCCGAAGTGATCCGCAACCGCGTAAAATCTAGCCGGTTCCCCAGTTCATACTGCGGCGTTATCAATCAGGGTACGGGCAAAAAGCACCGCTGCCAATTCAGCTATACCTGTGACGGAAAACCCGAAGTTGTGTCGGAGCCTGCGGCCTATGCGCGGGTGGCAAAAGTGGCGCGGGCCACCATTGATGGCAAATCTCCGGACATCACGAACGGTGCAACATTCTATCACACGACTGCCGTGCGCCCCAGCTGGTCGCGCAAGTTCACCAATACCGCACGTTTCGGTGTGCATCTGTTCTATAGTCGTGGCGCGCGCACCGCGAGCAACTGACGCAAAGCTTGCAATATAGGGCGCTTGTTGCACTCGACGCAGGCGCGGGCGCAGTATAAACGCGGCTGAAACCGATTGCCGGAGCCTGCCTATGTCGTCCGAGACCCGCCTTGCCTTTGCCCATCCGTCCGAGCGGTCGGCGGCCACTGCCACCACAGATGCGCTTGACCGGATATCGGTGCGTGATCACACCGTGGAAGTCGAGATTGGGGCGTTTCAGGCTGAGCGTGGGGTAACCCAGCGCATTTGTTTTAACGTCGTGGTCGAGGTGCAGCCGCTTAGCGGACCCATCGAGGATGATGTGGACCGTATCCTCTCTTATGACCGCGTCACCGAGGCCATTCAGGGCGCGCTGGCGGTTGAGCGTTTGGCGCTTTTGGAAACGTTGGCGGACCGCGTGGCCGAGCGGATATTGCTTGAACCGCAAGCGATGCGTGTCTTCGTGCGGATCGAAAAGCTTGACCGTGGGCCCGGAGCCTTGGGTGTTGAAATTGTGCGCGCCCGTGATGGTGCACCACCGCCAGAGGTGGCGCTTGAAGCTGCCGCGCAACCCGAGTTGGTCTTTCTAAGTAACGAGGCGATCGGCTCGGCGCATTTGAAGAGCTGGCTTGACCAATTGCAAGAGCAGGGGCGGCCCCTAATCCTTTGCGTCGGTGCATCCGATGTTGCTGCGCCGCAGGTTGCACATAAAATGGCACAGCGTCGCATTGACCTGCTGGCGATTGAGCAGAATGCGTGGGTTCTGGCCGCGCGCGACGACCGCTGTGTTGTGGTCGAAACGCGGACCGAGCTGGACTGGGCGATGAAGAATGGCCAAACTTGTGTTTGGGCACCGTCCAAGATCGTGCTTGATAGCGTTGACACGCCATCGGCGCAGCCGCGTGATGCCGTTTCTTTGGCTGCGTGGTTCGCTGCAACGTATCAAGCGCGTGAGTTGCTGGTGATTGGTGAAGCGTTGCCCTCCAGCGCCTCCGTTCCATTGCGTGCCGTCTCTGCTGATACTGCCATATTGTAGTATGACGCGCCGGTATTTTCGCCCCCTTGTGCAATGTGATGTGGCGCGTCCGCGCGGGGCACTGGCCCTTGCAGGAGGTTGGGGGTGGTTCAGCCATGTAGAAATATTGCAGCGCGGAGCACCACCGGAAGTAATCGATGCGGCGATGCTGCCGTCTAATGTGGCTGAGGCGCTTGTCGCAAAGCGCGCGGATCAGAACCAACGGCCGCGTATCATGGGGATCGTGAACACCACGCCTGACAGTTTCTCGGATGGTGGCCTGCACGCCGCAGCAGCGGACGCGATTGTGGGTGGGTTGGCCATGGCGGATGCAGGGGCTGATATTCTGGACATCGGGGGCGAGAGCACGCGCCCCGGTGCGCAGACAGTCGCGGTGCCTGAAGAAATAGCGCGCGTGGCACCCGTGATTACGGGGCTGCGCGCACGAGGATTCGGTGGAACCATCTCCGTGGACACACGCAAATCTGAAGTGGCCCGTGCAGCGATGGATGCGGGTGCAGATCTGATCAATGATGTGTCGGGCTTCACCTATGATCCTAAACTGGCAAACATAGCCGCGCAGGCGGATGTGCCTGTTTGTGTGATGCACGGTCCTGTTGATCCGGCCACCATGCATCTTGATCCGCATTACGATGATGTTCTGCTAGACGTTTATGATTTTCTGGAGGGGCGTATCGCAGCGCTGGAGGCGCAGGGAATTGCGAAGGCGCGTATTATCGCTGATCCGGGAATCGGGTTTGGGAAAACGCTTGAGCACAATCTGGCGCTGCTGGCGCGGCTAAGCCTATTTCACAGTCTGGGTGTCCCGATCTTGTTGGGTGCGTCGCGCAAGCGGTTCATCGGTACCATCGGCAATGCACCCCAGGCCACCGACCGCGCGCCAGGCTCAATCGCAGTAGCGCTTGCAGGTATCGCGCAAGGTGTGCAGATTGTCAGAGTACATGACGTGGCCGAGACAGCGCAGGCCATCGCAGTTTGGCGCGCGAGCGTGACAGGGAATTGATATGACAAAATTATTTGGCACTGACGGCGTACGCGGTAGAGCGAACGTCCATCCGATGACGGCCGAAATGGCACTGCGCATCGGCGCGGCGGTGGGGAGATATTTCCGCCGCGAAGGTATGTCATCTGCGCATCGTGTGGTGATCGGCAAGGACACGCGTCTGTCGGGCTACATGTTTGAGAATGCTCTGACCGCGGGTTTGACCTCTACGGGAATGAATGTGCTGTTGCTAGGTCCTGTGCCTACTCCTGCCGTTGGGCTGCTCACGCGCTCTATGCGGGCAGATTTGGGCGTGATGATTTCGGCCAGTCACAATCCTGCTCAGGACAACGGGATCAAATTTTTCGGTCCAGACGGCTTCAAACTGTCCGATCAGGTAGAAGCGGAGATCGAGGCGCTGGTTGCTGCGGGCGTTGAGCCAGCGTCTGCACCCGAGATTGGCCGCGCCAAACGCATCGACGACAGCCGCTTTCGCTATATCGAGCGGGTAAAGTCGAGTTTTCCGCGCCAGATGCGTCTGGACGGTTTGAAAGTTGTGATCGATTGCGCGAACGGTGCTGCGCATCATGTGGCCCCGATGGCGTTGTGGGAATTGGGGGCGACGGTGATTCCGTTGGGTGTGTCGCCTAACGGGCACAACATCAATGAGAACTGCGGCTCGACCCAACCTGCAACGGCGGCAGAAACAGTTGTCGCGCATGGTGCTGATGTGGGCATCTGTCTGGACGGTGATGCGGACCGTGTGATCCTTCTGGATGAGCATGGGAGTGTAGGCGACGGGGACCAGTTCATGGCGCTCATGGCGGCGCGCTGGAAAGCGGACGACCGGCTGAAGGGCAACGCCCTCGTAGCCACTGTGATGAGCAATCTCGGGCTTGAGCATTTTCTCAACGATCGTGGTGTAGCGCTGGAGCGGACAAGTGTCGGTGACCGCTATGTGGTGGAGCGGATGCGTGAAGGGGGCTTTAACCTCGGGGGGGAGCAGTCGGGACATATCGTGATGACCGACTATGGCACTACGGGGGACGGTCTCATGGCGGGATTGCAGTTTCTGGCAGAGATGATCCGCGCAGAAAGACCCGCGTCAGAATTGATGCACCAGTTTGAAGCAGTGCCGCAACTCTTGGAGAACGTCCGGTTTGAGACTGGTCAGGTCCCGCT
>RCNC010003630.1_pt1 | contig 10084 bp, 6 predicted proteins | sample 2041301 | NCBI WGS metagenome assembly RCNC01 (sample SAMN09708231, study PRJNA481090) | Marine sediment metagenome, whole genome shotgun sequencing project. | biome: marine sediment; feature: ocean; material: sediment; isolation source: Sewage treatment plant 13A marine sediment (STP13A) ...
GAAGCGCTCTTCCTTGAACAGGCCGGCTTCCCGGATCCCGTCCAGTTCCTGCTGATACTGTTGCCTGATGTTGGTGTTGTAAGACATAAAATCTCCCGGGCCGTCAGGCCTTTTTGATGCGCACCACGAGGTCGGCGATGGAATTGACGGTGTCGAACGCTTCGGGGCTGGCGTCGGCGTCGGGAATCTGGATGTCGTACTTGTTCTCCAGAAACCGCTTCAGCGAAACCATGGAAAACGAGTCGACGATGCCGCCCGAGATCAGTTCGGTGTCGAATTCCACTTCTTCTTCGTCATCGTCGTCCAGGTACTCGTGAATGACGTACTCCAGGATGGCCTTCTTCATTTCTTCCATGATCATCTCCTTATTCTCAGAGTCAGGTTCACACGCTATTGGTTCCGTCAGTCATTCATGAGGGTGGACAGGTCGCCCACCGGTTCGCCGAATTCCTGGGCGCGCAAAATGCGCCGGATGATCTTGCCGCTGCGGGTCTTGGGCAGCTGTTCGATGAAGGCGATGTGTTGAGGCATGGCCAGCGGCGACAGCTTCTTGCGGATGAAGTTCATGATCTCCAGTTCCATGTCGCCGCTCGCCTCGAAGCCCGGCTTCAGGGCCACGAAGGCCTTCACGACTTCCATGTTCGTGGGGCAGGGGCTGGCCACGGCCGCCGACTCGGCCACCGCCTCGTGTTCCAGCAGCGCCGACTCGATCTCGAAGGGGCCCACCAGGTGGCCGCCGGTGTTGATCACGTCGTCGTCCCGGCCCACGAACCAGTAGTAGCCGTCGGGGTCGATGCTGGCCTGGTCTCCGCAGATGTACCAGTCGCCGATATGCTTGTCCTGGAACCCTTTGTCATTATTCCAGTAGGTGCGGATTTGGCTCGGCCAGCCCCGCTTCAGGGCAATCACGCCCACCTGGCCCTGGGGCACGGGCTCGCCGGTTTCCGCATCGACCACGGCGGCCTCAATGCCCGGGAAGGGCTTGCCCATGCTGCCGGGTTTGACCTTCATGCCCGGCCAGTTGGTGATCACCATGCAGCCGGTTTCGGTCTGCCAGTAGGTGTCGTGGAAGGGCTTGCCGTAGGCCTTTTCGGACCAGATCACCGCTTCGGAATTCAGCGGTTCGCCGACACTGCACAGGTGGCGCAGTTGCGACAGGTCGTGCTTCTGCGCCAATTCGGTGCCTTCCCTCATCAGCAGCCGGATAGCCGTCGGCGCCGAATACCACACCGTCACGCCGTACTCGGCCATGAAGCGGTACCAGTTGTCGGCGTTGAAGCCCGAGTCGAGCACGGCCTGGGTGATGCCGTTGGCCCAGGGCCCGATGATGCCGTAGCTCGTGCCCGTGACCCAGCCGGGGTCGGCGTTGCACCAGTAGACGTCGTCTTCGCGCAGGTCGAGCACCCACTTGCTGGTGATGTACTGGGCGATCAGCGAGTTGTGCACGTGCTGGGCGCCTTTGGGCTGGCCAGTCGTGCCGCTGGTGTAGTGCAGCACCGAAGGTGAATCGGCCGTTGTCGCGTGCACCGTGTATTCGTCGACCCGCGGCAGGCCGTGCAGGTCGAGCGCCGTTTCCCGCTCTTTCAGCGGCTTGGCCGGATCGGCATCGACCACCACGATGTGGCGCAGGCCAGGCAGGCGGTCGACGATCTTGCGCACCTTGCGCACGTGCTTTTTCTGGGTGACGACGGTGCAGGCCCCGGCGTTGTCCAGCCGCGTCCACAGCGAGTCTTCGCCGAAGGCGCTGAACAGTGGCTGCACGATGCCGCCCATCTTCAGCACGCCGAGAAAGCCCAGATACAGCTCAGGCACCCGGTCCATGAACAGGCAAACCCGCTCACCGGGTTTGACGTCCAGTTCCTCGAGGTACTGGGCGAAGGTGTTCGTCAACTGGCGCAGGTCGTCAAAGCTGTAAGTGCGTTTCTCACCGCGGAAGTCCTCCCAGAGCAGGGCCGTCTTGGCCGCCTTGCCTTGCTGGCAGATGCGGTCGCTGCAGTACCAGCCGATGTTCACCGGGTCGCCGGTGCGGTGCCCGAGTTCGTCGGCGACCTGCTGCCAAGCGAATCCCTGCAGACATTCCTCATAGGTGCGGCTCATCGTTTTCTCCTCAGCGGTTCGCAGGCGATCCCCGTGCGGATCACCCTTCGGCAATGGCCACCGCGGCCGCCAGGTCCGCGGTGTGGGTCAGTGAGACATGAACCGAGCGCACACCGAGGCCCGCCGCCAGTTCGCCCAGGCGACCGGACAGCGCGGACCGGGGCTGCCCGCCCGGCTCGTGGGTGATTTCGATATCCAACCAGAAGGTGCCGCGGCCGGCGGCATTGGCCAGCGCCTTGACCACCGCTTCCTTGGCGGCGAAGCGGGCGGCGAAGTGCTCGGCAGGGTGGCGTTTGGACGTGCAGTAGGCGATTTCTGCGGGCAGGAAAAGGGAGGCCGCGAAGGCCGGATCGGTCTCCAGCCGGGACTGCACCCGGCGGACGTCACATTGATCGATGCCAAGGCCCAGAATCATCGCTCTGCCAACGCCTTTGACCGGTGCGGCCTGCCGGGCCGGAAGCAGACGAACATCCGGGAAGGCAGGGTGGTTATATTAATAACAGGTGACGTTGAAAATACAATATCTAAATGACCCACAGAGCTGGGAAATTGTTGTGCCTAGTCACTAACTCAAAGAGATACAATTTGTTAGGTAGGATTGTCAGTCAACATTGAGCGAGCAACCCGCAATTCCCGTCCCTGGGTGACTTCGACGAGCTCCCCCCGCAAGCAGAACAGACGGCCATGAAGAAACCCACCGCGACATCCTGGCCGCTGTCGGGACAATGGCCGCGTCTCATTCCGGTTTAAACAAAATCGGTCGCCAAGCCTAAATCAGTGGATTCACATTCGTTCGGAAACCTGTCAGGTGAGGATGACAGAATACGACAAATAGTCATCTTCAAGGGAGACAGGCGCAGGTTACAGGCCAAGAGGTATCACCAAACAACCGAGCACGCAAATCGAAGAAGGTCAAACCACCTAAAAGCAACTGATGAACTGGTCGGCAGTCATTTGACGATCAGTTGATATTTTGGTATCATTTTGGCAAGGCTTCGATATCTGATATTTTTTTGGTGCGAGGTCAAATCATGTTCCATCGCTCACTGTTTGTTGTGGCGGTCATGCTACTGGCCGCACTTCCCGCCCAAGCCGAATTTGTCATTGATCAAGCCACCAACCATCACGCCGATTGTTCGGGCCCGGCCTTGGCCTCCTCGCCCGACGGTTTGACCATGCTGGCCTATAACGCCTCGGGCTATCCCCTGCTCATGGATTTTGTGCAGGTGCAGGCCATGCAGACCATATGGACCGACGCCATCGTCTGGCCCGATCCGATTTTGTTGAACAGTGGCAGCGGGCCGGTCATCTGCTGGGGCCGGACCGGCTTCCACGTTGCGTTCGCCAGCGGCGATATGATCCTGATCTACCATGCCGACCACCAAGGCATTTGGGACATGGACGATTATGTGTTGATGCCGCCGGGTGGCGCTCTCATGGGGCTCGACATTGTGGGCCTGGTCTCCAATGCGACGGGACCGGATGCTATGCTGACGGTGATGATCTCCACCAACCCGCCTTCCGCCGACTTTCAAGTCTTATATACCTTCCATTCGGAGGCCGGCTGGTCCGAGCTGGAGGAAGTCGTCACCGACATGCAGATCCGGCCCGAGCCGCGAATCACCTTTAGTGTGGGCTCCGCCGAGCCGTGGCCGACGATTTTCTTCTACGGTGGCAACCCCGAAGATCCGGTTCTGCACAGCACGACCCGGAAAGAGAGCACGGGCTGGAGTGCGCCGCTGCCAGTGCCAGGCGTTGGCGGATCGTCAGCGATTGTGGGCGATTTTGATGTGGTTACTCATTACGGAGTGAACCACAACCTTCTGGGCCTGGGCGCCCAACCCACCTGTCCCTGCGGCGTGATCTATCACCAGGAGTATCTCTTGGGCGGTGGTTGGACCGATGAAGAAGACATGACTGTGGTCTATGCCGACTACGACTGGCCCAGGTCGCCCCATCTCGCGGTGGGGGCCGATGGAGAGCTCCATGCGTTCTGGATCCAACAGGCGTCGGCTTCGGACCTGACGCCGTTACGGACCACCCTCGAATATTGGGTGCGGGAAGGTGAGTCCTGGAGTGAGCAGAGCGATAATCTCAACGTATCGTGGCCCGGCAACCCCACCTTCGACCACGTGGCTTTGACTGTCGAGCCCGGACAGGCGCCGGTGCTCGCCTGGGCGCACCGGGACACCTTTAATGGTGAGCCTCTCCCCGAACAGATCTGGATCGCCCGGGTGCCGTCGTCTTCGCCGGTGCCCGATCCGGAAGTGGTCCGACCGAAGGTGGTCTTGTCGGCCTGGCCCAATCCCTTCAACCCGCAGGTGAAGATCGCGTTCGCGGTCGAGCGCTCCCAAGCCGCCAGCCTGATCGTGTTCGACGCGCGCGGTGGGCGCGTGGCCGATCTCCTGGCGCGGGTTGTCGAAGCGGGTCGGACAGAAGTGGCCTGGCACGGTTGCGACGATGCGGGACGCCGAGTACCCAGTGGCGTGTATTTCGTGCGGTTGGAAACTGACGACCAGCAACTGGTTTGCAAAGTTGTGATGGCGGAATAAACACCGCGACCGGCTTCTTTCCGAAAAATGCTCTGGCGCAAAACGACTCCGGACGACGGGTCTGATGACAAGTACAGACCTGTCCATCGTCCAGGCCAATTTCCCTGTCACATCATAGATGCGCAGCGAGACGTTCGAGCCACCGCCGGGCATCCGGTGGGCAATGGGGTCTATTGCGCGCGGCTGAATGTCAATGGCCCGGGCGTTTCCGAGGCGATCACCCGCAAAGTGGTGGTGGTTCGCTGAGCGATGGAAGTTCTTTACGCGGGGTCCAATTTTGGGCGCTGCGTGTTTGGTAATTGATAATCAAATAAACACTCCATAAAACAATCTTTGGGGTGTGCTGATAATTTTTTAACATTTCCTTGATTTCACGACCGCCTTTGCCCACATTACCTCTTAGAAGACCAAAATAATCGGCTTAACCTGCTTGCATAACAACAGGTTATAGCTAGCAGGCGCCAGGGCCACGCCCTCCGCCGAACCCGAGGAGCAGCCTCTCATGCAGATCTCAGGCCTCAGGTACGGAGCCCAATTGCTGGGCTTGGTGGATTTTCCCCATCCCGAGTACCTCACCGGCGGCGCCGACAACGGCGCGATCCAGGATCTACTCGACAAGTACGGTAAAATCGTGGTCAAACCCGTCTTTTTTTCGGCCGTCGGTAAAAAGGGCAAAGCGGGCCTGGTGCGCGTGGTCGACAACCTCGTCGACGCCCTGACCGCCAAGCGCGAACTCTATTTCGCCAACCACCAGATGGGCGGCCGCACCGTCACCGCCAATGGCGTCACCTTCGAAGCGTTCATTCCCTCGGAAATCGAAGTCTATTTCTCGATCACCGAATCGACCCAAAGCCGGATGCCGATCTTCAGCATCTCGCCCTGGGGCGGCGTCGACATCGAAAGCCTCGGCAGTGATAAACTGCACACCACCTGGATCGATCCCTTCATGGGCCTCAAGTCCTTCGACCTGACCAACGCCCTGCGCGACACCGGCTGCCCCGCCGAATTCATCAGCCCCCTGGTGCAGCAACTGCCCAAGTTGTGGCAGCTGTACAACAGCTACGGACTGTCGACCATCGAGATCAACCCGCTGCGCATCCAGCGCGTGGGCGGGCGCTACATTCCCATGGCCTGCGACATCAAAGCCAGCTTCGACCAGGACAACCCGGCTTCCAAACGCGTGGGTTTGCCCGATACAATTTTCAAATCCGACACCACGGCGTTCGAGCAGGAGATCAACCTGCTACGCACCTACCAAGGCCAAAGCGACGTATTGGAAATGAATCCTGAAGGCACCATCCTGCCCTTCATGTTTGGCGGCGGCGCCAACTCGGCGGCCACCGAAACCTTGGGCAGTCGCGCCATCTTCGCCAGCGACTTCGGCGGCAACCCGCCCTACGAAAAAATGTACGAGATCGCGCGCATCAGTTTCCAACACCACCTCAAGGCGGCCAACGTACTGCTGCTGATCGGCGGCAAGGCCAACAATACCGACATCTACGTCACCTTCCGCGGAGTGTTTGACGCCCTGCGCGATCACTTCGCCGAGTTCGGGCCCCATCCCATCTATGTGGTGGTTGGACGCGGCGGACCGAACCTGATTTCGGGCATGGTCTACGCCCGCGACATTCTCGATTCGCTGAACCTGCCGTACCGCTTTTTTGGTTACGATACTTCGATGATCATGACCCTCGAATACGCCTGCCGCGTCGATGATTGGTGGCAGAGCGACGGGCGCGATCTCTACCTGGCCGACGGCTCGCCAACCAATGACCGTACGGAGGTCAAATCATGAAGCAGCTGAAATCCAAACCTTTCCCGTATTACGTGGGCCTGCACTCTCTTGAAGAACTCGTGACCCGCGACTCGCGCGTCTGCGTGATCAACATCCTCGGGGGCGAAAGCCGCACCGTGACGCCGACCTCCCACGAGTATTCCGACGGCAACGTCGTCGCCGGCGTGCAGTACGGCCGCTCGGGCAAACTGGAAACCGCACGGGGCGACATCCCGGTCTATCCCAGCGTGCGCGACGCCATGAAAGCCGGCCACCAATTTGACGTGGGCGTCATCTATCTGCCGCCGTTGGCGGTGGCTCAGGCCGTCAGCGAATTGATCCACTGCAACGACGAACTCAAGCGCGTGATCATCGTCACTGAAAAAGTGCCGACCGCCGACTCGCGCAACATCCGCGTCCTGTGCCAGGAGCACGGCGTGGACGTCGTGGGCTGCAACTGCCTCGGTGTAGCCAACGCCTGGGACAACGTGCGCATCGGTGGCGCCCTGGGCGGCGATGACCCGGCCCAGACCCTGAAAAAGGGCTCGGTCGCCATCCACAGCAACAGCGGCAACTTCACCACCACCATGGCCGAGTACCTGCTCACCGAAGGCTTTGGCCTGAGCACGGCCGTCAGTTCGGGCAAGGATGTCTACATCCACTTCGCGTTGCCCGAGTTTCTGTACGCTGCCCAGAACGACCCGCGCACCAAAGCGGTGGCGCTGTATGTCGAACCCGGCGGTTACTACGAGAAGATGGCCCTGGACATGATCCGCGAACGCAAATTTGGTTTCAACAAACCCATCGTGGTGTGCGTGACGGGTCGCTGGAAGAAGGACATCGGCCGCAGCTGTGGCCACGCCGGTGCCCTGGCGGGTAGCGGCGACGACGCCCTGAGCAAAGAAGCCTGGTTTGACGACTACTTCGGCATGCCCTGCTTTGATCCCGACAACCCGCAGGTTTCCCGCCGCGGGGTGCGCGTGGCTTCGATCCAGGCCGTGCCCGCAGCCATGAAAGCTGTCTTCGAGGCCGTTGGTGAAGAGTGCGACTTCGAACCGCGCGGCGACCTGAATCTGAAGCCGTGGCTGGGCGACAATTTCCTGAGCCTGCCCGCGGAACTGGACCTGCCCCTGGTCACGCCGCTGGCGCCTCACGATGAAGCCCTGGGCAAGATCAACCGGCAGGTGGGGGCCCAGTTTCTCAAGCGCAACATGCGCAACATCTCAGGCGCCTCGAAACTGGATCCGCTCACCTCGGTGACCAGCCTGCACGGCACCTCGATTCTCGAGCTCAGCGAGCGCTCCATCGAACATAACGTGTATTTCACCCTGGCCCGCATCGAGCCCTTGCCCGAAGACGTGAGCACGGTCAACCTGCTGCTCAATCTGTTCCTGAAATTGGAAGACGGCGAGATCGACGCCGTGCGCCGGGCCCGGGCCAACGGCGCCACGCCCAACGCGGTGCTGGCCGCTGGTGTGTCTGTGGTGGGCAACAACGCGTTGCTGGAAGAATCCCGGCAGCAGGCGCGGTTGATTATTGACCTGATCCGCAACCACGGCATCGATACCCAGACTACCGAATTCTCCGACGCCTTCAATGAAGACGCGGCGAAAAACTGGTTTGTCGACCGCAACGGCGAGATGGACGAAGTGACGGTCTTCCTCTTGAAAGAAGTCCAGAACAGCACCAAAGACTGCACGGCCCTGATGGTCTGCCAGCACATCCTGCGGCAGGCCGAAGCCGCCGACAAACAGGTGCACCACCTGAAGGCTTTCCTGTTGGCGGCCACCGCTGTTTGTGTGCTGTGGCGCCCGATGTTGCGCAAGCGCATCTCGCGCCAGACGGTCGAAGACGCGGTGAGCTACTTCTACCTCATTGCCCGCCAATACGCCTACGGCGTGGTCGACCCGGACGGCAACAAGGCCTGGCAGAAGCTGACCGGACCTGGCCTGTCGGGCATGGGCGAGTCGTTCACCCAGAACGCCTTCCGCATCCTGTTCAGCCGCAAGGCCGGGCGTGAAGAGCTCATGGAATTCCGCTATCTCATTGGCCTGACCTTGAGCAACGGCGCCGGCACCATCAGCGCCAAGGGCGCCAAGGAAAGCGTCAGCGCGCGGAACAACATTTCCATGGCCTACGTGGGATACCTGGCCAATACCGGCCTGGCCCACGGCGGCAATGGTTTTGAAGCGGTGCAGTTCCTGATGCGGTACTTCGCCGACTCCGAACTGAGCGACCCCAACCTGAACGTGGCCGAGCAAAAGGCCGCCGGCCTGGATCTCAGCGGCCTGGCCCGGCGCGCGGTGCGCCAATACGCCGAGTACAAAGCCGAAGCCAAAAGCGGCGGCGCGTTGCGGGTCAAGCCCGTGCCCTGCGTGAACCATCCAGTATTCAAGGGCAACGCGGTGAACATCGACCCGCGCGAGCAGTACGTGCGCCAGCGGTTGCAGGAGGCGGGCGTGGGCAACAGCTTCCTCGACTTCTACCATTTGCTGGTCGAAGGCCTGTTCCGCGAAGGCGTGACGCGCAATGTCTTCTGCGTGAACATCGACGCGGTGTTGGCTTGCATGTCGCTCAAATTGGTCTGGAAACCGCTGCGGGATGGGCGCATGACCGACACCCAGATTCAGGATCTGGTCTTCACCCTGTTCCTGTACGGGCGCACCGTGGGCGTGACGGCCGAGATCATTGATCATCGCGACCGGGGCACGGATTTGGACTGCCGCACGGCGCTTTCCGAATTGGGGTTTGTGCTGTAGCTCTTCACCGTCGACAAAAAAGGCGCACAAGCTTGTGTTCCCGCAGCCGACTCATGATCTGGCTAACGGGACCTTTGCTCACATGAGGCCCTTCGATGACGTCGTCCAGACTCAAAGGCTATTTGAGCCGTCCGTGCAGAAAATCGGCCACCCAGCTGCCCAGCCGCGGTTGCACCAGGTAGCCATAGCTTTTGTGCGGATTGCGTTTTTCATTCTTCTTATTCCCCGCATGCGTCACCACCCGAAACGGATTGTGCAGCTTCACATAGTCAATCGACCGATGCTTCGGCCGCTTCGGCAACGCGCCGCGCGCCTGCATGTCATCGAAAAATTCCTCTTCAAAATTCGTATGATGCGCCACCACATCACCCAGGCACGCGTAGTTGTGCCAGCAATCAATATTTGTCGGGTACTGCCGCTTGCTCCTCTTGTCGCCCTTGCGGTGATGCCGCGCAAACAACAGATCCCGCACCACCCCGTCGCCCAACGGCGAACCCATCGTCACGAACATCTGCACGGCCTTGCGCCGGTACTTCTTGAACTCGGGCTCGCTGCGGTGACTGAAGCGCCACAACACATCGTAAGAGATGAACGTGCCCATGCTGTGCGAGATCAGCGCCACGTCGCACCCGTCGCCCCAGGCCTGGCGCAACGCATCTTCCAACGGCCGGCGCATCCGGTCGCTGATGTACTGGTCTTCGTCGTACAGTTCAGTTTCGCGCAGGTACTTCTTCATCACGTCGTCCTGGATGGTCAGCGCGCCGGCCAGCAACTTGACCACGCTTTCGCCGCGACTCTTGAAAAACGCGCCCACTTTTTCGCCAAAGCCGACGTGGAACTTGCCCTTCATCCGGCGGCGTTCCTTGATCACGTCGTCAACCTGCACGCGCAGTTTTCTGACG
>RCNC010007370.1_pt1 | contig 10083 bp, 12 predicted proteins | sample 2041301 | NCBI WGS metagenome assembly RCNC01 (sample SAMN09708231, study PRJNA481090) | Marine sediment metagenome, whole genome shotgun sequencing project. | biome: marine sediment; feature: ocean; material: sediment; isolation source: Sewage treatment plant 13A marine sediment (STP13A) ...
CTTATTGGACGACTTGTCCTTTCTGCGCAGTCAACCCTATGATATTGATTTTTCACCGATAGCCGACACGCCCTTCCAGCAAACTGATTTAGTGACATTGGACCCTGAGAGTATATTGAAAAACACCGCCCATCTAGGCTCCCTGGATATGCGTAGCATCAGCAAGGCCGCAACCCCAAGAGTATTTACCGGTACGATAAAGCCCAGTAGAAAATCCGAAATAATTGCCCTGTGTGGCTGGTTTAGCTCGGAACTCAGCCCGGGAGTAACATTTGGCACCGGCCCCAATGATATTCCCACCCATTGGGATCAAATTTTATTTCCTTTACCTGAACCCTTTACTGTTGACCCCTCTCGCGAGCTAACTATCACCCTCTCACCTTTGACTGAACAGGTAGGAAAAGAGCAATGCTGGTGCTGGTCACTTAGCGACGGAGAAAAAACCACCAGCGTAAACGAGCAGCAACAACAGCAACGCGCGCTCGTTGCTGTGCCACAGGGGAAGTTGTAAGCTTTTGGCCAGCAAGCTGCGCCGGGGTTTCACCGTGCCCTTCCCCGCTACAGCCCTTTGATCTAGCGTCGCCGCCACTGTGCGGGAGAACTTCCAAACCAGCGCCGAAATGCGCGCCCGAAATTGGCGGGCTCTTTATATCCCAGCAACTCCCCAACATCGGCCACCGTCAACCGTGCATTGCCCAATAGTGTCTGGGCGTAGTCACGACGCAGTTCCTCCAGAATCTCCTTGTAAGCCGCGCCTTCTTTTTTTAAACGTCGAATAAGTGTACGGGTAGTGAGGTGCATGGCGGCCGCTATAGCAGCCTGCGTGGGTGGCGCAGCAGGTTCGCTCTCTCGGGAAATTTGCCGATCAAAGTGATTTCTCAAATGCATGCGAACAATTACGACAGTATTGCTCTGCTGTTGACGTGAGGCGATGAGTTCCCGACATTTGGCTATGTTCGCCCAGTACATGGATTCGTCGTGCAAAGGAGAAGGCAGGTGCCACCATATGGCCGGGATTGAGATGGAGTTGCCCGGGGCATCGAACAAAACATGTGCATCGTATGCCGCAATAAATTCATCTGGTGCTGCAGGTGCAGGACGTTTCAAACTGACCAGCACATTGTCGCTTACCGGGTGACCGAGAATTGCCGCCAGTAATGACTCGACCACTTTGAGCACGAGCTCAGCAAGGGAGCGAGCAAAGTCAGCATCTCCGGTGACATCAAACACCTGCATCACATAGCGGCCATTCACCAATTCCACTGCTGTAGCGATGGCGGTGACACGGGCCGGATAGAATTCCGCCAAAGCCTCCACAGCTGCACCCAGCGTTGGCGCACTTAGTGCAGCAAAGCCCAGGGAACCATGGGCGCCGGCACTGAACTGACCGCCCAGGCGTGCTGCCCATGTGGGCGACACCCCTGGGTGGTGGTCGATGTTGTGAAAAATAGCGGCCAGCTTGCGCCAGTCAATATAGTCAGCGGACATCAGGAAATCGGCTGTCACACCGGAGCCTTCAAGTAGGGCGTCTACCGGCAGCAATTCGGATTGCAGTGTCAATCGCGCGTAAGCTGCGGAGATTTCCAGTGGGGTTGGCATGCCAGCACAGTAGCAATAACGACCCTGAATGTCACTTAATGACTACTATTACGTCATTTAGTGAAAACCAGGGTTTGATGATCCTGACATAGACTGTGATCGTCTTAAACAGCGAGGTCACATGTAATGACTACCTATACTCTTGATCATCCACAAAAGGGCCAGATTGAATACCGTGATAGCAAACGCTACCTATGGCTTCTGTCCCTGTTTATGCCAACCGCCCCCCTGCTGGGGATATTTTTGTACTTCCAGAGCGGCTCCCAATGGCTGCTGGGCATACCACTGGCAATTCTGTACCTGGCGCTGCCTTTCATGGACTGGGCACTGGGTTCGGATACCAATAACCCGCCCGAGGAAATCGTGCCGCAACTGGACGAGGATCGCTATTATCGGGTGTTAACCATGCTAACGGTACCGCTGCATTTTCTGGTATTGATCGCCGTTGCCTGGTTTGTGGGAACACAGGACCTGTCCGGCTGGTCGGTACTATTAATGGCAATGACTGCAGGTGCGTTCAGCGGCCTGGGTGTTAATACCGCACATGAACTGGGCCACAAGAAGCCTGCCATTGAACGCACCTTCGCCAAGTTTGCCCAGGCCGTGCCCGCCTACGGACACTTTTGTATCGAGCACAACCGCGGTCATCACTGCGATGTTGCGACCACTGAAGATCCCGCCAGTTCACGCATGGGTGAGTCCATCTACAAGTTCGTCCTGCGGGAAATACCCGGCGCATTCCGTCGTGGCTGGGCCGCTGAAACAGAGCGCCTGCAGCGTTTGGGCAAAAGCCCATGGTGCCTGCAGAACGATATCCTGCAGTCCTACGCCATAAGCGCAGTGTTACAGGGCAGCCTGATCGTGACATTTGGCTGGATCATGATCCCCTTTCTGGCCATTCACAATTTCTGGGCCTGGTATCAACTGACCAGCGCCAATTATATTGAGCACTATGGCCTGTTGCGGGAGAAGCAGTCGAATGGTCGCTACGAGCGCACACAGCCGCACCACTCCTGGAATGCGAATTACATCTTCAGCAACATCGCCTTGTTTCATCTGGAGCGGCACTCGGACCACCACGCCAACCCCACACGTCGCTACCAGAGCCTGCGTAACTTTGACGACATCCCCGAGCTACCTAACGGCTACTTCGGTATGTACCTGGCCGCTTATATCCCATGGCTGTGGTATCGGGTGATGGATGAGCGACTACTGGCCCTGCCGCATATCCAGGGCGATTTAAGCAGGGTGAATATCGACCCGGCCAAACGCGATGCTATCTACGCCAGGTACGGCCGTGGGCCGGAGCGGGCAACGCCACTGGCAGCCTGAAAAGCCGGGGACGTAGACATTCTTCTCCTACACGGTCCAGTTTTGGACTAAGCTTGGGATTGCAAACAAGCCTCGGAGAAATTACTTGGACGTCCTGGCCTTTTTAAACGAACACTGGAGCTACCTCACTATTCCCGTAGTGAGCGCGCTGGTGGGCTTCGGCACCAATTGGCTGGCTGTGAAAATGATGATGTACCCGGTGGAATTCGCCGGTATCGGTCCCATTGGCTGGCAGGGTGTGGTGCCGGCCAACTCCTTGAAGATGGCAAATGTGGTCGTCGATCACAGCGTCAAGCGCGTTCTGACCCAGAGTGAACTTATCGGGCGAATCGAACCCGACAAATTGATCGAGTCGCTGCACAATCGTATCGAGCCCTTCGTGGAGGATATCGTTGACGAGGTAATGGCCGAAACCTCGAACTACGGCGTGCCCGTCGGCAACTTTATCTGGTCTGCAGCGCCCGGCGGCCTCAAGCAAATGGTCTACCGGGAAGTCAATAAGAGAGAACGGTGAAGGATGTCCAGGACAACGCGGAGGATATCATCGATCTCAATGAGGTGATTGTTGATAAACTGAGCAACAACAAGCAGATGTTAATCGACATTTTCCTCACCGGCGCCAGCAAGGAATTCAAGTTCATTGAGCGCAGCGGACTCTACTTCGGGTTCCCCCTGGGAATTCCGGTCATGTTTGCCTGGCATTACTTTCCCACCTGGTGGCTATTACCGCTGTTTGGACTGCTCGTTGGGTATATTACCAATGCCCTGGCAATGTACCTGATCCAGAAACCTCTACACCCCGTCAAAATTGGGCCGCTTACTGTCCAGGGCCTGTTCATCAAACGCCAGAAGGAAGTCTCCAGATATTTTGGCCAGGTATTCGCCAACGACCTTATCACCGCCGAGGTGGTGATGGGGGAAGTACTAAAAACAGAGCGTGCCCTGGATCGAATTCGCGACCTGATACAGCGCGAGGTCAATCGCGCCATAGAAAATACGCAGGGGATTTTTAAGCCACTGACCGTGTTATCACTGGGACCCGCAGAATACGCCAAGATCGGTCACATCATCAGTGAGCGCGCCTTCCTGGAATTCCAGAATCCCGACAAACGGTCATTGCGCTACCTGGATGAGGCCTTCGACATTGAAGAGACTGTCGCAGAGCGAGTGGGGGAATTACCCCCGGAAGAGTTTTTCGAGCTGCTACACCCGGTAATAGCAGAGGACGAGTGGAAGTTAATCGCCGTGGGAGCCGCACTTGGCCTGGGGGCCGGCTGGTGGCAGTGGGCGCTGCTCACATGAGGCTGCCCGAAACCCGACGTACCAGGTATGACAAGGCAAGACCTGGGAAACTCTAACCACCTCTCACGCCACTATTTCAGGTAACGGTCTCGCAGCTCGCTGACCTTGATGTTATCAAGGTCTAACGCTGTTTCGAAAAAATGCTCCTTGCCGTCATAGCGCCTGCGGATTTCCTCGAAGCAAGCTCGAATATATTCGGGGCGCACTTCCAGCATAGGCCTCAACACATCTTTCGATACGCCTGCACCGCTATGGTCGGTAAACTGTTTCGACAGCCGCTCAACCTCTTCATCCACAGGCAGGTATTTATTGGTTAGCAGGTAATCGTCGACAATCGCCTCTTCATTCACGCCCAGCACATCAAGGATCAGGGCGGCACCAAAGCCGGTGCGATCCTTACCCGACGCACAGTGAATCAGCACCTGCTGGTCTCCCATCAGCAGCAGTCGAAACATCTCCGCGTATTGCGGCATCTGGTTAGCGACAAAATCCCGGTTAATCCGCTCCATAAAACCTGCCGCATCATCAACCGCGATAATTCCATTATGAAGGTTTTCTATAAAGCTGTGGGAGCTACCAGGGGAAATAGGCAAACTCGCCAGCTGGCTTTGGTTGTTAGCACCCAGTAAAGTCGGTTCGAGTTCCTGCTCAACGACCTGCCGAAAATCACAAATCAGCGTCACGCCCAGGCGATTAACATAACTAATGTCCGTGTCTGTCAAATTGGATAACTTGCTGGACCGGTACAGCTTGCCCCACCTCAGGCGGCGTCCTTCATGCGCTTCATATCCACCGAGATCCCTGAAGTTAGGTGTTCCCTGTAATGACAACTGGCGTTCCGCCAGTATCACGTTCTCCCCGGATTCGGACTCCAGGCAGAAATAGTGCCTGACGCCTTTGTCCGGGTTCACAAGCCGTACCTCCTGGTCCGTGCTGTAAAGTAATGGCGTGCCCGGATCATCGCCCTCGTAGTAATGGTCCGGGCGATCCGACATATACACCGCAATCCGTTGACCCGGGTGAAAACTACGCCATCTGACCAGATAATTCTGATCATCATCGCGTTCAACGTGGCAAGCGGTTAAATCAAACATTCACCTAAATCTCACTGACTACCTGTTTCTCTTTGATCAGCCTGTGCTTACTGTAGGACTGGGTTAAATCTCCAGGGATTGGTTCAGACAAGCTGAGCAAGGTGTTGTCAATTGTACATTACTGGAGGTGCCAGGCCATCAAGTCAGCGCTCTTGCCCCGGAGTGGTGACAGGTGTATATCCTCATTCGCCGATTCTACAAATCACTGCTAGTCTATTTATCAATACCGCCACCCTGACGGCGCGGGCGTAAGAACAAAATGGAATATAAACGTGAGTTGAAGCAGGGAGGTAACTGAATAATGGCTACCAAAATGATAAAAGCAGTGTTTTCAAGTATCTGTCTAATCTACTCTGCGCCAGTGTTCTCAATTCCCGTCACTGTGGACCCATCCACCGGTCTTGATAGAGGCCATTGATGGTTTCATAATCGGCGATCAATTTGAACTGGTGGTGGATGCGGCGCCCGTTCCCTGGGATAAGGCTTACAGTGATACATCGGGATATTTCCATGGCAGCATGGACGATCTATTCCTGTCTGCCGGAAGCCATACCTTTTCCCTGATTGTTGCTCAAGGTACCTCTCTGGGAGCTGCCTGGATGAACTTTTCGGCGGCGTCGGCTATCGACATACCCTCACCGAGGTCTGCCGACAACGACCCTGCCCAGATCCCGGTACCGGCAACTCCCATATTGATCGCCCTCGGACTGCTCGGTCTAGGCGGGTCTCGCAAAGGAACACGCATGTCGGCGGCGAATTTCTAGCCAAGCTATCGCATCAGGCGGCAAGAAAAGCACACTGGCCCGGCAGCAATTCGGCCTCCACTACCTCGTATTGCCCGCCAACCATCTCCAGCTTACCGCCAACGCTGCCCCTGGGGCATACGCCCTATAATCCTATGCCGCGGGCTTCAATGATCTTCTATTGCACAATTTTCTATAAATATATCAATGGCTTATAGCGATACAACGCCTCCATTCATAAGCGGGAGAATGGCTGTTACGTTTTTGCGGAAGGCGGGAGTTATTTGACCTGCTGCAAGCACGTAACACCTGGACCCAATATCCTATATAATCCACCGTCCACGCGCCCGTAGCTCAGCTGGATAGAGTAACTGGCTTCGAACCAGTTGGTCGGGAGTTCGAATCTCTCCGGGCGCGCCATTTTTTTCGAGAAACCTGTTTTCACTTCAGCCCCATGACAGCCCGCCATTCCCAAGCACAGACCCACAAAATATCTGCCCGGCATATTTTCGGGATGCTCCCAAAGACCTTGCACAGTGCTTCGGGGAGGAATCAGCACAGTGAAAGAATGTAACCAGTGTGGGAAATGTTGTATTCACTATGGTGATGGTGGCTTATCCGCTTCCGCCGAGGATATTGAGAGCTGGGAGGTATTCAATCCTGCCATTGCAGCCTATGTGGCCAATGGCAAGATTTGGATGGACCCTGTTAGCCATGAGCAACTGACTCGCTGCCCCTGGTTGCAGGTGCTACCAACAAGCCCTGGATCCGGGTCAATCAAGTATGGTTGTAGTATTTATCATGACCGCCCTGAGGATTGCAGGCACTACCCGGTCTCCATTGCTGAAATGGTGCGTGATGATTGTGAGATGATAGAGTTACACGATCTTGATACGCCGAAACAGGCACAGGCAGCACTGGATCAACTGATGGCGGATAGCCGGCCACCACTATCTTAAGCTGCAGGGCGCATTCCGGCATCGGGTCCTGGACTGCCTGCCCGCATTAGACACTGTCAGGGGTGGCGCTTTCAAACCCGGCATCTTAAGCTTCCACCACGCCTCTGTCTCAGGTAACATTGCACGCGACTTCAGCCTGTACGTGACGTATACTGCGCCCCTGCCACAGACTCTTGCGGCAGAGGTGCTATACAGTGTCTGCTTTTGAACGGTGAATTCGAAAGTGGAAGAGTGGTCCTAATTCACCATTATTTTAGAGAGAGTAACATGAGTAAAGGTACAGTTAAGTGGTTCAATGCAGATAAAGGGTTTGGTTTCATTACACCTGAAGACGGTGGCAAAGACCTGTTCGTTCACCATTCTGAAATCCAGATGGGCGGCGGTTTCGCTACTCTGAATGACGGTCAGTCAGTCGAGTTTGAAGTGGGCCAAGGTCAAAAAGGTCCCTGCGCGAACAAGGTCGTTCCGCTCTAGGTAGGTAGTAACACCGGCAGTGGCCACCTTCGTGGTGTCACTGCCGTTTTTTCTCCTCCATCATCAGCTTACACAATGACATGCCCGGGCTACTGCAAAGTGGCACCCCGTGGGCAGATCCATCCTCGCGTTTAACCTTTCGGCTCCCTATTGCAGCCTACCGCCGCTCTTCTTCACCTGTGCAATGTGTCGGGAAACGTTGATATCGACCTGCTTTCCAATGACGTCCAGCCATGCCAGGTGCTGGCGCCAGGCAGCGTCTTTTACGTGATCGGGCTTGCTCAGCTTGTTTAAATCAGACATACCACCTCCTGCTATCTATCCAACTTATTCCACCGGTTCGTCTCCAGTGGCGGGTGACTGCTGGTCCTGATCCTGATCCGGATCCTTTTCCTCTTTCGCCTTCAGTTTTTGTTGGCGTTTTTCCTCTTTCTTCTTTTTCTTGGCCAGCTCGCGCTGACGTTTTTCAAATGAATAGTTGGGTTTGGCCATGGGTAATTCCTTTCGGCATACTCTGCCATAATGGCATAGCATAATTCATTTTCACTTGCCCGATGGATTTATTTTGTGGCAACACCGTCTGGCCACCTGGAGCCCGGTTCGAACTGGCAACGCTATTGGCCAATTTAATGCCCAATCCGCCAAATGCCATGCTAATCTCCTCTCATAGGCTGGGGTTTACCAGACAGAAAACCCACCTGAGGGACCACAACTCGCTAGCGCAGAGGCCCTGAGTAGTTCAAAATTTTAATGCTCTGTTGGCCGCTTCAAACCTACACCGGAAGAATCATTATGCCCCTGAACTATGAATTCGAGCATGACGTTGAGAGTATATTCAACCTTCTCACCGACCCGGACTTTCTCGTCGATCGCTGCCTGGAACTGGGTGAACTGGAAGCCAGTAGCGATGTCGATCAAAAAGGTGAGACCACGGCCGTCTATATGACGCGTAAACTGGAGAGAAACCTTCCCGGCTTTCTGGCGAAAATGATGGATCCGGTGCAGACCATCCATATCAAGGAAAAGTGGCAACCCGATGAAGAGGGTGGTTGGGTAGGTGAATATGCCTTTGAAGTTGAAGGCCAGCCCGTGTCAATTAGCGCCAAGTTCGAGCTCTATCCCACAGATATGGGCTGCTGCTACTCCATCGAGCACCGGGCCAGCGCCAAGATACCCCTGCTCGGTCGCAAAATAGAAAAGTTTATTCACACCCAGGCCGTGGAAGGCTGCACCGCAGAGCTGGACTATCTCCGAGAGCGGCTTGGCTAGCACCCCACCAGGCAATGCTCCGGTAACTGCGCTACTGCGCCCGTTTCACGCTAACAGCAACATTGAGCGAGCAAAATCGATATGCCGCTTCTCGTCAGCCTTGATCTCTCGCGTGGCCTGGCGTCGTGCACGAAGGCTAGAGAGATTGAGTGGCGGTGTGCCCATTACCAGCTCAGCAAAGACTGGAGGTGGGTTCGCCTGTCCCAGCCCCAGTTCACGCAATGAGTCGCAGAGCGTGTCTTGTTCACTGGCCACCTGCCTATAGCGACGTACGCCCAGGGCCTGGGCATTCCCTGCCACCAGCGGGCCGTGATGGCCAGTGTAGTGTGCGATAAACTCAGCTTCGCTGAGCTGGCTTAGTCCGCAGCCGAACCACAGTACGCGCTGCCCGGTCCCAGGGCCGCTAACCAACGGACGCGACTTGCCTATCAGGATAAAGGAGCGCTGGGGATCGAGCCCGTACGGCGCGCAGCCCAGCATCTGTTGCCAGCCAAGTCGCGCTGAATCGTCTGCCAGCGCAGCGCGTATAGCCTGTTCATCAAGCTCGATAATTTCCAGGGCATCGACCGGACGAGCGGTACCCCGCGCCAGGCGCAGCAATCGATTTGCAAAGGCTTTTCCGCTGCCTTCAAGCCACTCGTAGTGTCGCACCCCCAAGGCTTCACCCCGCTCTGCTACTGCCTTGGCACGGCTCGCACAAACCTGGGAGATACCACCGCGTAACAGGGTCTCTTTCGAGCCAAACAGTCCATGCACCAGGATGAGATTGGATTCCATCATCGCAGACTACAGGTAGCATTCGGATAAATCGATACACATAGACAGTTTTTGGGGCAAAAAATACGCCCCCTGAAGGAGCCGCCACACCCCCAGGCAGCCAGCAATCACTATTCAATGTAGAATGCCGCAATGCGCCACGGTAACTTCGAAGAAAAAACTGACACCCCTTTCAACTGGCGCGTCGTCTCTCACCTGATTCCCTACCTGCGCGAATCCGGCGCACGGGTGAGCCTGGCCATGCTCTGTCTGCTGATCGCCAAGGGCGCGATACTGGTAATCCCCTTTCTGCTCAAGCACCTGGTGGATTCGCTGAATGGGGCCTCCGCTGAAACTCTGGCCACCTCGGTAGTGGTAGGGCTGGTATTGGCCTATGGCGCGGCACGTTTCTCCAATGTGCTATTTTCAGAACTGCGCGATACCGTCTTCGGGCACGTAACAGAACGGGCTATGCGCCTGATTGGCCTGCAGGTTTTTCGGCATGTGCACGCCCTGGACCTGGAGTACCACCTGAATCGCCGCACCGGCGGCTTG
>RCNC010005228.1_pt1 | contig 10082 bp, 9 predicted proteins | sample 2041301 | NCBI WGS metagenome assembly RCNC01 (sample SAMN09708231, study PRJNA481090) | Marine sediment metagenome, whole genome shotgun sequencing project. | biome: marine sediment; feature: ocean; material: sediment; isolation source: Sewage treatment plant 13A marine sediment (STP13A) ...
GCTCCCCTGAAGATATTGAACAATGAATTGCCGTCGGCTAGCATGAGCAGTACCTATTCCGCAACGATGTATGCCGAGGGAGGGGTTCCTTTCGGGAGTGGCGGAAGGTATAAATGGTGCGTCGAAATAGGCAATCGAAGTGCAGCGCTAGGCGTCCCGGGTGGATTGACCATTGCCCCGGGTTTCGTTCGTTACCCGGACGATGCGTCTCCAACCCGCTGCTCGGACCAGGCCGAAGTGGCCTGGTCGTCCTATCAGGCTGATGATCTGGTCATCTCAAGGGGCTCGGGATTGACGGAATCGGGCTCGTTTCTGATTACCGTCAGTGTTAGAGACGACAGTCAGACCGGCAATGATCTGGCTTGCAACAGCGCGGGCAACGAAGATAACTGTATCAGAAAGTCGTTTGTAATGACCATCAACCCCTAACCCGGATGTTTCACGAGGCGATCTTTCCGCATCCGCTGTGTTGTGGGCCATTCGCGGTAGTAAACTACAGCTTCATGACCCAACGCCTTGCGGCTACGGCAACCTCACCTCGTGAAACATACGGGTAAAGAATCCCAACCGACGTCTGTTTTTTCATCTTTCAAATTCAACATTCGATGTTGGGCGTTCGATGTTCATTGGTTTTTTGGCGCTAAAGTCGTTGATTACCCCTGGCGCTCCTATTTAACAAACGTTTTCCGAGTGTATATATAGCTATTTTCAAAAAGAAGATAATTAGATAATGAATCATGCATATCCATAACAACAGGGGTATCACCCTTCTTCCTTTGATCCTCATGGTGGTGGTTTTCGGCGCCCTGATAGGAGTCGGCACAGGTGTCATCAAACAGCGTGTCCAGAAAAACCAGATACTGAAGGCGGACGAAGCCATGACATCGGCGATTCAATCCATTTTCAGTTGGTCCATTGAAAACAGCGCCCTGCCCATATGGGGAGACAACACGCCCGATGCCAATATCGATGAGTTTTGTGAAATCGTCAAAGAGACCCATGACCCATGGCATCAGGGCTTCGTGTACATATACGCCGGCGGGTTGACTTCGGGTGCCGGCGGCGGCATCTGCGGGAAGACAAGCACGGGGATCTCTGCCGCCGGCACTGGCAACATCGCCTTTGCTATCGTGAGTCCCGGGCAGGATCGCGCGATTACCTCTACACCGGGCGCTTCCGGTGCCTATGCTGGGGCTGTGACCCTTTCACCGGCCGATATTGCCAGCGTGGTTACCCTGGAGCAGCTTCGTAATGCCATGGGGTGCTTCAGCAGCACCCGGGGCAGGTTGACCCTGTTGAATACGGATCTGCCTGATGCGTGTGTAGGGCAGGCCTATGAAGCGACATTATTTGCCGAGGGCGGGGTGCCCGCCGGCACAAGTCCTTTTTATACCTGGACCCATACCATATCCGCCTCCTGGATTACCGCTATCACGCCGTCGGACACCCATCTTACGTTGCAGGGCACACCGCCATCCATTGGAACGGATACTTTCGATGTCACCGTAACCGACATGGACGGCAATACGTTTGTCCGGCGCTTTGCCCTGGCGGTGGTATCCTGCGGCCTTGGGCCGGATCCGGTGTCCGAATGGGATTTTAATGAAGGCAGCGGTCCCGTGGTGAGGGATGCTGCCGGCTCGAACGACGGCACCCTGAACGGGGATGTAGCCTGGACCAGCGACACACCGGACGGTACCGGAACAGCCCTCAGCTTTGACGGAAACGGCGACTGGGTCAGTGTGCCGGACCATGATAGCATACGCTTGACGGATGAATTAACACTATCCGCCTGGGTCAAGGAAAGCGTGTCACACACCTATGCCAAGATCATTTCACGACGTTTGGGAAGCTATTTTTATTTTCTGGGTGTGGACAATGGCCGACCCTACGGCGGTATCGGAGATGGCACGGTATATGAGGTCACGGGAAAATCGCTGCTCATGTCGCCATTTGGCATTCGCCTACAACGACGCCCAGGATATGATGTACATGCATTTTGCCGGCACAGAGCGTCCCACGACGGTTCCCCAAAACCTGCCGCCCAGCCCCGGTATTGACATGTGTATCGGCGGGGATTCACAGGGCACTTCCAATTTTTTCATCGGTACCATCGATGATGTAGCTGTTTACGATGCCGCATTGAGCGGTACCGCTATCAGGCAGCTGTATGAGAGCCATACCCACCCGGACCTTGTAGCCGCCTACGATTTTAGCGGTGATGCCGATGATGCGAGCGGCAACGGGCACGATGGCGCCATCAATGGTGCGAGTCTGGTACCGGACCGATCAAGCAACCCCGACAGGGCAATGAACTTTGACGGCAACGACTATGTTCTCGTGAGCGATCAGGCTGATCTGCAATTCACACAAAGACTCACTGTCACGGCCTGGATAAAGGAAACAACACGTCGCTCCTACGCTAAAATTCTTTCACGTCGCTCTGGAAGCTACTTTTATTTTCTGGGGGTGGATAACGGGCGTCCTTACGGCGGTATTGGCGATGGGTCAAATTTCACCGTCACCCGAAAATCCATCGACATGCCCCTGGACCAGTGGCACTTTATGGCCTTTGTTTACGACAGCCAGGCCAACAGTATGCATATCTACTATGATGGTATTCTGGATGAGACCACAGTCACCACAAGTCTTCCGGAGCTGACCGGGGTGGACCTGTCCATCGGGGCGGATGCTGAAGGGACGGGAAACTTCTTCGAGGGCTTTATCGATGGTGTGAGCATTTATGACCAGGCGTTGACGGCTGAGGAGATACGGGGGAGCTATTAAAAACGAAGGTTCATTGCGTTTGTTGTGTTCGTTTGAGCATGAAAATTTATGACAACTCCTATAACTGTCGATTGGTTTTCATCCAGAAATCGAAATTGCCATGTCGATTAGTCGCGTGCTATAGTATAAATTCATGTTGATCGTTTCATAAGCAAATAGTGAGATTTTTGTTTTGTAGAGGTTCAAGCAAAGATAAGGTTATCAACAATGACGGGGTGGAAAATGACTGAACTGAAAGTATTCGGATTTCCTTATCCTCGAAGAGGTGGTTTAAAGACCATCCAGATGGAGGAAGTACCGTATTGTGATTACTGTGAGGAGGAACCTAAGAAGGCGGGGTATCGTGTTGCCGGGTCCGACGACATGGGAAAACAGTATATTTGCACTCAATGTGTTGTTGATGCAACCAACGCAGGCAATCCTGTCAAGCTTGCCGCTATTCTTTGGGAAAAATCCATGGCACCATAAGGAACTACTGCAGAAACAGTCAACGTGCTTGCAATCGATCTCATTGGGATATATTTATGACAACTCCTGTAGTACCCTGGATCGATTTATTTTTCCTGCGGTGGAAACTGCATTAATATTTTTGTAACGGTTTTATTGACCTCTTTGGTTATTTTTTCTGGATCAGCGTGCTGCACAAGGGAACGGGTGCCGGTTCCCCGCCAAATAATGCCATCACTTCCTGAATCGATGATATCGATCACCAGCATGTTGTCGTCACGGCTGCCGGCGCTGTTTCCGGTACTGAAACCGAGCCCGCCATGGTAACCGAAGCTCCCCATACCAAAGACAAATCCGGATTGGGTTTGATCTGTATTGAGTGGATAATCCTGGTTGACAATCACACTAGAGCAGCCATAAATAACCATCAGCAAGAACAGCATCATGTGCAGTTTAAAGTGTTGCATCACTTGGTTAGACAGATTGAACATATCAAATTTATTCCAGTTACAAAACCTGGTCCTTTGGGCCAGGTCAGAGATATTTGGCCATGCCGAAGGCGGTAGCTACTTAAATCCGAAGCACGAAATTCTAAATCCTAAACAATACATAATGATCCAAATTCGAATCCTTATTTTATTGTATCTCCGAAATCGACTCTCCCCGCTGAATATCTTCGAAAGCGATGGTCAACTGTTGTTCCAGGTAGCGGTTTCCAAGAATCTTGTCGGAAAGGATTTCAAAAATGCTGTTGATGTTCATCCCGGCCGAGACAGCGGTCAGCGTAAGTCTTCCGGCCATGGCGGGGGTGGATCTGAGCATCGGGGCCGATGCCCAGGGCAGCGGGAATTTCTTCGAGGGTCTCATCGACGGCGTGGCCATCTACGACCAGGTGTTGACGGAGGAGGAGATACGGGAGAGTTATTAGAAGCTATCTCCCAAATGTGGTTTTAAATTTGTTAAAATGCTTAATCAGATCGTTTCTTGCATACATATTGGCTCCGATGTTGTTTACTGCTTCGATACTCCCAATTTCTTTAATCTTCCATTAAAGGTTGAACGATTCAGACCCGATATACGTGCTGCCTTGGAAATATTCCATTTGTATTTTTCAAGTAACCCAAGAGCGTAAGACAGTTCAAGATCATGCCAGGTATAATCTGATAATGCTTTGTGCTCCGTGAGGCATGATTCCATCTGTGTACCTGTGGATACCGATTGTTCCGGCGTTATGCTCTCTTGGCTATAATTGGAAAAATATTGTGGCAATACCTCAGGTTCGATGACCTCACCTTCTGTGACTACAATAATATGCCGAGCAAAATTTAACAGCTCCCGAACATTTCCTTTCCAGTTATATTGAATTAATAAATGCATGGCTTCAGGTGAAACCTTTTTCGGCTTGACTCCCAGACTATTTGATTCTGAGTAGATGAACCGTTCGAGCAAGAGGGGAATGTCATTTTTTCGTTCTCTGAGCGGTGGTATAGGCAAAGGTAGAACATTGAGACGATAAAAAAGGTCTTGCCTGAAATGTTTTCTGGCGATTGCAGCCTCCAGATCAACATTCGTGGCCGCTATAATTCTGACTTTCACTTTTTTGGATTTGGCGCTGCCAATAGTTTTAATTTCGCCATTCTCTAAGAATCTCAGTATTTTGGACTGCAGATTTATCGGCATGTCACCAATTTCGTCTAATAACACCGTTCCACCGGCAGCTGCTTCAAACAGCCCCGCCCTATCTTCAATCGCACCTGTAAATGCGCCCTTTTTATGGCCGAACAGTTCGCTCTCGAGTAAAGTTTCCGGAATGGCACTACAATTCTGGATCAAATAGGGTTTATCCGATATCGGACTTAAGCGGTGGATTTTGTCAGCGAACAGCTCCTTGCCCGTGCCGCTTTCACCGGTAATCAAAACGGGATAATCCACTTTGGCATAGGTTTTAGTCTTGTCCAAAGCCTTTAAGATGCCATGCGATTTACCGATGATGCGGGGTAATTCTTTGTTTCTGTCTAATATCTTCTTGAGTTTTCTGTTCTCTTTAAGCTGTTCTGAATAGGCCAACGACCGGCTAAGCGCAATAGAGCCAACGGTGACAATATTTTGTAAAAGCTCAATGTATTCTTTGTCGAGATTCATTCGTGAGCTTGTAGGGGTGGTATCGATCAAGTTCAAAGCCCCATAAACTTCACCTGTGTCCAGCACAAGAGGGAAACTGATAATGATATTGCTCTTAGTTTCAAAGTCTTTTTCGATCTCGCTATGATGGCGGCTATCCTCAGCGGCACGAGATATCGTCATCTTGCCATTTTCTATCACCCATCCGACAATGCTGGATTGTTTGCTGCTTATCAAGGTGCCCTCAATACCTTCGGACTGGTTGTGTTCATCAAGGGCCAGAATGCATTGATAGTCTTTATTCAGCTTGACCCATATGGAGCCCCGTTCAACGTTTTGCAACTTCAATAAACTCTGCAAAAAAATTGTCAACAAATCTGTCTGTTCGGGATTATTAGCCATTGCCGTGCCTCCAGCGATTAAATAGAATCAAATTGTTCGAATATAATAAATTTGATCATATAATACAAGCCATGAAAAAATATTTGCTGGGACAAAAACGTCATACTACCTGAGAATTAAAGGCTTAGCGAATTACAATATGATTTGGCATGGGTCTTGCTAAATTCATAAGTAAGCACAACGGCTGAAGCAAAAGAAAGGGGAGCTTCAATTGTTTGAAGCGTTGAAGCTCAGAAAGAATCGCAAGTGGAGAGACGTATGCGATCGTACATATATAAAAAAATATTTCTTGTTGCTGTTGTAGTATTTTTAGTTGCCGTGAATGCGCCAACAGGTATGTCCGCCCCAAATGACGCACAGAGTCCTATCCCAAATGGTTCAGCGATGACTTTATTTGTGACTGGCATAGCAGGTCTTTTTTTAATTAGACGTAGGTAATGTACCGGTTCCAACAATTTGCAGAATAAATGCCGTTCCCTCCTTTTATGGCTTCCAGCTATTCAGTTTTCTTTTTGACTGCCTTTTGAACATCATCGACCACCTGATCAGCTTTCTTTCCGGCCTTCTCCATGGGTCCCTCTTTCTCACAGGCAACAAAACCAACGATCAAAATTACTGCAAAAAATGACAATGCGATACGTTTGATTATGGGCATTTCAAATCCTCCTTTTTCCGGGTTATATGTTATTCAGGATATTGACTGTTAGGTGCCTTTTGCCCTGTGGGCGACATTAGCGCTTCGCGCGTCATTTATTGTTCCTTATAGCTCTGAGCCGCCCTCCAACCCTCCAACCCTGATATAGCCCTCCAACCCTTTTTTATTGTATCTCTGAAATCATGTCGTACAAGGGCAGCATAATCGAAAGGGCGATCAAACCGAAAATGCCACCCAGGACGATAATGGACAGGGGTTCGAGAGCACTGATCATGGTTTCGACATTTCGTTTGACTTCTTTGTCGTAGTAACCCCCCAGACGCCGGAAGGCATCATCGATGGTGCCGGTGGTCTCACCGTTGCGGATTGCCCCGATGAGAAGTGTTGGAAACCCGCCGGTGGCTTCCATGGCCTCCGAAATCGACTCTCCCCGCTGAATATTTTCGAAGGCAATGGTCAACTGTTGTTCCAGGTAGCGGTTTCCAAGAATCTTGTCGGAAAGGATTTCAAAAATGCTGTTGATGTTCATCCCGGCCGTATACATGGTTGCAAAATTATGACTCAAGCGGGCAATGGCGATATTGTTTAAAATACTGCCGAACAGGGGTATCTTCAATATGACCATGTGGAACCGGATCTGTCCCCTGGGCGTTTTGGTGTAGAGATATATCAGGAATCCCGAAATCAGCGCGCCAACCAGCAGCCAGAGCCAGTAATTCTGAAAGAAATGACTTATGTTCAAAACCATTCTGGTGACAGTGGGAAGTTCCACACCCATTTCCGTGAGCAGATTGGCCATCTGCGGGAGAACATAACCGACCCAGACGCCGATGACGGCCACAATGGCCAGGATGATGAAGCTTGGATAGATTGCCGCCCGCATGAGGGTCGAACGGATGTCCTCCTTCCATTCGATAAATTCGGCCAGTTGCTTGAGACTTCCGGGTAATACCCCCGACTCTTCTCCCAGTCGCACAATAGCCAGGTCCAGGGGTTCGAAGATCCGGGGATAATTGACCATGGACTCATACAGGGAGCTGCCCGTCTCGATGGACATGCGAATCTCTTCGATAACTTTTCGAAAAAAGGGTGTTGGAATGATTTTTTCGTTTTCTTCCAGGGCAGACAGCATGGGCAGTCCCAGCTCCAAGGTCTGGGACAGGCGGTAATAAAATTCAACCAACTCTCTTGGTTTTACGCGTCTGTTGATATTGAAACCGGCCAGTGGACTCTCTTTTGCCGGTTCCGCATGAATGACGGTCAGTTCTTTTTGGTTAAGCTTCTCCTCTGCATTGGTTTCCGAGAAAGCAGCTATGGTGCCCCGGCATATTTTTCCTGCTGCATCGATAGCCTTGTAGCGGTATTTAGGCATCGGCTACCACCCGGTAGACTTCATCCATGGAAGTGACATGGCCGATGACCTTTCGCAGTGCCTGCCTGAACATGAGACTGGTCCCGGCTTTTATGGCTGCGGCTTCGATGGTGCTCTTGAGAGCGCCCGAGAAAATCAACTGCTCGATCTCCTTGTCGATTTTGATGATTTCGTAGATACCGGTACGGCCGGAATACCCCGAGTTGTAGCAACGTTCGCAGCCCACGGCCTTGCGTATCTTTTCGGGGGCTTCCAGGTCGTTCTTGGTAAAGGGCTCTTTCATGTCGGGAGGCGTGTCGATCAACTCGGAACACTGGCTGCAGACCTTGCGCATCAGACGCTGCGCCACGATCAAGGTCAGGGAGGAGGCTAAAATACTGGTGTTGACACCCAGATCGAGGAGACGGTTGATGGCTGATGCTGCATCGTTGGTATGCAGGGTCGACAGTACCAGGTGTCCTGTCATGGATGCCTGGAGGGCCAGATCAGCGGTTTCCCGATCCCTGATCTCACCCACCAGAACAATATCTGGATCCTGGCGCATGGTGGAGCGCAGGGCATTGCTGAAGGTCAGGCCTGCTTTTGGATTGACGGCTGTCTGTCGAACCGTGGGGATGACATATTCAATGGGATCCTCGACGGTCATGACATTGACTTCCGGGCTGTTAATGGCCATGAGAGCCGAATAAAGTGTGGTCGTTTTACCCGAGCCCGTCGGTCCGGTTGAGATGATCAGGCCATAGGGGCGATGGATATTTTTCATAAACTGTTCAAGATCTTCGGATTCGAAGCCCAGGACCTGGATATCTCCGACTACCTTGCTGTAGGACAAAAGGCGCATGACAATCGTTTCTCCCAGGTGGGTCGGGAATGTCGAGACCCGGATATCGATATCGCCGACAGCACCCTGGTATTTGATGCGTCCATCGTGGGGGATATTTGGATTGGAGATATCCATGTCACCCATGATTTTAAAACGGGTCACCAGGCTTTTGCTGAAGGCTTTGGGAAAGAGGTAATTCTGGTGCAAAACGCCATCGATGCGGTAGTAAACACGAACCAGGTTGACATCGGGCACCACATGGATATCGCTGGCACCCATCACATGCCCTTTTTCGATCAACCGGTCGGCAAGGGTGATGATCTGATTGTCCTCGAATTCTTCTTCAAGGGCACCGGTGGTTCGCGTGGCTTTTTCGATGTCATCATCAATGGCTTTGGCGGTCTGATAGTAGAGCTCGATACTTTTGGCGATCCATTCCTTTGGGGCGATATACGTGGTGACCTGTTGGCCGGTCATCCTGGCAAGTTCGTCTCTGGCGACCACATCAAAGGGGTTGTGGGTGGCCGCCTTGATGACATTGCCCTCCCTGGCGAATGGAAAGATGTTGTGTTTCAAGACAAACTTCTGGGGAATTTCAGAAAGCAATTGCTGGTCCACCTGGACCGTTGTTCGGTCCAGCAGCTTGGCGCCGCTCTGAACGGCAATGGCCAATTGTAGTTGCTCTTCGGTGAGCCAGTCCAGTCTCAAGAGCACATCACCCATCATCTTGCCGGTTTCTTTTGATTCGGCGAGAGCCATTTCAAGCTGATCCTGACCGATAAACCCCATTTCCAGGAGGATGTCTCCCATGCGTTTTTTCATTTAGTGCACCTCATATTAACCTCTAACCATATCACGGGATTGTGTAATAGCAAAATTGCTGACTCTTTTCCTACTTGTTTGGTGAAAAGGGTCCCAGGGTTCCAGGGTCCGAGGGGTCAAGTGTTCATTTCCCGGGTGTGACCTTCGGGTTCTCTTTTGGCCGAGCAGCCTTTTGCGCAATATATGCTTTCAGTTCTCTCATACGCGTTTCGATCTCACGCTGCTCCTTGGTGGTCAGGGATGTGTTCCGGTCCAGAAAAATCTGGTAGTGGCCGATGGCCTGGTCGTATTGGGCCAGACTGTCATAAACGATGGCCGTGTTCAGCCGGAGCCTGGGGTTTTCGGGCGCCAGTCTTTCCGCTTTCCGGTACATGTCAAGGGCCGTTTCAAAGTCTCCCATGCGACTGTAGGCCGCCCCCTTGTGAAACAGAATTTCGAATGTTGGCGCTGCATAACTTTTTTCGGCGCTTTCCAAAAAGATGAGGGCCTCTTCGGGTCTGTCCAGACCGATCTCCACGACAGCCAGGTTTAATAATATTTCCGGATTTTCAGGTTCCTGCCGGTTCAGTTCTTCCAGGATAATAAGGGCTTCTGTAAACGCACCCACCTGGATATAGGCAGACGCCAGGTTAAAGCGGGTCGAACGATGATCG
>RCNC010003634.1_pt1 | contig 10080 bp, 20 predicted proteins | sample 2041301 | NCBI WGS metagenome assembly RCNC01 (sample SAMN09708231, study PRJNA481090) | Marine sediment metagenome, whole genome shotgun sequencing project. | biome: marine sediment; feature: ocean; material: sediment; isolation source: Sewage treatment plant 13A marine sediment (STP13A) ...
TTTTTTCCACGACGCCTGTTATTACCGTGTTGACCTGGAGGATAATTTCTTTTTTCAAAAGACTTATCATCTCCAAAAATAGCTTCACCAAATTTTCGAGCTATTTTAGTTTTAGGACCAGTATATCTTGCCATTTTAAAATTTTATTTTGAGAGTAATCACTAAATTAAGGTCTTAAATCTTATCCTTTAGTGATCTGAATCTCTCGTTGGTTATACTAATTATTATTAATTAAACTCTTCTTCTTTTTGGTGGTCTGCATCCATTGTGTGGTAATGGAGTAACATCAATTATTTCTGTTACTTCAATTCCTGCATTATGAATAGATCTGATAGCAGATTCTCTACCGTTACCGGGACCTTTTACATACACTTTCACCTTTTTTAATCCAGCTTCTAATGCTACTGCGGCTGCATCTTCTGCGGCTAATTGAGCTGCATAAGGGGTGTTCTTTTTAGATCCTCTAAATCCCATTTTACCAGCCGAAGACCATGAAATAACATCACCCTTTTTGTTTGTTAAAGAGATAATAATATTATTAAATGATGCAACAACATGAGCCTGTCCAACAGAATCAACTATTACTTTACGCTTTTTAGTACTTGACTTTGCCATATTACTAACTATTATTTAGTTGCCATTTTTTTGTTAGCAACTGTTTTTCTTCTACCTTTTCTAGTTCTGGAGTTATTCTTAGTTCTTTGCCCACGAAGTGGTAGTCCAGTTCTATGACGAATACCTCTGTAACACCCAATATCCATTAATCGTTTGATATTTAACTGTGTTTCAGATCGCAATTCACCTTCAATAGTAAATGATGCTACAGCTTCACGAATATGTACTATTTGATCATCTGTCCAATCATCTACTTTAATGTTATCATCAACCTTAGCTGTCGATAAAATTTCTTTTGCTCTACTCCTACCTATTCCATAGATATAAGTTAATGAGATAGCTCCTCTTTTGTTTTTTGGTATGTCTACACCTGCAATTCTTGCCATAATTATCCTTGTCTTTGTTTGAATCTAGGATTCTTTTTATTAATCACGTAAAGTCTACCTTTCCTTCGTACGATTTTACAATCAGCACTTCTTTTTTTAACTGATGCTCTTACTTTCATCTGTATATTAGTATCTATAAGTTATTCTAGCCTTAGATAAATCATAAGGACTCATTTCTAATTTTACTTTGTCTCCTGGTAATAATTTAATATAGTGCATGCGCATTTTACCAGAAATATGAGCTGTAACAATATGCCCATTTTCTAATTCAACACGAAACATAGCATTTGATAATGCTTCTATAATAGTTCCGTCTTGTTCTATTGCTGCTTGTTTTGCCATTATATATAATTTAAGCTACTGCTTTTCTATTTTTACCAGTTTTCATCAATCCATCATAATGTCTATTCAGCAAATAAGAATTTACTTGTTGCATAGTATCAATTGCCACACCCACCATAATCAAAAGTGAAGTGCCACCAAAGAACAATGCCCAACCTGCCTGCACGTTCATTAGCTTTACAATAAAAGCAGGGAACACGGCTATCAAGGCTAAAAATATTGAACCCGGTAATGTAATTTGTGACATAATTTTATCTAAATATTCTGATGTTTCGGTACCTGGACGTATTCCTGGAATAAAACCACCACTTCTTTTCAAATCGTCTGCCATTTTATTTGTTGGCACTGTGATAGCTGTATAAAAGTATGTGAAAATAATAATTAAAACGGCAAAAACTACATTGTACCAAAATCCGAATATATCAGAAAATTGTGTCTGCATCCATTGTCCTACGGATGAGTCTTTCAATATTGAAGAACCTCCAATTAAACCAGGAACAAACATAATTGCCTGAGCAAATATAATTGGCATTACTCCTGAAGCATTAAGCTTTAATGGTAAAAATTGTCTTGAACCAAACACATTCTTTTCATAACCTCCAGATGCAGTTCTTCTTGCATATTGTACGGCTATTTTACGAACAGCCATAATAAGCATTATAGAAAGCAGGATGATTACAAACCAAATAACAAGTTCTATTAATATCATTATTAAGCCACCATTTGATTCAGTTACTCTAGCAACATATTCTTGAACGAAGGATTGAGGCATTCTTGCTATAATACCAACCATAATCAACAATGATATACCATTTCCAATTCCCTTATCAGTAATTTTTTCTCCTAGCCACATTGCAAAAATACAACCGGTCACTAAAATTATAACTGAAGAAAAATAGAAAGTAAAGGTTTGACCTAATATAAATGCTTGTGGTGGTATACCTAAAGCTGGCAAACTAGCCAAATAACCAGGGGCCTGTACCATGCAAATAGCTATTGTAAGCCAACGTGTTATTTGATTTATTTTTCGTCTCCCACTTTCACCTTCCTTTTGTAGTTTCTGCAAATATGGAATTGCAATACCCATTAATTGCACCACAATTGAAGCGGAAATATAAGGCATAATACCTAGTGCAAATACAGAAGCATTTGCAAAAGCACCACCTGTAAATGCATTTAATAATCCTAATAGACCTTCATCAGTGCTATCCTGCAGCCCACCTAATTGAGAAGCATCAATTCCTGGAAGTACTACTTGTGCACCAAATCTATAAACTAACAACAAACCAAGTGTTAGAATGATCCTGTCACGTAATTCTTCTATTTTCCAAACATTTTTTAATGTCTCTAAAAACTTCATATTTATAATATCTTATAAAGTTACAGCTTCTCCACCAGCAGCTTCAATAGCTGCTTTTGCAGTAGCAGTAAATTTATGTGCAGTTACTTTTAGTTTTGCTTTTAATTCTCCTCTGCCTAGAATTTTAACTAAATCATTTTTAGTCGCTTTTCTATTTGTAATCAATGATTCAACATCTACGGTCCCTTTGATCTTTTTATCATCAACCAATTGTTGTAGAACATCTAAGTTTATACCTTGATATTCTTTACGGTTAATATTTGTAAAACCAAATTTAGGAACACGTCTTTGAAGCGGCATTTGACCTCCTTCAAATCCAATTTTTTTAGAATATCCTGAACGAGACTTAGCACCTTTATGACCTCTTGTAGCAGTACCCCCTTTTCCGGATCCTTGTCCTCTCCCAATTCTTTTTCCTTGGTTTTTTACTGAACCTTCTGCAGGTTTTAAATTACTTAAATCCATTTAATTTTTTGCTTTTAAGCCTCTTCTACAGAAACTAAATGTTTAACTTTATTAACCATACCTAATATATTTGGTGTGGCGTCATGTTCTACAACCTGACCAATCTTCTTAAGACCTAGAGCCTCTAAAGTTCTCTTTTGCCTTTGTGTTCGCTTGATCGCACTTTTAACCTTTTTAACTTTAATCTTTGCCATTGTATCCTATATTATCCGTTAAAAACTTTATTAAGTGATACACCTCTTTCTCTAGCAATAGTTCTGGCATCTCTCATTTGCAATAATGCATCAAAAGTTGCTTTAACAACATTATGAGGGTTTGAAGATCCTTGAGATTTAGATAATACATCATGAATTCCAACCGCTTCTAAAACGGTTCTTACAGCACCTCCTGCTATAACTCCTGTTCCAGGTGCGGCAGGAATAATGTTTACTCTTGCTCCTCCAAATTTTCCTTTTTGCTCATGTGGAACAGAGCTCTTTATTAGAGGAATTCTTACCAAATTCTTCTTTGCATCTTCTACTGCTTTAGCAATGGCACTAGCAACATCCTTAGATTTTCCTAAACCATGTCCTACTACACCTGCTTCGTCACCAACAACAACAATTGCTGAAAAACCAAAGGCTCTACCACCTTTAGTCACTTTAGTAACTCTTTGCACACCAACTAAACGATCTTTAAGATCTAATCCGCTTGGTTTTACTAATTCTGCACTTTTATATTTTTGATACATAATTTTCTTAGAATTTTAGTCCGCCTTCTCTAGCTCCATCAGCTAAAGCTTTTACTCTACCATGATATAAATAACCTCCTCTATCAAACGAGATGGATTTAATTCCAGCTTTTACTGATTTTTCTGCGAGTGATTTTCCAACCAAAGCAGCAATTTCTATTTTAGTTCCTTTGGTAGAAGTAATTCCTTTATCTCTAGAAGATGCAGCACTAATTGTTTTACCAGTAACATCATCTACTATTTGAGCATAAATCTCTTTATTACTTCTAAAAACAGATAATCTTGGTCTTGCTTCTGTACCAGAAACAACTTTACGAATTCTGTTTTTAATTCTTTTTCTTCTTTGAGTCTTTGTTAACGCCATAACTTAATAATTAAGCTGTTTTACCTGCTTTTCTTCTTATTTGTTCTCCCACAAATTTAATTCCTTTTCCTTTATAAGGCTCTGGCCTGCGGAAGGCACGAATTTTAGCTGCCACTTGACCTACCAATTGTTTGTCATGAGAGCTTAATTTAATAATTGGGTTTTTACCTTTTTCAGAAATTGTTTCTAATTTAACCTCTTGGGCTAATAGCATAACAATATTATGAGAAAAACCTAATGCTAATTCTAATTTTTGTCCTTGATTACTTGCTCTGTAACCTACACCTACTAGCTCCAACTCTTTTGTCCAACCTTTTGATACACCTTCTATCATATTAGACATTAAAGATCTGTAAAGACCATGCTTCGCTTTACTTTCAATACTGTCTGATGGACGAGTAACTAATATGTTTCCGTCTTCTACTTTTATAGTGACATTAGAAAAATCTTGTGTTAATTCTCCTAACTTTCCTTTTACAGTAACAATACTATCGTTAATATCTACTGTTACTCCTTCTGGAATCGCTACTGGGTTATTTCCTATTCTTGACATTTCCTTCTTGTCTTTAAATTAGTAAACGTAACACAATACTTCTCCACCTACATTTTCTCTTCTAGCTTGTTTGTCTGTCATAACTCCATGAGAAGTTGAGACAATTGCTATTCCAAGACCATTTAAAATTCTAGGCAACTCTGTTGAGCCTGAGTATTTACGTAAACCAGGTTTACTTATTCTTTCTAATTTCTTAATTACAGGTTCTTTAGTTTCCTTATTATATTTAAGAGCAATTTTGATAGTTCCTTGATTAGATGAATCATCAAACTTGTAACTTAGAATATATCCCTGATCGAATAATATTTTAGTAATCTCTTTTTTAAGATTAGAAGCCGGAATTTCAACTACCCTGTGGTTAGCTAAAATTGCGTTTCTTAATCTTGTAAGGTAATCAGATATTGGATCTGTATACATATTTATTTGTTTGCGGTTTTGGTTTTTAACTCTTAAGTTAAACCTGAAACCAGTTTATAATTTTTACCAACTTGCTTTTCTAACACCAGGTATCAACCCTTGATTAGCCATCTCTCTAAACGTTACACGGGAAATTCCAAAGGTTCGCATGTAACCCTTTGGTCTCCCAGTTAGTTTACATCTGTTATGCATACGAACTGGAGAGGCATTTTTTGGTAACTTTTGCAATGCTTCATAGTCTCCAGCTTCCTTCAAAGCTTTACGTTTTTCTGCGTATTTAGCTACTGTTTTTGCTCTTTTCACTTCGCGAGCTTTCATTGATTCTTTAGCCATAAATTAATTTTTTTGAAACGGTATACCTAGTTCTGTTAATAATGATTTAGCTTCTTTATCAGTATTTGCTGATGTTACAAATGTTATATCCATTCCAGAAATTTTATTGATCTTATCAATATCTATTTCAGGAAAAATGATTTGTTCCGTAACTCCTAAACTATAGTTCCCTCTTCCATCAAAACCAGTAGCTCTAATACCATTAAAATCTCTAACACGTGGCAATGCTGAAGTGATTAATCTGTCTAAAAATTCATACATTTTCTCACCTCTTAAAGTTACCTTAACACCAATAGGCATGCCTTTACGCAATTTAAATGAAGCGACGTCCTTTTTAGAAATTGTAGATACTGCTTTTTGTCCTGTAATAGTACTAAGCTCTTCTACTGCATGATCGATCAGTTTTTTATCTGCAACGGCATCTCCAACTCCTTTAGATATTACTATCTTTTGAAGTTTTGGAACCTGCATTACATTGGAGTAACCAAATTCATCTTTAAGAGAAGGAATAATTTTTTCTCTATACTCTTGTTTTAATCTTGGAATATAAGCCATAACTAAATTACTTCATTAGATTTTTTTGAAAACCTTACTTTCTTGTCGCCTTCCATTCTAAATCCTATTCTTGTTGTTTCACCTTTTTTTGTCAAAAGTGAAAGATTAGATATTTGAATTGCGGCTTCTTTTTCTACGATCCCACCTTGAGGGTTTTGCGCACTTGGTTTAGTGTGTTTTTTAACCATGTTAGTTCCCTCAACGATCGCTTTGCTCTTATCTTTAGAGATAGTAAGCACTTTACCTTCAGATCCTTTATGATCTCCAGTAATCACTTTTACATTATCCCCTGTTTTTATTTTAAGCTTTCCCATTTTGTTCAACATTAAAGCACTTCTGGTGCTAATGATATAATTTTCATGAATTGTTTATCACGAAGTTCTCTTGCTACAGGACCAAATACACGAGTACCTTTCATTTCTCCAGTTGGTTCCAATAGTACACAAGCATTGTCATCAAATCTTATGTATGAACCATCAGGTCTTCTTACCTCCTTAACAGTTCTAACAACTACAGCTGTTGACACAGCTCCTTTTTTAACAGTTCCATTTGGAGTGGCATCTTTAATAGAGACAACTATTTTGTCTCCTACAGAAGCATATCGTCTCTTTGTACCTCCTAGAACACGTATTGTTAATACTTCTTTTGCTCCAGTATTATCTGCTACTTTTAGTCTTGATTCTTGTTGTACCATGATTACTTAGCTCTTTCTATTATTTCAACTAGTCTCCAACATTTAGATTTACTTAAAGGTCTTGTTTCCATGATCTTTACAGTATCTCCCTCGTTGCAGTCATTTGTTTCGTCGTGCGCCACATATTTCTTAGTTTTTAACACGAACTTACCGTACATAGGGTGTTTTACTTTTTTCACTTCAGAAACCACAATAGATTTCTGCATTTTGTTACTAGTAACAACTCCTATACGCTCTTTTCTTAAATTTCTTTTTTCCATCTTTAAGCAGAATTATTGTAATTCTCTTTTCGTTAATTCCGTTGCAATTCTAGCTACATTTCTTCTCAAAGAACGCAGTTGAATTGGGTTTTCTAGTGGAGTTATGGCATGAGACATTTTAAGATCTGCATAACTCTTTTTTATTTCGCCAAGCTTCTCTTGTAACTCAGCTACTGACAATTCTTTAACTTCTGATTGCTTCATAATATTAAATAATTTTAAGCTTCGTAATCAGGAGCCGTGATAAACTTAGTTCTTACTGAAAGTTTTTGAGCAGCCAATCGTAATGCTTCTTTAGCTACTTCTATTGACACACCACTAACTTCAAATAAAACTCTTCCTGGCTTTACAACAGCTACGTAATACTCTACGGCACCTTTACCTTTACCCATACGAACCTCCAATGGTTTCTTGGTTATTGGTTTATCTGGAAATATTTTAATCCAAATTGCACCTTCTCTTTTCATATATCTTGTTGCTGCAATACGAGCAGCTTCTATCTGGCGCGAAGAAAGGAAATCTGAATCTAATGATTTAATTCCAAACATTCCATCAGATAGTAAATGCCCTCTTCCGGCATTTCCTTTCATGCGTCCCTTTTGCTGCTTACGATATTTCGTTCTTTTCGGCTGTAACATTTTTACTTTTCTTTAAATATTATTTCCTGCGACGAGATTTATTTCTATCTCCAGCTCCTCGTCCGCCTTTTCCTTGTTTCTTAGAAAGACCAACTAATGGAGAAAGTTCTCTTTTTCCATAAACTTCACCTTTCATAATCCATACTTTAACACCTAATCTACCATAAGTAGTATGGGCTTCAACTAAAGCATAATCAATATCAGCTCTAAACGTTGATAAAGGGATTCTTCCATCTTTATAATGTTCATTACGAGCCATTTCAGCGCCATTTAAACGACCACTAATCTCAATTTTAATACCTTCAGCGTTCATTCTCATTGCAGCCGTAATTGCCATTTTGATTGCTCGCCTGTAAGAAATTCTATTTTCAATTTGACGTGCAACACTTGAACCAACCAAAAATGCATCTAATTCCGGTCTCTTAATTTCGAAGATATTAATCTGAACTTCCTTACCGGTGATCTTCTTTAGCTCTTCTTTTAACTTGTCTACTTCCTGACCAGCTTTTCCAATAATTATTCCAGGACGAGCAGTAGTGATAGTAATGGTTACAAGTTTAAGAGTTCTTTCAATGATCACTCTGGATACACTAGCTTTAGATAAACGTGCATGAACGTATTTTCTAATCTTATGGTCTTCGGCAAGTTTGTCACCATAATCGTTTCCTCCATACCAGTTAGATTCCCATCCTCTGATAATTCCTAAGCGATTCCCGATTGGATTTGTTTTTTGTCCCATACTACTATCTTAGCTTTGCGTGTTATTATTAGCTCCAACCACAATTGTAACATGGTTTGATCTTTTTCTAATTCTATGTGCTCGACCTTGTGGTGCCGGACGTAATCTTTTTAACATCGATCCACTGTCCACTCTAATCTCTTTCACAATTAATTCAGCTTGTTCAACATCAGCTTCCTCATTTTTTGATTGCCAGTTTGCAATTGCAGATAATAGCAACTTCTCTAAACGATTTGAAGCTTCTTTTTGGCTGAATTTTAATATATGAAGCGCTTTCTCTACTTTTTCACCTCGCACTAAATCCGCTACTAAACGCATTTTTCTTGGTGACGTAGGGCACTTATTAAGTTTAGCAAAAGCGATTAGCTTTTTTTCTTCCTTAATAGCGTCTGCCATTTGTTTTTTACGACTTCCCATTGCTTCTTACTTTTTTCCTTTATTTCTTGCACCTGCATGACCTCTAAATGATCTAGTTGGTGAAAATTCTCCTAATTTATGTCCTACCATATTCTCAGTAACATATACTGGAACAAATTGACGTCCATTGTGTACGGCAATAGTTTGACCAACAAAATCTGGAGTAATCATACTAGCTCTTGACCAGGTCTTAATTACTTTCTTCTTGTTAGCTTCAACATTTGCAGCAACTTTTCTATCTAATTTATAATGAACGTAAGGTCCTTTTTTTAATGATCTTGCCATGATTTATTATTTCTTTCTACGTTCAACAATATATTTATTACTTGCTTTAGATCTAGATCGAGTTCTATATCCTTTTGCAGGAATTCCTTTTCTAGAACGTGGATGTCCACCTGAAGATTTACCTTCTCCACCACCCATAGGATGATCAACAGGGTTCATAACAACAGGTCTTGTACGAGGTCTTCTTCCTAACCATCTGCTTCGTCCTGCTTTACCAGACACCAATAATTGATGATCTGAATTGGAGACAACTCCAATTGTTGCTTTACAAGTTGCTAAAACCAATCTGGTTTCACCAGATGGTAATTTGATAGTTGCAAATTTTCCGTCTCTTGCCATTAATTGAGCAAAAGTCCCAGCACTTCTTGCCATCACTGCCCCTTGTCCAGGACGTAATTCTACACAAGAAATAATAGTTCCCAGTGGAATTTGATTTAATGGCATTGCATTGCCAATTTCAGGAGCTACTTTATCATCTCCAGAAACTACTTTTTGACCAACTTTAAGTCCGTTTTGAGCAACTATATAGCTTTTTTCGCCATCTTGATAATTTAATAGAGCGATAAAAGCTGTTCTATTTGGATCGTATTCTATTGATTTAACTTCTGCTGGAATACCAGTTTTGGTTCTTTTGAAATCAATTATTCGATACCGTTTTTTGTGACCACCACCTAAATAGCGCATAGTCATTTTTCCTTGACTGTTTCTACCACCAGATCTTTTTTTCGGAGCTAATAAACTTTTCTCCGGCTTATCAGTAGTTATGGAGTCAAATCCATTTACTACTCTAAATCGCTGAGCTGGTGTGATTGGTTTTAATTTTCTTACTGACATTTTAGTCTAATTACATGTTACTGTATAAATCAATCATTTCACCTTCCGCCAGTTGTACAATTGCCTTTTTAACAGCAGATGTTTTACCATGTT
>RCNC010003635.1_pt1 | contig 10078 bp, 5 predicted proteins | sample 2041301 | NCBI WGS metagenome assembly RCNC01 (sample SAMN09708231, study PRJNA481090) | Marine sediment metagenome, whole genome shotgun sequencing project. | biome: marine sediment; feature: ocean; material: sediment; isolation source: Sewage treatment plant 13A marine sediment (STP13A) ...
AGCATTAAGTGCAACAGGTGTTGCAACAGATGTGAGCTGTTCGGGAGAAGCCAACGGAAGTATTACCCTTACTGTTACAGGGGGTACTGCTCCTTACCTGTTTGCCTGGTCAAATGGGTCCACAAATCAGAACCTGACCGATCTTTCGGGTGGTGATTATCAAGTTACCATAAGCGATGCAAATGGCTGTTCTATAGATACTGAATATACGGTAGTTGAACCTGACGATGCAATAGATGCAACTGGTACTATTACTAATGTCAGCTGCGCAGGAGAAGCCAATGGAAGCATTAAATTATCTGTTAGCGGTGGTACACCTCCATACCAATTTGTATGGTCAAATGGTTCATCCGATCAAGACCAAACCGATCTTTTGGCTGGTGTGTATCAGGTGACCATAAGCGATATAAACGCCTGTTCTTTTGCAACAGAGTTTACAGTGAGCGAACCTCTTGAAGCCTTAGGTGCTACTGGTTCTGTAACTGAGGTAAGCTGCCATGGAGAAGCTACAGGTACCATTACCCTGTCTGTTACAGGAGGTACTTCACCTTACCAGTTTGATTGGTCAGATGGCTCAAGCACTCAGGATCTAAACGGTGTGATGGCTGGAGATTACCAGGTAAGTATTACCGATGCAAGTGGATGTACTTTTGCAAGCGAGTTTACGGTAACCGAGCCTGCTGAAGCAATAAGTGCTTCTGCAACAACAACTGATATAAGCTGCATGGGCGAAACAGATGGTGGCATTACCCTAACAGTTTCCGGTGGGGTTGCTCCTTACCTGTTTGTTTGGTCAAATGGTTCAAGCGATCAGAACCTGACCGATCTGATGGCAGGTGATTATCAAGTCACCATTAGCGATGCAAATGGCTGTTCCTTTGACACCGAATTTACGGTGACAGAACCTGCCGAAGCATTGGATGCCATGGGCACAGTCTCTGATGTAAGCTGCATGGGTGAAGCAAACGGAAGCATTACCATTTCTGCTACAGGCGGGGTTGCTCCTTACCAGTTTGCCTGGTCAAATGGTTCAGTCACCCGGGATCAGAACGGACTGGTGGCTGGTGTGTACCAGGTAACTGTCACCGATGCCAATGGATGTACTTTTGCAGCAGAGTTTACTGTGCAAGAACCTAGTGAGTCTCTGAGTGCAACTGGTGTGACTAATGAGGTAAGCTGCTCAGGCGGAGCCAGTGGCAGCATTGAACTCTCAGTATTCGGTGGTACTCCTCCTTACCAGTATAGCTGGTCAGATGGTTCAACAACACAGAATCTGAATGGAGTTTCTGCTGGCTTGTACCAGGTGACCATCACAGATGCCAATGGTTGCACCACTTCATGGTCAGGTGAGGTCCGGGCTCAATCTAAAGCTACATTAAGTGGATACGCCCGACATAGCAAAGGCTATGTGACTGCAGATGAGGCAGATGTCAGGTTGTATGATGCATCCAGCCCTCACAATCACCCGGTTGCTGAAATGAGGACAGGACCTGATGGCTCGTTTAGCTTTACGGATATCCCTGACGGGCAATATATCCTGCATGTGAAACTGGATAATCACGATCATCAGACTTATCATGGAGTGATGTCAAGTTATTATGGCAAGACCCATAAATGGAAAGAGGCCGAAATCATTGCTCTTTCTTGTGATGACACTGAGGCGATCGTGGTAGATATGTTTGAGAATCCTGCAGCTAGCAATGGAGATGGGAAAGCAGGTGGGAAAGTAAAACATGAAAAAACCTCACTTAAAGCAACGCCCCTACCTGTTGTGGATGCTCAAGTATTCTTGATCGATGAGTTCAATGGTCTGCCCGTTGGTAACATCTCCACGGATGAAAACGGGAACTATATATTCTCATCTGTGGCTATTGGAGATTACTCACTCTATGTGGATATTCCAGGGATCACACAAGAAACCACTCATTATTTCTCCATTACGGAGACCGAGTTGGAGAAAATGGACCTGGACTTTGTGGTAGATGCCATTGTGGATCTGGATATCAATAGTATATTGAACACATCCACTCCGGAGATTATCGACATTCTGAGCTCCGTTAAGATCTTCCCGAATCCGACTATCAGTGATTATGTGATTCTGCAATCTGAACTCCTGGATCGGAAGAAGGTAGAGGTGGTGATTATCTCAGAAGTGGGATCAATCATGCTGCAACGCGATATATATGTGGTAGGGGACCAAATTAAGCTTGATCTCTATGGCTTCGTTCCTGGAAACTATATCGTGCGACTGAAAGTTGAAGATCAGGTTCAATACAAAAAGCTCATTGTCTTCAGCCAGTAAGGAAGAAGAATAGCAAGTACTATAGAAAAGAAGCCGTCTCAAAAGTCAAAGTGAGGCGGCTTCTTTTTTGTGATGTCTGGTCTTTTTAATCGAATATGGTTTTTAGCAGTATAGTTTTCCTTCTGTACTTTCTCCCGGCTTTTCTGATCACCTACCATTTTGCCGATAAGAAATACAAGAACATCGTCATCCTGGTGTTCAGTATTTTCTTTTACAGCTGGGGAGCGCCTAAATTCATATTTGTGATCCTGGCTTCCACCTTCATTGACTTTCACCTGGTTAAGTGGATGTCCCAGACAAAGGAAGACCTACATCGCAAGTTAATGCAGTGCTGACGGTGTTTGGAGATCATGAGATTCAATGGACCAAGCTGGTACTCCCCATAGGAATCTCATTCTATACCTTCGAAACCATCACCTATGTGGTGGATGTCTACCGGCGGGTTCACAAACCCCTGGACAATTTCTGGGATTACCAGACCTATATCATCCTCTTTCCAAAGCTGATTGCCGGTCCCATCATTCGCTACCACGATCTGGCCGATCAGATCACCGATCGAAGCCAGAACGACACCACGGATGATAAGCTTATGGGTTTCTACAGGTTTTGCATTGGTTTGGCCAAAAAGGTTTTGATTGCCAATCACATGGGACTGCAAGCCGATACCATTTTTGCCATGGACTACTCCGGTCTGGGGACTTATACAGCGTGGATCGGGATCCTGGCTTACACCTTTCAGATCTACTTCGATTTCTCGGGCTACTCCGATATGGCCATAGGCATCGGCAGAATGATTGGGTTTAAATTCCCCGAAAACTTCAACAATCCCTATGTTTCCAGAAGCATTACCGAATTCTGGAGAAGATGGCACATCACCCTGGGAGGAAATAAAGTCTCCACCAAAAGACTATACTTCAACCTCTGGATTGTGTTTCTGGCTTCGGGATTGTGACATGGAGCCTCATGGAGCTTTATTATATGGGATGCCATCTGGCAGGTCAGGCAGCAGAATTAGTCTCCTAAAAACAGGCTCTTTGAAGAAAATTCTGGGTCGCAGGTAAGATTCACATGTAATTTTCTTAGCCCCGCTTCATCTCCGGGTGTGGGAATATGGGTCAAATGAACCTCGCAATTTCTTAATTCAGAGAGCTTTTCAATGGCCACCTGGGCAGCAGGACTCGAAATAGCCGATATGCCCAGCATGATCAGGGTTTCTTCAAGATCCAGACTGACCATCTTGCCGGTAAGGATCTCCTTTTTCATAAAGGTTACCTGTTCAATCATATTTGCCGGCAGCAGGTGCATGCTATCCGGAAGTCCGGCCAGGTGTTTGGTGGCATTTAGGATCAGGGCTGAAGCTGCATGCATCAGGGGCGAATTCTTGCCTTTGATGATGGTCCCGTCTTTCAACTCAATAGATGCTCCACAAAAGAATCCTTCATTCCCCTTGCCCGTTTCTCTAGCCTCCCGGGCCGCTTCCCTGGAAGGCAATACCACACTTCTGTCCTCCACTGTTGCCTTGACCTTCTCCATAATCAACTTCGACCTGTCCAGAGAATCCTTTTCCACAAGCCCCAATGCATACTCCACCGCACACCTGAAATACCTGCGAATAATCTCCTGATGGGAAGCCTCAGCTATGGCAGCATCATTCACGATGCCCATACTTGCCCTGTTTACTCCCATATCCGTTGGAGATTTATACATGGCCTCCTCCCCTGTGATCTTTTCAAGTATCCGCTTTACCAAAGGGAAAGCTTCTATATCCCTGTTATAATTGACAGTGCTGGTATTATAGGCCTCCAGATGGTAGTGATCGATCTGGACAATATCCTTCAGATCTACCGTAGCAGCTTCATAGGCAATGTTGACCTTATGGGAGAGTGGCAGATTCCAGATGGGAAAAGTCTCGAACTTTGCATACCCTGCTTTAATACCCTGTTTGTATTCGTGATAAAGGTTGTTCAGACAGGTAGCCAGTTTCCCACTTCCCGGTCCGGGAGCAGTCACCACTACAATGGGCTTGGTGGTTTCGATATATGGATTTGCTCCATACCCCTGGTCGCTGACAATCAGGTCCACATCGGTGGGGTAACCCTCGGTAAAGCCGTGGGTATAAACCCTGATACCATTTCGCTCCAGCTTATTTTTAAATGAGGTTGCCCCAGGCTGGTTCTGATAGCGGGTAATTACAACTGCGGTGATTTCTATTCCCCACTCCTTAAAATCATCAATGGTTTTTAATGCGTCCGAATCATAGCTTATGCCAAAGTCTGCACGCATTTTTTTTCTTTCGATATCCCCGGCATGAACACAAAGAATGATATCCGTTTTATCTTTAAGTTCCTGCAACAAGCGCATTTTTACATTGGGATCAAATCCAGGCAGCACCCTGGAAGCATGGTAATCATACATAATCTTACCACCGAATTCGATATACAGCTTTTCCTGATAACGATCCACACGTTCCAAAATTGAAGCAGTTTGTGCTTTGATGTAGGCTTCGTTGTCGAATCCAATTTTTGAAGATTTCTCAGGTGTAGTGGCCATTGTAAACGGTAGGGTTAGTGGTTTGTGTTTTAGGGATTTCAATATAGAGAATTATCTTTAGGGACAGCCCCCTTACCATCACTATCTTTTCTAGGGTGTTGTGTCAACAAAATCAAACTTCCTTGGTTATATACCATGTAGTTAGAAGTGTAGCCGATCTGCACAGGGGCGATTGGGTAAATATTATTAATTCAAACAAATGAAAATCGCATTTCGAATTCAATTATTAATGGGCTACCTCCTGTTTACCTCTTTCTCTTTGGATGCACAAACCACCGATACGGCAGTTGGCAACCGTTTTGATTCTGCCAGCTTTCAAGGGCCTGAAAAACACTATGTAAAACTGAACAGGGATACCCTATTCTCTGTTCAGGCCAGTCTGGGGCCATATACAGCCAGTGAAAGGGCCGAAGTCTTTAGCAAGCGCCTGGCAGAACTGAAAAAGAAGGATAAAATCCATGTAGATTCCTTTTACCTGTCCACCATTGATGGCTATTCTGTGATCTTCTACAAAAAGCAAGCGCTTTACAACGTCAGCAAAGAGGATGCGGCCTATTATGGTCAGGATAGAGAGGTGATGGGTGGTGAATATGTTGAAGCCCTCAAATCAGCCTTTTCGGAAGTGTTGGAGCAGAGAACTGTCAAATACTGGCTGACTCATATTGGATTTACTCTGCTAGCCATACTGGGATTAATCATCATTTTTTTTCTGATTAACAAGGCTTACAAATGGGTAAATAAGAGGCTCTCTTCTTATGAAAAAACCATCAAGCGTAAGCGAAAAAGTATCCTTCGCTACCTCTTACCCCAGGATACTAAACATGCATTTCTGCTTCTTTCAAAGGTGGTGCGAATCGCACTTCTTATTGTGATTCTCATCCTCTATCTGCCGCTACTATTTAATTTTCTTCCCTGGACAGAGGGGCTGGTGGAAAAATTCTACGGATACCTTGCCAAACCTATAAGGGACATCTTACGGGGGCTGCTGGCATTCTTGCCCAACGTCTTCTATATCTTCGTCATTGTTGTGATTGCCAGGTATGTGATTCGAGTTTTTTCATTTATTACCAATGAGATTGAAGAGGAAAAATATGTCTTAAAGGGCTTCCACAGGGATTGGGCTCGTCCCACATTTAACATCGTAAAGATCATTTTGTATGCCTTTACACTGGTGTTTGTTTTTCCATACCTTCCGGGATCTGACTCTCCGGCATTTAAAGGAGTCTCTATTTTCCTGGGGGTGCTGTTCTCACTGGGGTCCACCTCCGCCATTGCCAATATTGTAGCTGGAATTGTTATTACCTATATGCGGCCATTTATAGTGGGAGACCGGGTGAAGATTGGCGATTCGGTGGGAGATATCATGGAAAAAAACCTGCTGGTAACCCGCATGAAAACCATCAAAAATGAGGACATCACCATTCCAAATGCCACCATCATCAACAACCACCTCTGGAATTATTCAAAATATGCAAATAGCATTGGCATTATCCTGCATCCCACTGTGACCATTGGCTATGATGTGCCCTCCGAACAGGTCACCAAACTGCTTCTTCAGGCAGCTCAGAAAACCAAAAATCTGACCCGGGAATTTAAACCCTTTGTACTACAGAAAAACCTGGGTGATTTTTATGTGGAATATGAATTGAACGTATATACCAAACAACCTAAAAAGATGGCTCATTTCTATTCCGACCTTAATAAAGCCATCCTTGATGAGTTCAATGCTGCTGGAGTGGAGATTCTCTCTCCCCATTATAGTGCATTTCGCGATGGAAATGCATCCACCATTCCTGCTGAATTTGATCCGAAAGCTCCTGCACCATCCAAGCCAACAAAACTGGTTAATCCCTTGGAGGATATTGTGGATACAGTAACCGGAAAAAAACAGGTCTAGTGATTTAGTTCACCTGATTGGATTTGCGCCCTTTTCTCTTCTTAAACCAAAGTTTGGCCTTATCTCTGATAAGCAGGACCACCTCTTTCCCCAGGAAGGCCAGTGATCCATAGAAAAGGACTTCCCCGGCAAGGAAGATCCCAAATACCAGTCCACCGATCTTTGCAGCTTTCAAACCGAGTAAAGCTCCAATGGCTCCCCCTATAAAAGGAGAACCTACAATGAGTACATAAGAGATAATCTGAACCACAAACATGGCCTTTTTAAAGGGCGTATTGACCACGCTTTTAAGGGTTCTTGGCGCTTGGTCCTTTGGCTGCTCCTGCGGCTGCTCCATCAATCTTTCAGTTTACCATCCCGACGGAATATATCCAGGATCTGTTCATTATTTCGTTCATCCGGAATGTACGCTCCGTCCATCAGACCAGGGTATCCCATTTCCACCCTAAGTTCATTATCCCCGGAAATCATCAAGGGATCAATCACAATCCACTGGCATGTCGCGGAAGAGTAAGCAGGCCAGAAATAACCGGTATAAACCACCTCATCATTGGCCACCACTGCAAATGCGACCCCATTTACCGAATGCTCCTGATTCTTTACCACCCTGGCGGCAGCATCAGAAATCTTAAAAATGCGCTTTTTAGAATTGTAAGACTTAATATCCGGATAAGCGATCAAAGGGGCTTCATTTATTTTTACCGAGGAGAATACAATGGCACAGGATTGATCCTCTGTTTGGTAGGATTCCAACAAATAGAGTTCAACATCACCTTCTGCATCCCCTCTCCACTTCTCACATCCTGATGGAGAGAAAAGAAGCAGGGTAAATATGGCCGAAATTAGAATTGAAAATTTCATCTAAACATATGCTGGGTTACATGGCAAAGATACATGTTTGTGCGAACAGCTTGCGTGAATTTGCTGCTAATAGTGCTTTTTTTCAATACATTTAGGGCACAAAATCTTACCCCATGAAAAAACTGATCTACCTATGGCTTCTATTGACTGCTTGCTCCCTGGGTGCCCAGGATAAGCTGCAACGGCTAAACCTGGAGGGAGAATGGAAGTTCCGAATCGACTCTATGGATGTGGGGATTTCAGAAGAGTGGTACAATGAGAAATTACCGGAAACCATCATTCTTCCGGGATCCATGGCAGAGAATGGCTTGGGGAATGAGGTGACAACCAGTACCAGGTGGACCGGAAGCATAGTCGACCAATCCTACTTTACCGAAGAGAGGTATGAGAAATACAGACAGCCGGGTAACATCAAAATTCCCTTCTGGCTTAAACCCCTTAAATATTATGCAGGACCCGCCTGGTACCAGAAGGAGGTTGTAATCCCCAGTCATTGGACAGGTCAGCGTGTAATCCTTCATATGGAGCGATGCCACTGGGAATCGAGGGTTTATGTAAACAACCAGGATGCGGGCAGCCAAAACAGTCTGGCAGTGCCCCATGCCTACGATCTGACTCCCCATCTCAAACCCGGGAAGAATACCATCAGTGTGCGAATGGACAACCGTTTGATTATACCGGTGGGTGAAAATTCTCACAGCGTATCCGACCATACACAGTCCAACTGGAACGGAATCACCGGTCAGCTCTACCTGGAATCTAGCCCGACGGTCTTTTTAAAGAACATCCAGATCTATCCCGATATTCATTCTGGTGTGGCCAGGGTAGTATTTCAATTGGATCAGCCCCTGGGGAATGATTTTCTGGGGAAGGTATCTATTGATGCCATTAGTTTCAACTCGGATAGAACGCATAAGCCAGAGGCCTATAGCACAGAAATAAATGCCCCCGGTGAGCAGGCTGCCTTTGAAATTCTGTATCCCATGGGCAAGGATGCCCTGCTCTGGAATGAGTTCTCTCCTGCCCTTTATCAAATGAAGGTGCAGCTATCTGATGCAAATGGAACCATACTTGATCAAAGGACTGAGGTATTTGGAATGCGTGAGTTTGTGGCCAAAGGAACCCGGTTCCAGGTCAATGGAGATCCCATCTTCCTGAGGGGAACGCTGGAGTGCTGTATTTTCCCACTTACCGGATACCCTCCATCCGAAGAAGGCTACTGGGAGTACCTGATGAACAGGTGCAGGGAACACGGACTGAACCACATCCGGTTTCACTCCTGGTGCCCGCCCGAAGCCGCATTTAACGTGGCCGACAGGCTGGGAATTTACCTTCAGGTGGAGTGCGGTTCCTGGGCCAACCAGGGAAGCACCATTGGGGATGGCAGTCCATTGGATCAATATATCATTGATGAAGCCGACCGGATCATCGATGCCTATGGAAACCACCCCTCCTTTTGTATGATGGCCCATGGAAATGAACCAGCCGGATCCAACATGAATGCCTATCTGATTAAACTGATGGATTCGTGGAGATCCAAAGACAGGCGACGGGTCTACACCGCCGGAGCAGGTTGGCCCATCATTCCTGAGAATGATTTCCACAATGGTCCTCAGCCCAGAATTCAGCAATGGGGAGCAGAACTGAATAGCATTATTAATGCAAAGCCCCCGCAGACCCGTTACGACTTTGAGGATGTGATATCAAAGTACCAGATTCCATTTGTGAGCCATGAGATTGGTCAGTGGTGCGTCTACCCCGATTTTAAAGAGATAAAAAAGTATACAGGGGTGCTTAAGGCCACCAATTTTGAAATCTTCCAGGAAACCCTGGAGGAGAACCATATGGGCGATCAGTCGGAAGATTTCCTGATGGCATCTGGTAAACTACAGGCGCTCTGCTATAAGGCCGAAATAGAGGCTGCACTCCGTACTCCTGGTTTTGCCGGCTTCCAGTTGCTCCAGCTTCACGATTTCCCGGGACAGGGAACTGCGCTGGTAGGCGTGCTGGATCCCTTTTTTAACTCCAAAGGATATATCACCCCAAAGCAGTTCAGACAGTTTTGCGAAAAAACCGTTCCGCTGGCCAGGATGGATAAGCAGGTTTATAAGAACCATGAGACCTTCAGGGCAGAGATTGAAATCTCTCATTTCAATTCATCGCCCCTTAGAAATGCCATGGTCCGCTGTCAGATCCACAACAGTTCCGGGGAGTTACTGCAAGAAACGAAACTTGAAAAAGAGGAAATTCCAAAGGATAATGCCATCCCCCTTGGTTCTATAGAATATGACCTTCAGGGTATTACATCTGCAGAAAAACTCACCTTAACTGTCAGCGTGGAAGAGACTCCCTATCTCAATAGCTGGGATTTCTGGGTATACCCCACGAAAATCGATCCTCAGCCAGGGGAAATTATGATTACAAAGAAACTGGATCGGAAGGCCAGAAAAATCCTGGATGAGGGAGGT
>RCNC010006176.1_pt1 | contig 10078 bp, 7 predicted proteins | sample 2041301 | NCBI WGS metagenome assembly RCNC01 (sample SAMN09708231, study PRJNA481090) | Marine sediment metagenome, whole genome shotgun sequencing project. | biome: marine sediment; feature: ocean; material: sediment; isolation source: Sewage treatment plant 13A marine sediment (STP13A) ...
TGCTCATCTAAAGACAGCACCTCGGAAATATGGGATATCTTCCTGGACCCGTCATGATAACGGGAGGTCTGGACAACAAGATGAATGGCTGCCGTAACCTGTGCACGGATAACTCGAAGCGGAAGTTCCACCCCGGAAAATAGAGACAGGGTTTCCAGACGTGACAGTGAATCAACCGGAGAATTGGCATGTATGGTACCCATGGACCCGCCATGGCCTGTATTCATTGCCTGCAAAAGATCCAAGGCCTCCCCGCCTCGTATTTCACCAACAATTATCCTGTCAGGCCTCAAACGCAGTGATGATTTGAGTAGTTCGCGTATGGACACTTCCCCCTTTCCCTTCTTGTCGGGTGGCTTTGACTCCAGGGGCAAAACATGGTCTTGCTGGAGTTGCAACTCTGCCGAGTCTTCGATTGTAATGATACGCTCTTCATTGGGTACCAACGAAGAAATGGCGTTAAGCAATGAGGTCTTGCCCGAACCTGTTCCTCCGGATACAATAATATTCATCTTGCCGTAAACACAGGCTTTAATAAACTCTACTGCATCCGGTGTAATGGAGCCGAAGGATACCAGTTTTTCCATGGTAAGTGTTTCGGCTGAAAACTTTCTTATATCCAGACAAAGTCCTTTACGGGCACAGGGCGGCAAAATAGCATGGACACGCGAACCATCAGGAAGGCGCGCATCCATGGTGGGGTTCTCCTCGTCGATTCGTCTTTTGACAAATTGTGAAATGTTGTTTATGGCACTCCTTAAAGCGTCTTCGGATTCAAACCTTGATTCCGAGCGTTCAAGCTTGCCTGATTTTTCAATCCAGATCTCATCCGGACTGTTAACCATTATCTCTGTTACCTCAGGATCATCAAGATACTGAATTATCGGTTTAAGAAAGCTTCTGACAGTTACTGAAAATTGATCGCTCATCAGTTTTTCCCTGGTTTAGAGACCTTTGAAAAATGATAATTTTCGAAGTCTGCGCTTATCTGCAAAGGTCTCGTTTTTTATTGTTCATATCTGGCAATGCGTTCTTTTGCCTTTTTATGATATTCATTTGCCGGTAAACTTGTTTGGACTAACTCTTTCCATTTTTCAATGGCCTTTGACGGGTTCATAGATTCAAGTACATAACCCTCCTGATACAATTTCTTTGCCCTTTTTGAAAGCCGACTTTCAATATTTCTCGCTCCACTGTGCCGCGGATTACCCCTTAATGCATTGGCACAGTCTTTACTTGCTTTTAAATAATTACCCTGGGAATAGTACTTTTTTGCCCGATTATAATACTCATTAGCAAAATAGGTATATATCCGGTTTGAATAATGGGTACTTCGTCCACCGGCGATTCTCCGGTCAAGGCTGATCACTTTTTCCCAGGTTGCAAAAGCATTATTGAATTGGCGATTTTTATATTCGTCCAATCCCTTGTTAAACATTAAACGGGCTTTCTCCATTGTTTTGGCCAGATTCAGTGCTCTTAAAGTTAAATAGCCGTTTGATTTCAAGCCGAGCCTCGAAACAGCATCCAATTTACTGATGGCCTGGCTTATTTTGCCCTCGGTATAATCACCTACCGCCTGTCTGATCTGGGTTTTTGCCTTTTTACGGATTATGTCCGCCTTGCTTTCCGGTTTGTAGGCCCCTTTTGAAGCGGTATTATATTTAGCATCTCTGGCAAAAGTGATTTCAAACAGTGCTCTCATAAAATATACACTGTCTTCGGGGATCTTTGAAAGCAGGCTTATTCCCTCTTCATACTGGTGTTTTTCAATGAAGGGCAGGCCCTTTTCTAAAAGTTCGCGGTTTTTCAACTCCTCTTCAGCCTTTTTCAATCGTTTCCCCGCCTCAGGATGTTCGGAATCAAAGGCAAGCAGACGTTTATATTTCTCAGCAGCTTCTTCCCAGAGATGTTTTTCCATAAATTCGTTGGCAGTTTTAAAATAAATGGCAGATGCCTTGTCGGCCACTTCATCTTCAGTACTGGGAGGTTTTACAAGATACACTGCTTTCTCTTGGTGTAGTTTGGACGTATTTTCTCCTTCCCTATAAATTACAGAGACAATATAGACTATGAAAATAAGCAGGGTACACCCTATTATCAATCTTCTATTTCTTCTGATTGCATTTTGAATTCTGATCATTGTCAGATAGCCTATACTTTTCTTGTCCGAAAGAGTATCAGCTATAATTAGCTCCCGAGCATGGAGTACTTGTGTTTCAGAAAGGCTTTTGATTGTTTCCTGCATTTCATTGATGTCGGATTCCCAGGTGTCGTCTAAACTGCCCTTTTCTTTTTCCAGCATATTATCAATGTCGGATTCTTTAATTTCCATTTCAATTTTTATCCGGCCTATTTTAATCTCATCCCCTTGGACCAGTTCGGTATCTGTTTCGATTGCCAAATCATTCACAGATACAATCGAGTCCTGGTCTATAGCTTTTATAATAAAATTTCTTTTTCGAAAGTATAATTTTGCATGCCGGTCGGAAATCTTGTCATCCTTTAGGACAATGTCGCATTTTTCACCGCTGCCCAAAAAATATTCCTTTGATTCCAGTTGAAAATCTCTTGCTTCCAGCCCTGGCTCTTTAATAATTAATTTTAACATTTCATTATATCCCAACCATACTTTTTTTAGTTCTTGGCCAGTTCTTGCGAACGGTACAGAGTATATTACTTAGCTTCTTTCAGCGCCTGATTCAATCTGTTGAGAATATCCTTTGCATCAATATGCCTCGGGTCCTTTTTTTCCGGTATAAGACGTAATATCTCTTCTAAAACTTCCTTTGTTTTAAAATAGTTTTTAAGTTTAAGAGATTTTTTAAATGCAAACATAAGGTCTTTGTATCTTGATTCCAGCTCCTTTTGTGCCTTTGCAAGCTGCTCTTCCGCCTTCATTAAAAATTCCGGTCTGGGCCTGCACTCTTCGCTGAATGCAACGGCTTCCTTAAAATATTGGCATGCCAGATATATGTTTACATCACTGACTGTTTTTTCATTAAACAGCTCCTCCCCCATACTAAAAAGGCGCCTGCCTTCATCCGTATCGCATTTTCTGGGCGTTAAAAATTCGATATGCAAATTTTTTACAGCCCATTTTTCCTTTCCAGGAGGATTTTTTGTGTGCTTAAACACCAGAGTGTTTGCACCGTTTTTAACAAGCAGTTTTCTTGGCAGGTGCAGCACCTGCTCATCGGACCAGCTTTTCATAGCCAGGGGAGCGTTGGCAATTTTGGTTCCGTTTAAGATTATGCTTATTTCACCGTCATAATCAACACCACCGACTACATATAAAAGGTCAATTCTTTCTGATTTGGCCGTAAATTTGAAAATCGCCTGATGCGGTCGCGTACGAACAGATTTTGTGTATCCATAAACATGGGGAGCTGGAAGAAAGATAGGTTCTTTAGACAGATTTGGAGGCCCAACAATAATTTCCGGTTCTGAAAATATTTTAAGCCCTAACAATACAGCGAAAAATATGATAAAAACGATCAGACTGATTCGTACTGATTTTCTTTGTAAAAGGGACATCACACCCTTTCCGGCAACCTTTTTGTCTTTGCCGTCTCGGGTTGGAACTTCATCGGCAGCCACATCCTGGTCGGCTGAATCAGTTTCCGCATCTTTTAATTCCAAATATTCCAGCACGACCTTTCCCAGGCTGAATTCATCACGATGTTCAAGCCGTACCTTTTCACCGACCTGGAGAGCAGCTCCATTATAATATGTTCCGTTCGTACTTTTAAGGTCCTGAAGATACACCCGACCCCTTTCCACTGTGATCCTGGCATGTTTTCCTGTGATGGATCGATCATTTAATACAAGATCATTCTCAGCTGCTGTACGGCCTATGCTGACAATACTCTGGTCAAATGAATAAGTCTCTCCGACACTCGGCCCTTTGACTATAACGATTGAAAATCTAGCAGACATAATTTTATAGCTCCTTCCTTATTGGTATAAAGGAAATTTTATCTCCTGTAACGCACCGGTTATCGTTGAGCGTGCCTGCCGAAAGTTCCAGTACCCCGGCAGTATTTCGAGGTCCAAAAGCAATCCGAAACGGAACCAGCCCGGGTACAACCCGGGTAATCCTGTTATCGCCGTCAATAAATAAAACATCTATCGTAAACCTCATAAAAAATGTATGTATGGATCGGCATTGGGGGATATACAACCCCTCGCCTTTTTTTAATTCTTTTCGCCCCAGAAGTCCGCGAGTTCTCTGAAAAAATGTTACCGCTTTGCTGATACTTTTCCCAAGTTCCTTTTGGGTTGTAACGTTTACCGCTGAGCCAGTTTCAAAAGCAGCCATCACATACCTTCAGCCATGAACTTTAGCATAATCGGTACCAAAATGATGATAAAGACTGCCGGGAATATGAATAAAATCAAAGGAAACAACATTTTAACCGGTGATTCCTGGGCAAGTTTTTCAGCCTTCTGGAACCGTTCTCTGCGACGAATTTCGGACTGGATCCGAAGTACATCCCCAAGGGGGGTCCCCATCTTATCCGCCTGTATCAGTGCAGAGGTAAACGACCTGATTTCATAAAGATCAGTACGCTCTGCCAAACCTTCGAGTGCGTCCCTTAGAGAAACACCCAGCCGCAAATCCTGAAGAAATTTTTCAAATTCATCACGCATCGGTCCGGTTTCTCCTGCCTTAACGACTCGATCCATGGCAAGAATGAAAGTTAAACCCGCCTCTACCGCAAGTGTAAGAAGGTCCATATGAAACGGAAGTGAATGTGAAAGGGCTATCTTTCTTCTGTTGATCATATCATTCAGCCAGAGGCTTGGTAAATAATAGCCTATTAGACCGAAGATAATAGGTGCTATCGGATGTATGCCCAGCCCGAAAACCAGAACAGCCCCAAAAAGAGCACCGGCGATTGCGGCAATCTGTTTGACCGCCAGGAATTCAACCTGTATGAAATGAAAGGGATTCCCTGAAATAATCAGTTTCTTTTTATATTTCCTGTCAAGCTTTTCAACATTCAGTTTCTGGTTAAAAACGGCCAAAAACTTAATAAGCGGCCGCATCGTTCTTAACAGGGCTGTTTGATACTGATCTCCCCTGTAATACATCTTCTCTATTCTTTCCGGTTGCAGCCAGTAAACACCCAAAATCAATAAGGTCACAGCTGCTCCACTTGTAATATATATGAGAAGAACCACTATCTACACCCTTATGGTGGTAATTTTTTTAAGTATGAAAAAACCGGTAATCTGCAATCCGAACATTATACCAATGCTAATAATACCTATGGCAGATGTAAACATGCGTTGCATGGCCGAAGGGTCCATGAAATACATGATTACTCCAATAACCGTGGGCATGAGCCCGACTATAATCCCCTGGAGTTTTCCCTGGGAGGTCAGAGCGTCTGTTTTCCCTTTCAGCTCATTGCGTTCCCTGATTACTTCTGCCATAGAATCGAAGATTTCCATAAGATTCCCGCCCATTCCATGGACAATATTGATCGAGGTCACCAAAAGGCTTAAATCCTCGCTGGGAATTCTTTTGGCGAGATTCTCCAGTGCCTCTTCAATATTTACCCCCAGCCTGTTTTCCCGTATAACCAGGCCGAACTCCTGGGATATCGGCGCTTCCATTTCATGTTCAAGTATCTCAATCGCCTGGACCAGGTTCATTCCTGAACGAAGCGCATTAGAAAGCACTAAAAGACCGTCAACTAACTGACCTTCAAACTGCTGGTAGCGTTTTTTTCTTAAATACGATATGAAAAACTTGGGGGTAAAAAAACCGAATACTCCGAACAAAAGACCGGCAAAAAAACTTCTGGACACAATAAGGCCGATAAAAAAGAAAAAACCGGTAATAGCCATGTTCAACAAAAATATTTTTCTGGCATCCTGAAAAATATACATTTCGCTTAACGCCTTGGAGGCCCTGTTCATGTAAGTTTTACCGTATTCTTCGAATCCCTCCATGAAAAGTCTTGAAGCCGCCCATATAAAAAAACTGACAGAAGCAAATATAAGACAGTATATTAATGTTTTTTGAAGCAAATAGGACATTTTTTGATCCCTGTATAAATCCGAAATGATCAGTTATGAAAAATACTCATATCAACATCAATTCCTCTGTTCAAAAGGTCCTGAAGGAAATCAGGGATCCAACCTGTAGCGATGAACTGTCCCCTGGTTTTTCCCGAAGCATCAAATCCTTCCTGTTTGAAATAAAAAATATCCTGAAGAATGATCTTATCGTCTTCAATACCCGTAACTTCGGATACATAGGTGACCTTTCTCGATCCGCATGTCAGCCTTGTTTGCTGGACAATAATATCCACTGCCGCGGCAATCTGCTCTCGAATCGCCCTGCTCGGAAGGTCTTCACCTGACATCATAACCATAGTTTCCAATCGGGACAGCATATCGACGGGGGAATTGGCATGCCCTGTTGTTAGAGAACCGTCATGGCCGGTATTCATCGCCTGTAGCATATCAAGTGTCTCCCCTCCACGGCACTCTCCGACTACAATGCGGTCCGGCCTCATTCTCAAAGCATTTTTAACAAGATGTCGTATTTTAATTTCGCCTTTCCCTTCGATATTCGGCGGGCGGGATTCGAGTCTTACCACGTGGTCCTGGACCAACTGCAATTCGGCTGCATCTTCTATGGTAACGATTCGCTCATCTTCGGGGATAAAGGAACTTAAAATATTTAAGGTTGTGGTTTTACCCGACCCTGTCCCTCCTGAAATCACCACGTTTTTTCTGTTTTCCACACAAATCTTAAGGAATCCGGCAATGGACCGGCTGATGGTTTTAAATTCCACCAGGTTGTCAACGGTAAAAGGGTCCTTTGAAAACTTACGGATGGTAACACACGGACCGTTCAGGGCCATGGGGGGGATGACCGCATTGACCCTGGAACCGTCTTGCAGCCTGGCATCCACCATGGGTGAGCTTTCATCAATACGCCGTCCGATGGGGTTTACAATTCTGGAAATAATTCCCAGCAAAGATATATCGCTGTTAAAAATCTTGGGAGACAGACTTATCTTTCCGTTTTTTTCAACATAGATCTGGTCTTTGTGGTTTACCATAATTTCGGTTACCGCCCTATCTTCCATAAGATCTTCCAGAGGACCCAATGCCAGCGCTTCATCCAATATGTCCTTAATCAGTATTTCCTGGTCAATTTCCCAAAGGACATCCGCTTCGGTTTCGTTCAAAATCTCCCGGACCATTTCATCACACTGACGACGCAGATCTATATCATTGATCTTTTTTACATCCAGACGTCTCAAGTCTATGATGTCAAGCAAACGGTTGTGAACGATAGTCTTAAGCTCAATAACCCTCGGGTCTCTGTAATACTCAAGCTCTTCTTCAGGGGTCAGTTCGCTTATCTTTCTTTTTTGTTTATCCTCATCAACTATGGCTTCTTTAACCTTAAGAAAATATTCGCCGATACCTATGATATCATCGATCTGGACAGGCACGGATTTTAGAACAGGTATTTTTCTCTCATTCACAAAAGTTCCGTGTTTACTGTTCAGATCGGCAATATAATAACTGTTGGAACGTCTGTATATTTCAGCGTGGTCCCTTGATACACCGGTCCGATCAAGAATCACATCATTTTCCGAGGCTCTTCCGATCTTAAGAACAGACCCTGGAACGGACTCTATTTTACCTTTTCCTTTCAGGTTCCTGTATATGGCAATTGCGATCATAGTTTACGCCTGTGTAGTTTTCCATTTATTTGAATTAGATGGAGTTTTGTAACAACTCCTAATCAAGGATATTAAATTTAAGTTCCTTGTCTTCTTCTTCATATTTTTCCTGAATATCATCAATGAGCTTTTTATTTTTCAGGCTCTCAGGAGTAATGACCTGAGGTGTTACAAAAATAACCAGCTCACTTTCGTCTCGTCTGAAATTTCTTGATTTGAAAAGTTCACCAAGAATCGGGATACTTCCGATACCCGGCACTTTGTCAACCGCCTTTGAATGGGCATTACTCACAAGGCCTGATAAGGCGATAGTCTGACCGTTGGTAATAGTAATGGACGTTTTGACACGGCTTGTCTGGAAATTCGGTATTCCACTGACAAAATCGGTGATATTGCTGTTTTCCACCTCAATAGTCGTTGCAATATTATCATAATTATCGATAACGGGCGAGATATTCAAGATGAGGCCATACTGCTTATATTCAACGGATGAGGAATTTGCAGTGATTAGCGGGAGGGCTATTTCACCGCCTGCCAGAAACTCGGCTTTTTCGCCGCTCCTGCATAAGAGCTTCGGCTGGGCCAAAATGCGGCTTCGCTGGTTGTTTTTAAGCAAATTAATATTAAGGCCATATTTCCCGGTTACGGTGTAGGTACCCATTAACGGTGTTGTATGGCTTCCGGCCAATACGCCCTCAGCCTCCAACTCCGCACCAAAGCTCATAACGTTGTTCCACTTTATACCAACATCGGTCAAGGCTCCTTTATCAATTTCAATAAAATCGACGTTCATAAGAATCATTTTTTTAAGGGCAACCCCGACTTTTATAAAATTCAACACATCTTTGGTAAAGGCATCAGCAATCACTTTCGCCTGTTTTTTAGCATCTTTATCCGGTACATCGCCGGTTAGAATGACTCGATTTCCAACCCGGGCCGCTCTGGCAGACGACAGCCCTGCATTTTTGAACTCATTATTTACCAGCTCAATATTGGTGTCCAGAACAGTTGGGCTCAAGGTTGCCAAACTCATGACCTGGGGATAAAATTTAGAAATTTTTAAAATCTTCTTCATGTCTTCTTCACGAAGGATCATTCCATCGATAATTACGCGCATTCCTATCGGCTTGATATTTATTCCTTCGATTCCTGTGAGAAGCTGTTTTAGTTCTCGGGTAACTTCCCATGGATCTCTGGCGGAAACACGTATCAGTATCGTCCGCTCCCGGTCACTTTCATCCCAGACAATAAGATTGGTTTCGCCCACCCCCATAGCGGTTATAAGTACCTGGTTCGATTTTTCAAGAACCTTAACATCCGCAACGCCGGGGTTCCCGACGGCTATTCTGCTTATACTGGGAGTGTTTATGGTCTTTTGTTCACCAAGGGTTAAATTCAATCTCTCTTTAGCCCAGGAAGATGTACAGAATGCTGCTGACATAAGTCCGACCAGCAATGAAATCAATGCAATTTGAATCCTCTTATCGGATCGGTTCATCTTGCCCCCTGTTTATTTAATTTTTAAAACCACGTCTTTGGGGCGTGGTCTTTTCCTTTTTTCTTCTTCCTTCTTCGCCTGCGGCTACGCAGGACAAGCCCTTTGTGCCTTCTGCCTTTACTTGCCCTGTGCAGCCTTTAGGCGAAGCATGGGTGCATTCTCTTCACTTAGTGTCCACTTTTCCCCTTTTAATTACCTGAATACGGTCTCTCTTTTCCTGAATATTACGGCGGAATTCAGCTTTCATAATATCCGTGAAATCCATCTTGGGGATCTCTTTATGGGTTTCAATATCTTCCGGATTACGAAGTACTGAAGCGAGCTTACCCTTTTGCTGGGCAAAAACCACCAGTTCCGCTTCTTCCAGAGTCACAAGTACAGTTACAGTACTGTAACCGTCACGGAAACCCCCTTCGCCGGCCAGTGTTGTTCCGGTAGCAAGAATGGTAATGTTTTGAAGAAGGGTAAGGGTGGCCTCTTCTCCTGTTTCCTGGCTCCGAACCGTACAAAGAATATCGATGTGGTCGCCGGGCTTGAGATGGCCGGCCACACCGCTCACCTGGTCCACGGGAATGGTAAGGGCACGCTCTCCTAAAGTAATAGTTCCTGCCAGCCCCTTGTGACGCAGTTTTTTGATTTCTTCTTCCTGGCCCAGGTCTGTCCAGAGAATAGTATCCCCCCGCTTTAAGGGAAAATTTAAGATCTGCCCGGTGATCAGCTTGATATCTTTGGGGTGTATAGCGTTTCCATGAACATATTTCTCAGGTACATCCCTTTTGGCAACCATGCCCATTTCGAGCACGGTATTTGCGGATACATCCTGGGCCATGACCAGTACAGGCACCATATTCATGCCCTTATA
>RCNC010004151.1_pt1 | contig 10077 bp, 8 predicted proteins | sample 2041301 | NCBI WGS metagenome assembly RCNC01 (sample SAMN09708231, study PRJNA481090) | Marine sediment metagenome, whole genome shotgun sequencing project. | biome: marine sediment; feature: ocean; material: sediment; isolation source: Sewage treatment plant 13A marine sediment (STP13A) ...
GGTCAAACCCTGCCAGACTCGTTGCCACGGCGCCTGCACCAGTCCTCTTCCCCGGTAGACCATGGATTCCGGATCAACCACCTCCACCACGATCTCTCCAGCCATCAACCGGTCCGGCTGGTGATCAGCCGATACCGGATCCCCGGCCAGAGCTGAAGAGAGAAAACCCTGGAGCACGAGGACCACGAGGAAAATGACAGTCGCTCCCATATTCTTATTCACGAACCGCTTGCACCTCGCCTTGCCCCTCACGGGGTGATGGGCAGACGGAAGAGCCCCCTGTCACTCTGGCACCTGTTGAAATATATCGACGTTATCACCAGCAGTTGCGTGGTTACCGGGATTTTGCCCTGATCAACGGACAGTGGGTGAGTGCTGTTGGGATCAGGGATTGGACCTGCGCACCTCTTTCTTGATCCGTTGAATGTGCCCCCGCCCCAGGGCTTTTACCTCACAGCCCAACTCGAAATAGCGCCGGATCTGTTCGTCGGAGAGGATGCCGAAGCAGTCGATCACCGCCAGGGGCTTGCCGGCATGGCGGACCACATCATCCGGTTCCAGCGCCAGATAGGGTTCGTGGGGAACGGCCAGGATAACCGCTTCCGCGCCGGCCAGCACCGACGGCAGGTCCTTGTTGATCCGGATATCCGCCAGCCCGTCCTGGTTGCGGAAGAACCGGCTCCAGGAATGACCGGCGGACGGGTAGACATCCTGGTTTTCCAGCTCATACCAGTGCTCGACATAGGGATCGTGCACCCGGATATCCGCCCCCATCTCGGTCAGCTTCCGCTGCCGCTGTATCGTGTGTCACCCACGTCCTGCCGGTAGCTGGCGCCGCAGATCACCACGTCCGCCCCCGCGATGTAGCGACCCATGTTGCGCAGGGCATCCCGGACCAGTTCGGCCACGTGCAGACCGCGGGTGTCGTTGATGTCGATGGCCGTCGGTGTCAGCTTGAACACACTGTCGCCATCCTCGAACCCGAGGATGTGGCGGTAGGCCCAGTAGCCCAGGCCGCCGTCCTTGGGCAGGCAATAGCCGCCGATGCCCGGACCGGGAAAGATCATGTTGCTGTGGGTCGGGCGCATTTTGATCGCGTTGATCACCTTGACCAGGTCCACGCCGTTGCGTTCCGAGAACAGGCTCCACTCGTTGAGAAAGGCCAGGATCGTCGCCCGGTAGGAGTTTTCCACGATCTTGGTGGTCTCCGACTCGATGGGCCGGTCCATCACGGTCAGCGGGAAATCGTCGGTGTTCAGAACCTGGTGCAGAAACGTCTCCACCCGCCGGGTGGCTTCCTCGTTGCAGCCGGCACAGACCCGCCAGAAGTCCCTGATGCTGGACACGTATTCGCGGCCCGGCATCACCCGCTCAAAACTGTGAGCCAATACCGGTTCAGAGTCGATGTTCCGCTTGGCAAAGGCCTTCTTCAGAATGGGCCAGGCCACGAACTCGGTGGTGCCTGGCGCCACGGTGGTCTCGATGAGCGTCAGGCACTCCGGTGGGATCTTCTGCCCGATGGTCCTCATGGTCGCTTCCAGGGCGATCATGTCGGTCTCACCGGTCTTCATCTGGCCCAGATCCTGTTTCTGGTAGTCGCACTGGACATCCACCACCACACAATCCGCCAGTTTCAGGCAATCGTTGTTGTAGGTGGCGATCAGGGTTTTGATCTCAGTGACGCACCGCGTGATCAGCACGTCCACCTCGGGGTCCTCGGCCTTCACCGGCGCCTCCCCGCGATTCAGCAGCGGGATTTTCCAGTAGCTGCGGGTGCTGGGACGCTGGCAGCCGATGACAAACTTCGAGGGTTCCCCCTTCTTGTCCCGGGCATCGGCGACGATGGCGGCCATCACCGCACCCACGAACCCGACCCCCATCACCACGACGATCTCCTTGCCCTCCGCCCGAGCTGTATCCGCGAGATCCTTTACCCGCTGGAACTCGGCGTCATAGTCGTCGGCCAACGGCAGTGGGAACGACTCACCCGCGGGGCTGACGGAGAATGCGGCGGTCTGGTCTGTCATCTTCGGTCTCCTTCTCGACAGAATGAAAACGGCTGGGCCAGGATCAGGTTTGGCAATCGGGGCCCTCAGCGATTACCAGAATTTTCGGAACTTTTTGGGATTGAGCTGGGGCCACGAGTAACCCGGGTTGAACTGGTAGCGGATCATGAAGATGTTGGCGTGGCCGAGGCCGTCGTTGAAGCCGTCGTTCACGTCGGAATATACATAGTTGAACATCAAGCGGGTGGCTCGAGTGAGATACCAGTTCATGCCGACGCTGAGATTGGTCATCTCGCCGCCGGCAACCGCCCCATCATTCAGATCAACGGTGGAGATCCGCGCGATGAGTTCCAGTGCTCCGTGGTTGCCCTTTTTGAAAAGGTTGCCCCCCTTCATGGGATGGAGCGGTTCCAGGCGGCCGAAGCACCCTTCAGAATTCATATAGGGTCGGTGTTCTCCCGTGATAAACCAGCCGAACTGTGCGTAATAGCCCCAGAAATTCAACTGGCCATAGTCATCGGTGTCCGGTGAGGCCTGGATCCACTCGGTTTGGAACCAGTAGGGGCCGTTCACCAGGGCCAACTCCAGTGCGCCGAGGGTGTTCTGCGAGGCTGCAAACGGCCCGGTGTCGAGATATTGCGGAGCAAAGCGGGCCTCCGGGCGCGCATTGTACTCAATCGTATCACCGGACGGATTCCGCTGACTGAAAGAGAGGCCGATATGGAGCAGGCGGCGGCCGCCGTCCCGGTACACCGGCAGTCCGGTGCCGCGGCCGGTGAAGGTAAAGTCCGACGAGCTGTTGTTGTCCTCGGTGTCCTGGGTATTGGTGTAGAAACCGAAGGCCCAGTACATCCGTTCCCGCGCCTGCAGGGCGTGCAGCGTCATGCCCAGGTTGTGGCCGGGAACGAACACCGCCACCGGCAGCGCGGGCTCCATGAACACGCGAAAGTAGTTGCTGGTGTGCTGCTCCAGACCGAAGGGTTCCTTGGCGTTACCCACCCGCAGTTCCGCCACGCGCAGGATGTTTTGAAAAATACCATCCACGTACGCGTCTTTCAGCCCCTGGTCTTCACCAAAGTCATATTCGAAGCGGTAGTGATAACGCCGCAAAAAATCTCCGTCGGCGAAAATCCGGGCGCGACGCGCTCTACCGGTGGTGGGAATGCGGCCGAACTGGTCCTCGAGGCCCTGGCTTTCGAATCCCAAGGTCCCATCCCACTGGAAACGGAGGCCGAACCTCATCCGGAACATCCCATCCCGGTAGTCGAACTCGCTGATATCGCGGGTGGCCTTGCGGAACCTCTCCCATTTCACCCGCCAGGGGTCCTTGGAAAACTCCTCCGGCTTGTCCGATTCAGCCGGTTGATCCTGGGCGGGACCCGGGACCTGCCCGGCCTGTTGAGCGGCGGGGCGTTCCAACCCCTGGACGCCAACCGGCATCAGCAGCAGGATCATCAGCGTCAGGATTAGAGCGATTGTTCTTGAATCGCCAGTCATCGACAACTCCGGTGAAGCTGGAACAACAGTGACAATACCATCCTTCCGGCGAGCAGGTGGGCTCGGGTAAAATGTGCGGTGAACAGCCTAGTCCTGTTCAATTTTTTCTTCCTGTTGCCCGGTGGTCTTTGGTTGGATGATGCTCAGATAGTCACCCAGTGGCTGCCGGACCACATCCCGCATCTGCTGGTGCGAAATCTCGATATCCCTGGCGTATTTCGCCATCTCCGGCGACAGTTCCACATCACCGCTCTCCGAGAGGAGAACAATTCGATCCCGGGCATCGGGAAGGCGGTTGGTCAGCCGTGAGACGGTCCCGTAGCCGTAGGAGCAGTGCCCGGAGCCGCACAACACGATGGCCCGGCGGCCCTTCCCCGCAGGAGATTTGAGGTAACCGGCCATGGTGTCCGCCATGGTCTCGTCCCGGGCTACCTGGGCGGCAAAGATCTTCCGCAGGTTATCTTCGGTGAGACCGGCATGGACCATCATCTGCATCTTCATCAGGTCGAAATAGGGCGGGTCGTCCAGGTTCATCTGTTGCGGGAGGGATGATCTCTCCTCTTCGGTGAGGGCCTCCAGCCCTTGCCGGCCGAGTTTCCGCACAACCTCCAGCTCGGCGCTGAGAGCCAGTATTTTGATGCCGGCTTCACGCGCCCATTCGAGAATTCCCCTGTAATCCTCGTAGTTGCCCCAGTACTCGCCCCATTCCGTTGTTTCCGCCAGCTGGTCAAAATCGATTTCCCCAATGGCGTAACGGTCCAGCTCCGGTTGGAATTGATACCCCAGCATTTCCAGACCCACCACCAGCGGTCTGCCGTTGGAACACAATGATTCGATGATCTCCTGCTGCCAGCGGTGATGGCGCGGCACGGTATGGTGCTCTCCCAGAAAGATCAGGTCGGCCTGCTCCAGGTCGCTGATCATTTCGCTGTATTCAAGAGGTTCGCCGGTGTAGAGATCGAGCCACATCTCGGCGCGGTTTTGTACTGGGGGGGCGGGTTTCTCTGCCGGGGAGGTCTGTGCCACGCACAGAATCATCGTCAGGGCGCAGAGCAGTGCTGCCGTTTGTTTTGTCATATTCGCTCTCCAGGCGGAAGGGTCAACAGTTTCATCAACGTTGAGATATCCTATTATACGATATTCACCTGGTTTTCAGTGTCTGCAGAAATGGTGGTTGACTGATCGCCGGTTAGGCAGTACTGTTTTTCCTAATCGGTTCAACCATGTTATTCAACCTAGTATGACAGACTCCGGCTCCGCCGTTGGCGAGCACAGCAGCCGGTGGGAGCAGGGATGGAGGGGGACGAAAATGAGGACTTCATTCGGCAGGACGGTTCGGATTGTGGTGTTGATGGCCTGTGGGCTCAGCCTGTGTGCCGGGGCGGCGGCCCAGTCCACCGAGACAACGATAGCGGTGGCAAAGAGTTCAACCACACTCAAGCAGCAGCAGTTGAAGGGCGAACTGATGGATGTGGCGCACGATTCCATCGTGGTGCGGATGATCCCGGACGGAGATTACCGGGTTTTCGTCACCACACCGGACAGGATTGTCATCGTCGACGGTGTGGAGAAGAGGATGGACGAGCTTAAAAAGTACACCGTTCTCACGGCCGACGTGACGGTCACCCAGACGTCGATTCTGGAGCGGACCACAACGGAACTTTCCGGCACCGTGGTCATGGTCACACCGAAAACCGTTATCCTGACCCTCAAAAACGGCACGAACAAGCAGTACGAAATCAAGCCAGAATTCAATTTCACGGTGGGTGGGAAACCGATTTCGGGGACCGATCTGAAAAAGGGGATGCTGGTCAATGCGGTCAAGATCGTCGAGAAACCGGTGATTGAGGTTAAATCGGATGCCGTGATCACCGGCGTGGAGCCCGAATAGCCGAAGGTCAGACAGGTCCGGCCGGAGGCGACTCCGGCCGGCGTCCATTCCTGCCAGGCATCCTGCCTACGGCGCCATTCCAACCACGGCGCAACCGGCTGAAACGGTGTCCCCGGCCGGCGGATACGGCGGCTGGTTGTAGGGCGGGGGTGTCACATCCTCCACCACCAGGGCGAACAGGTTGTCGCCGATCACCGTGCCCAGCGCCGGGATGTTCTGCACCCAGGAGGTGACAAAGCTGTCACCGGGGGCCACGTTTGTATATCCGGCCCGCCAGTTGGGGAAGAACTGTCCGGCGGCCAGTGTGGCGTCCAGGTGGCCGGCGATGCGCCGGGTCTGACCGGTGTAAATGTTCTCCAGAGTCACCGTCATCAGGGTGGAGAACGGCACCGTTCCCGACCCTGGCTGGCAGGTCAGTTCCGCCCCGATGGTGCCCAGCAGGTTGGCCAGACCCGGGTAGTCCGGAGCATAGCGCTGTATCTTAAACACGATGTTGTGCGAGGTGTCCGGATAGATATTGTAATATTCCCAGACGATTTCGCCTGCCATGGTCACTTCAAAAAAGGTCCCGCTTCCGGCTTCACAGATGAGCGTGTTTCCATTGGGCAGCCGCTGAGCACCCGCCATGAAACCGGACATGAATGTCACCGGGTCTGAATAGAGCCAGGCGGGCGTGGCGGGCTCGTATGCAGCGCCGGGCACGAGGCTGTAGTTGCCGCCGGCATCCACTGGGGGCACGATCTCTTCCACGCTGGAGTAACTGCCGCCGGGACGTCCCAGGCCGTTGTTGTACACCAGGATATGGCCCGCCCCGGGAGAGCCGTCCTCGATCCACCTCGCATCATGCTGGAAATAAAAGTGTTTGTCGCTTGGATCCCCCGCATCGTACGCCTGGGGATTTCCCCAGCGGTAGAGGAAGTCACCACCTTTCCCGCTGTTCCCCCTCGTATGTCCGGCGGCCTCCTCGGTGGTGGTGCTGTGATCGATCACGTAGATCTCGCCCACGTTGTTGGCGCTGATGATGATCTGATCTAACACCGCGTTGTAGTAGACAGAGTTGGCATGGATCCAGTCGGGATGGTAGTTCAGCGCGAAATTGATGTCGAGCAACTCGGGGTGGTCAGCCACCACTCCGAAGTTGGGCAGGAGGCTGTCAAAGTCCTGGACCAGGTGATCCCAGAGGTGCCACTCCCAGACGATGTTGCCGCCATGGGTGCCTGACCGCTCAACCTCGATGATCGATTCCGGGGCAAGGTGGTTCCCGCTCATCTTTGCCGGGTCACGGCCGGCGGCAATGCACTCTTCCCAGGTTTTGTTTTCGTAGGCAATCATCAGGATGTTGCCGTTGGGCAGCGCTTCCACATCATGATGCTGCATGTATTGGCTGGTGGAATAATCGAATTCCCAGATTACCGCTCCATCCCAGGCGATTATCTGCAGATGCCCGCCATACGTACCGGGGAAAGCAAGGTTCTCCGTGTAATACGGCCGTAGAATGGTCCCGTCCTCCAGCAGGTAGACACAGGAGGCCGCGGTGCTGGGGTTGTCCCACGTGTGCACCACCTGGCCGTCCATATCGATCAGGTAGGTGGTGGTGGACTGCATCGGCGCGAAGAGGGTGTAGCCGTCGGACTGGGCCAGAGCCGGACCGGTTGCGACGAGCACGAGGATAACGAGGATCAGCATATTCTTCATAGGTGGAGCCTCATGGTGGCGGAAATTCCTGTAATCAACGAACGAAATAATCACATGCGCCCGTTGCGGACAGGTATATCCATTGTACATGAAAATCCGGACGATAAAAAAGCGGAACCTCTCCGGAGAGAGATTCCGCTTGTCTGACTGGCCGACTTTCGCCATATGCAGCTGAAGTTCTGTTTTACTTCAACTCACCGGTGACGGTGCAGGTGTCGAAGGGTCCTTTTCCTTACCGAATGAACTGAAAGCCTATAGGGAAAATTGACAATATACGTGGGGATTGTTTATAATGAGGAAGAATTATCCTCAATCGCCCATTGGCACCCTTCAGATCCTGAAGGATCGCTCAGGCTGGATCGAATAACTATCCATTGGAGACATCTCATGAGACGTCAAAATTTGAATCATTTCGCTTTCATCATTCTCGCACTGGTTTTTGGTGCCCTGACTGCCGGCAGCGTCTGCGCTGAACCGGTGATGCAGTACTCCTGGAACCTGGACACCAATCCCGGGTGGACCATGGAAGGGGAGTGGCAGTTCGGCCAGCCCCAGGGTTTGGGCGGCGACTTCTTCGGCTATCCCGACCCCACGACCGGGGCCACGGGCACCAATGTTTTCGGCATCAACCTCAACGGGGATTTCGCCCTTGTTGAAGCCGGCCCTCTCTACCTCACCACCGGGGTGATCGACTGCAGTGAGCTGACCCAGGTGAGCCTCCACTTCCAGCGCTGGCTGAACTGCGACTGGCAGCCCTGGGCGCTGGTTACCGTGGAGGTTTCCGCTGACGGCCTGAGCTGGACCGTAATCTGGGACAACGGTTTCGAAGAGGTCACAGACGATGCGTGGAGCGAGCAGGTATTCGACCTCTCCACCGTTGCCGACAACCAGGCCACGGTCTATGTCAGGTGGGGACACGAGATCACCCAGGCCTCCGGCGCCTGGGCCTATTCGGGTTGGAACATTGACGACGTGCAGATTTACGGTGAGGCGTCCGTCGGCACGGTGACTGCCACCCTGGGTTGTGAGCCGGCCTCCGGGCAGTTGCCCTTCAGCTTTGCGTTCCAGGCCCAGCTGGGTAATCCCACGCTGGAGACCCGCCGTGTGGCCGGGCGTGTCGATCTGGTCACCGGCGGAGGCAGCCAGTACACGAACTGGCGGTCCGGCTTCACCAATCTGACAGCCGGTGAAGTATACAGTGCCTCCTGGTCGCAGAACCTGCCGGCACTGGCCACCCTGGTGGGTGACAACGTGTTCACCCTCTTGGCCGAGGACGTGACCCCGGCGCCTTACAATCAGCCGCCCTACCTGCCCTCCGGTGACAGCCACACGGTCCAGTGCACGGTCACCGGGACGGCCCCCTGAAATGATTCGCTGACGGAGCCTGCAGCAACCGGCTCTTTGTTGTTGAAGATGAACAGGTTAGGTTTGTCTTTCCAGATGTGCTACCCTGCAGGTGGAGATGTTGTGGAGGTTACGGCCTTGTCCCCGCGGGCACACAAGGAGAGAGCGGATGGCGGACCCCCGATTGGAATATGTCGACTTCAAGGTCAACAAGTCGACTAGAGAATACCGCCTGCGGGCCAAGCTCCCCGATGGTGAGTATCAGGATTTTACCCTGGCTATTCTGAACGAGGCATTTATCGACCGCCGCGTACGGTACCAGGATGCACCGGATATATGTTTCCTCAAGCTCCAGCGCGAAATGGACGCCTCCGGAGACAGCCTGCCGGCATTACACCATGAGTTGACCAACGACGAACTCGAGGAATACCGCCTGAGTCACACGCCAAAGCCGAAAGAGAAACGCCGCCGGGTTTTGCCTGAATCATAGGCTCTGCTCTTAGAATCCTCCCGCGGCTACGGTGGTCCCGTGGGTCATCCCGGTGAATGCTTCCAGCGAGAACCATTCGGTGGTCTGTGCCCCGTCGTAGACGTAGACCTTTACCGGAGTGCCCGCGTCAGGATCCGGTCCGCAACCCACCACCAGGTCATCCCGACCATCACTGTTCAGATCAGCACCGGCAAAGACCTTTGCCCCGAACCGCGTCTCCGCCGCCGGCCAGGCAAAGAAGTTGATCCCGGGCAGCTCGGTCACGGCCGTTCCGTCGAAATTCCAGCCGCGAACGTGTGCCCCGAAAACCGCGCCTGGTCCGGCGCCGGTGACCAGTTCGGCCATTCCGTCACCGTCGATGTCCCCGCAGCTCACATTCACCCCGAACTTGTTCGTGCCGTAGGCGAGGAAGCTCACGGCAGAAATGGCCGTTGCCGCGCCCCCGTCCACGTTCCAGCCCCGGACGTGGGGGCCGTAAATCGCGCCGGGACCCGCGCCGGTGACGATTTCGTCGTAGCCGTCGCCGTCGATATCTCCGCAGGTGACGTTGACGCCCCACTTGGGTGTGCCATAGGCGAAGTAGCTGACCCCGGGTACCGCGGTGACGTCCGGTGTACCATCGTAGTCAAAGGCCCGCACGTGGGGGCCGAATACCGCGCCGGGACCGGCGCCGGTGATAATCTCGTCAAAGCTGTCACCGTCAATGTCGCCGGCCGAAACATTCACCCCGTACTTGTTGGTGCCGTAGGCCAGAAAATTCAGCCCGGACATCGGCGTGCCGTCCAGGGCAAAGCCGCGGACATGCGGCCCGTAGATCGCCCCCGGACCGGCCCCGGTGAGGATCCGGTCGACCCCGTCGCCCGTCACGTCCCCGCAGGAGACGTTTACTCCGTACTGCGATGCGCCATAGGCGCCGAACTCGTAGACATGCGCTGCATCCTGCGTCGGCGGGAAGACCCGTACCAGTGGCGGGTTGGCCTCGCTCGGACCGGGGCCGGCGATCAGGAATGAGCCGCTGCTGGACACGGAGAACCGGTGCGCGCCGGCTGCACCGATATAGGGATGGTTCTCCACCCGTCCCGAATCGTCCCTGGCGCGGATGTAGTAACGGATAGCGGTGCCGTCGTCCTGGGCCGGAATGGTACCCTGCCAGG
>RCNC010003636.1_pt1 | contig 10076 bp, 6 predicted proteins | sample 2041301 | NCBI WGS metagenome assembly RCNC01 (sample SAMN09708231, study PRJNA481090) | Marine sediment metagenome, whole genome shotgun sequencing project. | biome: marine sediment; feature: ocean; material: sediment; isolation source: Sewage treatment plant 13A marine sediment (STP13A) ...
TCAAAAAGAAAGTCATTTTGCTCTACTAATCTAAGGAGCGTATCCCTGTCATATTGACGTATTGAAAGATCCCCAAATGCTGGTATCTCCGTATAGCTGGGAATCCCTGAAGTATGATTTAGAAGGCTATTTATTGTAATGATTCTTCCCTTTGTATCAAAGTCCAGGTAATCAGTAAAATCATCATCCAGGGAAAGCTTACCTTCGTCAACCAGTTTGAGGATGGCAGCTGCCGTGAACTGCTTCGTTACCGAACCAATTTCAAAAGAGGCTTCATCCGGCATGGGAACTGATAATTCCATACTCGCGTATCCATATGGTTTATCCAATAGTTTCTGCCCCTTTTGAAAGACCATAACTGAAGCCCCTGCTATATAGGAACTATCCACATTTGTCTGGAACAATGAATCAGCAAATACTAACAGCGTAGATTGATATGAGTTATCAATATCGCTTGTACAACTGTTGATGAAAATACCGCCAATTACTAATAAGATGCAAACCTTTTTCATTCGTTATTATGCTGTGTTTATGTTTAACATTATTTTCCTTCTATTGCAGTAAGCATGTTATCCTTAATAATGGGCCAATACATTTTTGTAGGGTCTTTATCGTATATTCCAGCAGTATGATTAGTAGCCGGTAACGGTTTTCAAACCATTATGGCACAGGTTTTTGCTAATGCTTGTCAGGTGATGACTTACCTTTCATACCTATGTAAGTTCTTGATTGGTTTTACGTTTTACAGACTTTGGTTGGTTCTATGTTATATATTGTTTTATTCTTTTGCTATTATGGGACGGTTTTGCAAAAACTGTGACAAAGGCTATTAATTATACCGTATAATATTGTGGGCTGTACTTTTTTATCCAATATGCTAAGAAAAATCCTGCCATTATTATAGAAATAATTAGCATCTCAGTTGAACCTAAATACAAATTAAATATTTCAGCTTCTGTAAAATACATACTTGTGTTTAAAGAAGTATGACTACTCCCAAACATTATGGCTATCCACCCAAAATGAAGTGCCCAGGAGTATCCAATATGACCAGTTTGAATAATCAAACTATTTCTAACAAAACCTACAAGAAACAGCGTTATCAATGTTGATATGCCTATAACTGCTCTGTCCACAAAAATCCATTTGTAAAATATATAATGTATCAAAGAAAAAAATACCGCCAAGCAGAGGGAAGCTACTACTGGTCTAATCTTCCATTTATTAACTAATGCGAAGAGTAAAATCGCTCCTATTACTATTTCTTCATTAAGTACATAGAATAAAACATGGTAATAATCACGCCAATTATAATACTCAATCTGGATATTTCTCTTATTTCCAATGTATTTCATTATCAAAAGAGCACATGTTGTAATTATGACAGTAAGTATTATGGATTTAGCAATTATTTGTAGATTTAATTGTAATCCGATCTGTTTTAGAAAACCTTTTCCCCAAATCAAATAACTTAGGAAGATTATTAATATTGAACCTATTGAAGAATACAACCACCCACCTAAAAAGGAGTATGAGAATAGTACATACAACAAGATAAGTAGAGAGAATAATAGTGGAATTTTTAGTCTAACTATCATAGTTCAACTTATAAGTATTGCCCACAACTTAGAAATATATACACCCAGGAATAGACAGATATGTTCAAGTTAACCATGAATTAATTCGACTCCTTGGGAATGAAAAAAAAGTGAGATTGACTGGTGCTATACTACCAAATGTGCGAAGGCATAAAATCTTAAATAAAATTAGGATAATATCTACAGATTTTCAATTAATTTCATTTCTGATTACATGCTTTGTCAAGTATGAACTTTTATGATCAAATAATAGCTTAGCACAGGATTATGAAAATAGAAAAAGTTGAGGCCTTCCTAATGTCCTTCCCCATGCCGGAAGAAGTCAGGCTTCCGTTCTGGGGCGGACTCAGGACAATTGTCAAAAGAGATGCCATGCTGATCCGGATTTCCACAGACACTGAGCTGGTGGGCTACGCTCCGGGGCCAGCTCATGAGCGGGCATTATATGAAATTAACGGCGAGATCAGGGAATTCCTTGTTGGAAGGGACCCGCTATATTGGAAAGAATTTAATTTTTCAGGCGGACCGGAACTGAAGAAGACTTATCATGCCTGCGAAGTGGCTGTAATTGACCTGGCTTCAAAATACGAAGGCGTCCCCATTTCAGAACTGATGGGAGGCCGGAAGAGAGACCAGATCAAGCTTTATGGCAGCGCCGGCATGTATATGTCCCCCAAAAGATATGCCGAAGAAGCGGCAGCAATTAAAGATATGGGATTCAAGGGTTATAAGATGAGGCCGGCACTGGGACCGGAGGAGGATCTTAGGACAGTTGAGCTGATGAGAGAGTCCTGCGGAGCAGAAATGGATATCATGATCGATGCACACACCTGGTGGAGGATGGGTAATAAAAGCTACAGCCAGGAAACCATAGCTGGACTATCGAAATCCATGTCAGCCTATCAGCCTTACTGGCTTGAAGAGCCCCTTCCGCCAGAAGACCATAAGGCTTATAAGGAGCTGAGAGGCAGGGGATATATCACCATTGCTTCTGGCGAACATGAACAGAATTTTGCAGGATTCGAAAGCCTGGCCAACATGAAGGCTGTCGATTTTCTTCAAATGGATGTTTGCTGCCAGGGTGGGTTTGAAATGGGATTGAATGTTTTTGACCTGGCTGCGGCTAACCATCTGAAGTTTGCATTCCACAGCTGGGGGACCATGTTGGAAGTACTGGCGGCGGCACAGCTGGGAATATGCCGTGATGAGGAAGTAGTGGAATGGCTGGAGTACCCCTGTTATTCCTATCCTGATAGAAGAGGAATGTACCCCTTCCCACTGTCAGATGATATTCTGGAGGAGGAACTCGAAATTTCAGATGGATATTTAAGGGTTCCTGATACCCCCGGCCTTGGGATAAAGATCAACGAGGAAGTGATCAATGAGTATCCCTTTATACCCGGACCCTGGTCATTTTTCCACCAGGAATCCCCAAGAGAAACAATTGCGGTGACCGGTGACCACAGTATCAAGTGGCTGAAAAGCTAGATGCTATTTTTGCTGTGACAATACTGGATATGGCACATCATATCCTTTAACTGAATGCCAGAGTATCCGGTTAAATGTATCTTCATCGATGCGGTCAACATCATCCAGGTCCTGCTTCAGTGACATTTCCGCCCAGTGACGCGCTTCTCCTGTCAAGCTTTCGAGGGGTGGGTTCAATTCGTCAAGAGGAATATTATTGGGCAAGGCTTTATAAGGTGTGAAATCCGGGGTATCGGTAAAGCAGTCCGCCATGGGCTCTGCCGCATAATCAAATTGATTCATTGGGGGGATACCGAGAATATTCTCCATGGTCCGCATCATATTTATTTGGGAATAATAGGTTGAAACAACTTCACCGCGTTTTGTATACGGGCTGATAACAAAACCCACCGTCCGGTGCCCGTCTACATGATCCAGTCCCGCCTGAGGATCATCCTCAGTCACCAGAATACAGGTTTCATTCCAGAATTTGCTATGTGAAATGGCCTCAACAATTTGACCCAGTGCCAGGTCATTATCTGCTACAGCTGCCCGTGGAGTCGGTAAGCCTGGACGTGTTCCCGAGGTATGATCGTTTGGAAGGAGCATGATGATGAAATTGGGAAAGTTGTTGTTCTTCTCGAATTCTTCAAGTTCCTTGATGAATTCTGCTGCGCGGTATATCTCAGGTACCTTGTTCGGGAATCCTACGAAGGTTGGACAAATGTAGGGTTCAAGCTGCTCAAGGTTGGCTTTGGAACGGATTTTTATCTTATTGCTTCCCTCCAGGAAATCCTGGTAGATATCAGTGAAAGTGGCGTCTCCAGGTTCTATCACAGCATCAACGAATTCACCATAGTCACGAAAGGTCAATCCATGTCTCAATACGTTATCCCATATAAAACCCGAGCTGGCATAGGCCAATGCATCGTCGCCATCATATGGATAGCTTCGAGTAAATCCTCCAAAAAACTTTTCAATGTAGTCGGTAACATATGCTTCATCTGTCCATTGATGCCCGTCAGCACTTAGGATTCCACTGCAATAAAAATTATCCAGCAATACAAATGTTTCTGCCAGTTTATGGTGATTTGGCGTTACCTCGCGACCGAAATGGACAAGGTTAATATCGCCATTCCCCTGAGACATATCGCCAAATACCTGATCGTAAGTGCGGTTCTCCTTGATTATGTAAACCACATGCTTAAAATGTGATTCCTGAGATTGAATCTGTGGAACTGCAACCTTATTTTTGATTTCAGTGCCTGATTGGGTTACTGCCATCTTTTGCACAAAAGCATTATTCTGGTCCACCCTTTCTGTCATATCCGCAAGCTTTACCATATCAGGCATGGGGATCAAGGATACTGATCCCATATGGTCATGGGAATTATAACCAGCCCTGTCCGTTCTTTGATTTCTTGAACCCGTACCTTTTGCATTTGCTACAAACATGAAATTAGTTCCTTCATCCAGGATTACCGATGCGGGATACCATCCGGTTGGAATGTATCCGATAACCTGGCTGGGTGTTCCGACACGTATTACACATATTGCGTTATCCGTCCCATTGGCAACATAAAGCATTTTCCCGTCCTGAGATATTGTCAATGCATTCGGGCCACTGCCGAAAGGTAAATCCTTATCCAGGTGAACTGAGATTTCTTCAACTACTTCATCTGAACTGGTATTTATCACCGAAACAATATCGCTGTTTGCACAGGCCACAAATAAATGGGTATGATCGGGACTCAACACCATACCGCTCGGATGGAGTCCCACCTCAATATTCTTAACCTCTGCAGCTACCGCCAGATCAACCACGGAAACACTTCCATTGTTGGCTATGCCGGTTTCAGGATCGACAAGCACCTGGCTGCCGGAAGTGTTGTAGGTGGATTCACCCTTACCTGGTCTCCGACCTCCCCAATTGCTCACATAAGCTTTTGAACTACTAGCCAGTACTACCTCGTAAGGTGCTATCCCCACCGGGATTTCCTTCACGCTTTCATCTGACATATCCACAATTGCCAGGGTATTGTTCCGGCTCAATGTAACATAAACCTCATTTTGTTGCTCACTAACTGCTAATCCCCCGGGGACAGGGTTCCCTCCAATAGATGGAGCTGGCAATTTGATAGCATTCTGCCATTGCATAATGAGATTATCATCCAATTCGGCAATGTGCAACTTATCCTTTGCATCCGTTGTATATATCCTATGCCCATTTTCCGAGACAGACAGTCCCGTAAATGAACTGCCGCTTCCTTCGTAAGGCAATGATTGTAAAATGGTCCTATCCCGGATACGAATAATATCCAGTGACAACCGGTTTTTCACTACCAGCAGTTTCCTGTCAGGAGTCAGCGCCAGGTCTATCGGCCTGCCTGGGAAATAAACCTGGAGTCCGGCAGGTCGTAACAATTGATTGGTTGGCACCAGAATACTCCCGTCAGGTTGGGGACCAACCTGTATGTTTTTCACCGGCTTTTGGGCTTCTGATGTCAATGTTGGAAGCAATACGAACAACGCAAAAAATGCAGCTGAAATAATTCTGTTTCTTCTTTTCATAACTAGGTTTTATCATATGGATTATTCATTCTTCTTGCACCGCTGGAAGCACCTGGTTAATTATTATATCCAGGATGCTATACCAGTTCTGGCCAGCCTGTGAAGTGTTGATATTTTGAAACATTTACAGTTAACAAGATACAACCATATTCTTAAAAAACAGGACTCACCGGGTACTGTGATCATGGATTCAAGTGCTTATGATGGGGATGCTGCCTGAAAGGAAACTGCTTAACCGGACAATAAAAACACATAAAAATCGATAATTTAAAGGAGATACCGGATAATTATCTAGAAAGAAAAAGTACATTGAAATCTACGATAACATTTTCAATTAAATCATTATGCGTCGATTAACTTATTTATTATTGGGATTGGTAATCCAGCTAAGCACATCAGCACAATCCGCTGCAGAGGCCCCTTTTACCGAAACAGACAGCACAGCCACAGAGCCTGTCGTTTTTACAACATCATCGGCATCAGCCTACATCATTGATCTGTTGGAGACGGATCATTTTTGGAGACCAGCCGGCGATACCGTAAAGCGTTCGCTGGCAAGGTTGCTTGATCATTTCAAGGAGCCTTTCGATAGTGTCGAAAGGCGTCTTTCCAGTTTTAATTATGATGCGATAAAGCTTGAACAGGTGGATATTGTCCGAAATGACACTCTTCCCCTTAGGTGGCTCAATGACTCAACATTCATTATTGATACCGTTGGACTGAAAAAAGAACCTTTGATCATACAAAAGACGGTGATGAAAGAGATTATTTACAATTCTGCTATGGATTCAGCGGATAATATAACCCATATGGATACACTGGTGCTGTCACGGGACACACTTACAACCATTCGCATCGATACCGCATTGCTGGAGTCCATGAAAATACAGCTGTACCAGATTGCCCTAAACCGTGTTACACCCCCACTCATATCTCCCGGCAGTGAAAAAATGGTAAGCTTTATGGCTGATTCCGGAAAAATCATTGTATCGGACAGGGCCATGGCCATGGTGGCCGCAGAAGAGTCACCCTTCTATATTGTTTCCAGTGAAAGGATACTGGATTCTCTCCAGTATGCCATTGAAACGCTTTTATCGCATACAGCAGAGCGTGATTCAATTCTTTTATTTTTCAATGACATACTGGGCCAAAAAACACCCTTCTGGCTTACCCAGGGGAAAAATGATCTATTCAGGTTTTGGGTCAAGAATTACGAAAATGACTCCATCACCATCTGGATGGGTAATCCCTCAGAACGCGATATTATGCTGATCCTGGAAGAGGATCTTGATGTTGTACGGCTGGAGAAAGAAGATGTAGATCATGTACCAATAGTCAGTGTGAAGCCAAAGCAGTCCCTGGCAGAGGTGGAACCGTTGGCAGAAATCCCTGTATACTGGGATTTTGATTTTTCAAGTTCATTTACACTCAACCAGACCTATTTCTCCAACTGGTCCAAAGGAGGTGAAAATTCCTTTTCGGGTTTGCTTGACATTAACGTGGGGGCCATATATACCAACACGGAGGCCAAAACACAGTGGACCAACGCGGCGCGTTGGAATTTCGGTACCTTAATCACGGAACAGTACGGTTTGAGAACCAATGCCGACATGCTGGAATTCAATTCGAAGTATAACAAGGTCATCAGGAAAAAGATCGATTTCAGTGCCGTTTTTTATATGAAAAACCAGATAGCCAGGGGATATAATTATCCCAACGATTCTGTTGTTGTGTCCAAATTCCTGAATCCCGGTACATTTACCATTGGCCTGGGGGTTGAATATAAACCCTTCAAAAACACCACGCTTAACTTTTCCCCCTTATCGTATAAAAATACCTTTGTCCTGGATACGGCGAATATTGATCAGACGATACACGGGCTTAAAGCTGATCAGCGTGTCAGACAAGAGATGGGTGGTCAACTGGTGATCATGAACGAAACAAACATCCTGAGTAACCTGAAAATAACCAATTCGGTCCGGTTGTTCTCCGGTTATCTAAATAAACCACAGAATATTGACTTGGATTGGGAAATCAATCTGGAACAGAAGATCAACTGGTATTCTTCGGTCACGCTGAATCTACATATGATTTACGATGATGATGTTCGATTCCCGGTGCAGGATGAAGACGGTCAACCCGAACTGCTGCCGGACGGAAGTGTGCATAAAGTTCCCAGATTACAGTTTAAACAGTATCTGGGCCTAAGCTTTCTGTTTAATTTCTAGGGGATTAATTCATCATTCCTTCCATGTTGTGCATTTTGTCGCTTATATCGAGGACCCTGTAAAGCTGATATAGTTTTGTGATGACATACTGGTTGTCAGGATCCTTGTCCAGGGCTTTCTCAAACCAGGTAACAGCCGTTTCGAATGCTTCGGCCGATCTTTCTTTCTCTCTGATGTAGGCACGGTTATTGGTTATGGCTCTTGCATTCTTTTCAATTTCCACACCAATGTTATAATAAGATGTACCGATGTGTGCATATATTATTGGTTCGCCCGGGGCTATGGTGAGGGCCTCCTTATAGGCATCAATGGCCATTTTGTATTGCTCTCTTTTCTGATAGATTAGTCCTTTCGTATAGGGGAAGATATGTTTTGAAGGATTTTTTGTGGAGGCATTGTCCAGCAGGCCTATGGCCTTCTCGGTAGCATTGGATTGAAAAAGCAGATCAACCATGAGCAAGATCAGATCTTCACTATCTCCATAGTGTTCAATCCCTTCCATCAATACCTTTTCGGCAGTAGCAGTATCAGCTTTCCCAAGATATATGGTATATAGCAGATGAGGCACATTGGGTGAATACTTATCCTTATTCAGCTTGTTGAGATACCCGATTGCCTTCTCCCAATCTTCACTTTCATAGGCTGCCAGTGCCGCATTATATATCAGGTTCGTATCTGTCGTGACAGGAAGGAAGGGACTCTGATAGATCTCAATGGCTCCTTCGAAAGCCTTCAGGGCTTTCTCGTATTCCCCTTTCTGGTAATGCTGTTTCCCTAATGCCTGAAAGTCATTCGCCAAAAGCACATACAGGGGGGCCAGGTGTTCATCAAGTTTTCCCCTTTTATCAAATGATCGGGCCTTTTGATAAGAGTCGAATGCCAGGTAAAGCTGGTCAGGGTAGAGTTCAGACTTCTTCTTATCATTCTTGTCGACCCCGTCACGGTAAGCCGTCTGGCATAGCAGTCCCCTGGCATACCAGGTTCTGGGCCATTGTTCTGTTTTCTTGTCAGCGATCGCTTCCTCAATGCTCTTTTTGGCTTCTTCATATTTGCCGGTTTCAATAAGCTGAAAGGAAGCCATAACCTTGCTTTTTTGGGCCGGCAAGGTAAGGAAGCAACCAAAAATTATGGATATAAAAATAACCGATCTTTTCATTCAGTCCGCTTGTAATAGTAATCACCGGATAAGACAACGATAAGGTTCCGGTTAATATTTCCCGGACCTATCAGGAAATATCACAATAGTTTTGGTTTAAACGCTAAATAAATTCCGTAAATATAAGTAAACAAAACTGCTTTGCTGTTTCCTCAGATCAGTTATTGTTTGAGTATACAATCAATCCGTGTATAGTAGTTGGCAGTAGGGTTATCTTTTAATGACTTGCCCGGAAAATGTTCCTTTTGCTGAGCGTAACTGCAGCAAGTATGTTCCTGCCGGAAGTGGTTTCCTGGCATTATCTGTTCCATCCCATTGTATGGATTGCTCATTGGAGGATCCTGGTATATAATCTAAAACCCTGATTAACATTCCTTTCAGATTATAAACCTTTAACTGGACAGGGCTTGTTTCAGCAGTATTGAAAGTGATAGTTGTCTGCTTTGTAAAAGGATTGGGATATATGTTGAGTTCCTGGCTTCCGGTTAAGATTTCAGCAATATCTGTCGTTAGAACAGTATATTCAAGACTCATATCAATGAAATTGGTTTCATCAGCCGGCGTTATGACCTCTGAGGAAGGACCTTTTGTGAAGTCAACTGAAGTTAGTGGACCCTGGGAGTGGGCCTCCGTAAATTCAACTACGATCTTATACTCACCGTCTTCAACCTGGGTTCCTGATTCATCCTTACAATCCCAGGAAATGGTATGTGTCTGATGACTACTAAGGGTTGCCCCTGTAGTGGCATCCACGGTACTTCCCTTTGATTTTTCATTCCATGTAAGCAACCATTCCTTCCTTTCATCTGCCTGCAATAGCCTGGTCTTAATAAAGTTTCCGTCTTTATCTTCAACCCAGATGGCTACAATATTTTTTGGAGATCGGTCGCCATCATAGGTTACTGTCTTTACAGTAAAGGAAACATTCCCATCAGTTGTGACGGATTCGTCCGATACGAAAGATGATAAAACAAAAATAATGCATAGTGTTATGATGCTCTGAATAAGTCTTAATGCTCTTCTTCCAGTCATGATACTTTGGGTTTATATTTATTA
>RCNC010003817.1_pt1 | contig 10075 bp, 8 predicted proteins | sample 2041301 | NCBI WGS metagenome assembly RCNC01 (sample SAMN09708231, study PRJNA481090) | Marine sediment metagenome, whole genome shotgun sequencing project. | biome: marine sediment; feature: ocean; material: sediment; isolation source: Sewage treatment plant 13A marine sediment (STP13A) ...
TTTAGCGTGATATCTACTGTGGTTCAGTCCTGCCGTTCGCTGACTTTCGATGGTGCGTAACAAGTTACGCACCCTACGGTAAGCGGTGTCGGATGTATCTGTAGGGTGGGTACCCTGTTACCCACCAATGGTTTTAACATCCGACGATGGTCCGGTGATTAACGAGTTACGCACCCTACGTGAACACCCTTAACTTAGTGCCATTCATGACAGGTCCGTATTCCATCGAAAAACCCCTTCGTTGATACCTGATTTCAAGTAGTCTTGATTTGGGTCAAGTGACTTTACCTTTCCGAAGACTAAAGTGATGTTGGGAGCATGAACGTATGAATCCTCTACAACACCAGCCATCACAGCCCGACAGCATTGACGAACTGATCGGGCAGATGGAGTCTTTGCGCCGGATGGTTGGGGAAGAGGCGGAGCATGGCCGGAATGTATTGGCCGGTTTACCGCCTGAGCGCTTGTTTAGCGCGGAAAACCTTTTGCACTACCTGGCACTGAGACGCGAGGACATCAGGCCGTTACAGGACAGGTTGACCCGCCTTGGCCTGTCCTCGCTTGGAAGGGTTGAGCCACACGTCATGGCGACCATTAAAGCGGTACTGCACAACCTGTACCTGCTCAACGGGCAGAGTTCCGCCGTCTCTGACTTTGCGGATATTCAAGACGCCTTCAATAACGGTGCGGATTGCCTTGAACGCAACACCACCAGGTTGTTCGGTAATCATCCTGGCGATCGACGTGCCCACATCGTTGTTACCATGCCGGTTGAAGCCGCCGATGACTACCTGATGGTGCACCAGTTGTTGATTAGCGGGATGAATTGCATGCGTATTAATTGTGCGCATGACTATCCGGAAATCTGGTCCCGGATGATCGCAACCTTGCGGAGCGCTGAACAGTCCACCGGTGTGTCCTGTCGAATTCTCATGGACCTGGGGGGGCCGAAACTGCGCCTTGGCCCGATGGAAACACACGCAACCGTACTCAAAATCCGTCCGGTCCGTGCATCGAATGGCAAACTTTTGCGTCCGGCGCGAATCTGGCTGACACCGCTTAAGACGATGTTTTCTGAAATGCCTGCGGCCGACGTCACGCTTGCACTGCAACCGGAGTGGCTGGATGGTTTGAAAGTGGGCGATCAAATTGTTCTGCGGGATGTGCGCGGTTCTAAAAGAAGGTGGCGTATCAGGGAAAAACGTGCAGACGGTTATTGGGCTGAATCGAAAAAAACGACTTACGTGGCCAATGGCACGGTCTTGCAAATACGGGACAAACTGGGTAACCCCGGTCCGGAAACGGCAATATCAGACCTGGCAGCACAGGACAGTGTCTGCCTGATTCGTAAGGGTGATGTACTGTTCATTTCTGCAAAAGTAGAGCCGGGGAAACCGGCATTCCATGACAGCAATGGTGAACTGTTAAACCCGGGTAAGGTTTCTTTGGCTATCCCGGAGGTCTACCGGGATGTTTGCCTGGGAGAATCGATATTTTTTGATGACGGGCGTATTGCAGGTATTGTTGAAAAACGTGAAGCGGATCAACTGCAGATACGTATCACCCACACCCGGAACCCGGTGGAAAAACTAGAGGGAAACAGGGGGGTGAATCTGCCGGATACTGATCTGAACCTGGCGGCGCTCAGCACCAAAGATTTGCAGGATCTCGAATTTGCGGCCCGCCATGCCGATATGATTGGCTTGTCTTTTACCAACAGTCCTGCAGATGTCCGTGCACTTCATCAGCACCTGCACAAACTGGGTCGTGATGATATCGGTGCGATATTGAAGATCGAAACCAAAAGGGGGTTCGCCAATCTTCCTGACATCCTGCTGGAGGCTCTGAAGTTCGCTGCAAGCGGCATTATGATCGCACGTGGTGATCTGGCTGTTGAATGCGGTTTTGAGCGTATGTCCGAGGTTCAGGAAGAAATATTGTGGGTATGCGAGTCGGCACATGTTCCGGTGATTTGGGCAACCCAGGTACTGGAGGGTCTGACCAAGCGTGGCCATGCTTCAAGAGCAGAGGTTACAGATGCCGCCGTGTCACAGGAGGCAGAAGCGGTGATGCTGAACAAGGGGGTGCATGTTATCGATGCCGTGGAAATGTTGGACGATATCCTGCAGCGCATGCAAGGTCATCACCGTAAGAAACGCTCCATGTTAAGGAAGCTGCACCTGGCCTCGGAGTTTCATTCAAGATTAGACTAAGCAACAAAATCAGTTACGCCAGAACTCAGGTGAAAACAACACCAGCAAGGTGAAGATCTCAAGGCGGCCCATCAACATCGCGAAGCTCAGAATGACTTTGGCCGTGGAACCAAGGCTGGCGTAGTTGGCACTCACGTCGCCCAACCCCGGACCCAGGTTGGTAATGCAAGCTGCTGCTGCGGCATAAGCCGTCACAGGGTCCACACCCACACCATTGAGTGCGATGGTTATCATTACGAAGCTGGCGACATATAGAAAGAAGAAGCCCCAGACCGCATCCATGACATTTGCAGAGGTTTTCCTGCCGCCAATCTTTACCGGAATGATCGCATGAGGGTGGATGAGCCGGCGAATTTCGCGACTGGCCTGCCGGTACAAAAGCATGATACGAATCACCTTCATGCCGCCACAGGTACTGCCGGCGCATCCGCCGATGAACGCAATACAGATTAGCATGATGGGAATGAAACCGGGCCAGATTGAAAAATCGGCGGAGCTGAAACCGGTTGTTGTCATCACCGAAACCACTTGAAAGCTGGCAAAACGCGCAGATTCAGTGATTGATGGGTAGGTGCCGTTCAGGTACAGGGCGAGGGTCGTCAGGACTGCGAAGCCGAGTAGCAACGATGCGTAGACCTTAAGTTCGGGATCCTGAAAATAGGGTTGTGAACTGGCGCGTTTCCACGAGGTGAAGTGGATGGCAAAATTGATACCGGCCACCACCATGAAAAATGTCGCTATTATTTCCAGGGTCGGGCTATTGAACCAGGTAAAACCGGCATCATGGGTGGACATGCCACCTATGGCAACCGTGCTGAAAGCATGACCGACAGCATCGAAAAGTGTCATGCCCCCAAGCCAGTAGGCCAGGGCACACAATACGGTAATTCCAAGGTAAATCAACCAGAGCGCCTTGGCGGTTTCTGTGATGCGCGGGGTCAGTTTGCTGTCTTTTAGCGGGCCCGGCGTTTCTGCACGGTATAGCTGCATGCCACCGATGCGTAGCATGGGCAGGATGGCAACAGCCAGAACAACGATTCCCAGGCCACCGAGCCACTGAAGTTGCTGACGATAATAGAGAATGCCACGTGGCAACTCATCAATTTTTGTCAGGATAGTCGCACCGGTAGTGGTCAAAGCGGACATGGATTCGAACACGGCATCCACATAAGAGATGTCCGGTTCAACCAACAACAAAAAGGGCAATGCTCCGACCAGGACAAGCGAAAGCCAGCAAGCTACAACGACCAGAAAACCATCACGCAGTCGCAATTCCTCGTGGACATGACGCACGGGCAGAAAAATTGCCATGCCAACGAGAAACAGCACGACAGCACTGACCAGAAACAGATTGGCCGTGCCATCCATATACCAAAAGGAAACCGCCGCCGGTGGAAGCATCATCAAGCTGGCAACGGCGATCAGAAAGCCCAGAATCCGTTGAACGGTTGCCGTTCTCCGGTTTTTCATACGAATGCTGCACTCACCTGGAAAAGCCGCTCTATGGCGTGAATCTGCTTCTTGTCCGGTACAAATAACAGGACATGGTCATGCTCCTCTATAACCGTATCATGGTGGGCAATGATGACATCCTCATCCCGGACTATACCAACAATGGAAGTACCCTCCGGCAGGTCCAGTTCTTCAAGGGAACGGCCAACCACCTTGGAACTACGTCTGTCACCAAGCGCAATCGCTTCGATGGCCTCGGTGACGCCGCCTCTAAGTGAATGCACACGAACTATGCTGCCCCGGCGAATGTGAGCCAGCAAAGAGCCAATGGTGATTTGCTGCGGTGAGACAGCAATATCAATCGTGCCGGATTCCATCAGGTCTACATATGAAGGCCGGTTAATGATGGCAATGACTTTCTTCGCCCCCATGCGTTTAGCCTGTAATGCAGACAGGATATTGGCCTCGTCGTCATTGGTAAGTACGCAGTAAACATCGGTACTTTCTATTGATTCTTCCCTTAACAAAGCAGCATCCGTGCAATCTCCAACCAGCACGATAGTCTTGGATAATTCTTCAGCGATCGATTCGGCCCTGGCCGGGTCACGTTCGATCACCTTTACGTGATGGTCACGCTCCAGTTGTCTTGCCAGGGTTTTACCGATGTTGCCGCCACCAGCAAGAATTACGCGCCGGATGGGATTGTCTATTGGCCTCAGCTCTTTCATGACCGCTGGAACATCACGGGTTGCCGCCAGGAAAAACACGGTATCGTCTTCCTCGATGATGGTGCTGCCCTCAGGCAGGATCAATTTACCATCGCGATAAATAGCGGCCAGACGTGCATCTGACTGACCCGGCATATGCTGTGCCAGCGTATAAAGTTTCTTTCTTACCAGTGAACCGCCAGCCTCGGCCATGGCGGCCACGAGTTGGGCCTTTCCATTAGCGAAGTCCATGACCTGCAGGGTTCCAGGGTATTCGATAAGGCTTGCAATATACTGTGTCAGCAACAATTCAGGGCTGATCAGAACGTCGACGGGCGAGTGTTCACGATGAAATAGTTCTTCTCGATCGGTGTATGCAGCAGCGCGTACTCGCGCAATGCGGGTGGGAACGTTATACAAGGTATAGGCAATCTGGCAGGCGACCATGTTGACTTCATCAGAACTGGTCAATGCGATAACAAGATCCGCATCCTCAATGCCGGCCCGTTCCATTACCTTGGGATGGGAAGCGTAGCCAAGCACACTCCGTATATCCAGCTGATCCTGGAGTTCCTTGAGTCGCCGCTCGTCTTTGTCGACGATGGTAATGTCATTGTCTTCGTGTACCAGTGCACTGGCCACCGTGGAACCGACCTGTCCGGCACCGAGAATCACTATTTTCACGAGTTACTCACCAATTTCGGGTCAATTCCGAGTGACCTGAGTTTGCGGTACAGGTGGGTTCTTTCCATGCCTACCGATTCAGACAGTTTGCCGACGCTGCCACCGGCCTTTTTTAACTGGTAGATCAGGTAATCACGTTCAAATTTTTCCCGGGCTTCGCGCAGTGGCAGGTCATAGAGGCTATCGTCATACAGACTCTTATGACCGGTATTTGTGGATTCCATGCTGGCCTTACTTTGATTCAGGGCCTCATCAACCTCCTGTGCTGAAACTTCGCCCTCACTTCCAAGGATTAACAGGCGTTGAACCAGGCTGCGCAATTCACGTACATTACCCGGCCAGCTGTGGTTACGCATACGGTTCTGGATGGATACAGAAAATGTACGGTAAGGCAGGTTTTCATGGTTGGGAAACCAATCGGAAAAATACCGGATAAGCTCAGGAATATCCTCAGGTCTGTCACGTAGTGCAGGTATCTTCAATGGCAGCACATTCAGGTGGAAATACAAGGGTCCGGGCAGGCGTTTTTCCTTGACCAGTTGTTCCAGGTTGTCGGTGGCAGTGCAAATGATCCGACACCCCAGGGGTTTAAGGCCTGTGCCACCCTCAGGTGTGTATCCATTTGATTCAATTGCATTATTAAGCAAATCAAGCGTGATGGCCGGCAGTCTTTGCAGTTTCGGAATTAACAGGACTCCGCCATTGGCCTTATCCAGCAGTCCCTCCGTTGCGTGGTCGTTCAGAACAGAACCGAACAGGTAACTGCAGGCATTGTCACCGCTTGCCTGGCTATGGTCGAGCGTAAGCATTTCACCACCGGAGGAAGACAGGTGATGGATATATCTGGCCAGGGTTTCCCGGCCACTGCCGCTCTCCCCGGTTATCATTACCGGGGATGCATTGTTTGCAGCCAGTTTTGCGCTGTTGCGTAACAGTTGCATGACCGGACTATTACCCAGCGGTTCGATTGGTGACGTGCTAAGCCCGGATAATTCCGTAGCTTTAGTCTGTGGTCTTGAATCCAGCGCCTTGCGCACAGTGGCCAGCAACTTGGCAAGTGACAATGGCTTTTGGACAAAGTCAAAGGCACCTAAGCGGGTGGCTTCAACAGCCGTTTCGAGAGTGCCGTGACCTGACATGATCACTACCTGTGATTCAAGATTCCCGCTGGAAGACCACTCTTTCAGAAGTGAAATTCCATCTATATCCGGCATCCAGATATCAAGAAGGACAAGGTCGGGTTTCTGCTGTGCGTAGACAACACGGGCGCTTTCACCATCTTTCGCAACCTGCACGGAATAACCCTCGTCTTCAAGGATTTCCAGAACGAGTTGCCGAATATCAGGCTCGTCATCAACGACCAGAATTTGGGCTTGAGACATAAATAAATGACACTATGTGGTATGGAAACAACAGAATACTCTTATGCGCGAACGAGTCAACAGCAAAGATGTTATTCGATACCCACGGGTTGCAATATGCTGCGAGCGGCTGTTTTTTTAAGCGTGTGGATGCTTGCTAAAGAAGGTTCCCGCCCAGGCGGGAACGCGCAGTTGTAGTGTCTTTCGGGGCTTTTACCGAATGCTTATGGACTTGCGGTTTCCTTGACTACCAGGTAGTCCACAACGTCCAGCATGGCATCGAAATCTCTGACGTCTTTGCTGCTTTGTACCCTGTACTTACGATTGACAACCAGGCTCGGTGTGCCGGTGATACCGAAAAGCTGTACATCACGTTGACTTTTACGCAGTTGGCTGTCCGCTGCAAATGACTCGTAATTAGCTAAAAAGGTCGATTTTTCAACCCCAAAACCCGAGTAGAAGTCAGCCAGTTCATCAAGCCTTCGAAATTGCTTTCCCTCTTTCCAGATGGCGTCCATCATGGCAGGGTGAGTTTCTTCAACGATGCCCAGCATCTCTGAGGTAATATATGCACGAGCCATCATTTCCCAGGCCTTTCGTCCAAATGCAACCGCAATCCGGTTGAAAACGACATTGTCAGGCTTACTCTGGGCCCAGCTTTGCACGTAAGGTTCCATGGTATTGCAATGGGAGCAGGCATAGCTGAAGAGTTCGGTAACCTCTACCGTATCAGAGCCGCTATTGGCCGGTACCTGGCCTATCTTGAAGTAATGCACCCCTTCCTGGTATGGCTCGGCTTGTGCCATGGCAAGCTGACTGCCGAACAACAAAGCTGCTGCAATTATCGCTTTTCGAATCATTATTAAGTTCTCCACAAATTCTGTCTCGTCGGCTTACAGACCCCATTCGGCGTCCATTGTTCCACAATGCTTGTCCGGGCTTATTCTTTTACGCTATGCAAACCCTGGATATAACTGGCTACAGCCTTGATTTCTTCATCGGTCAATCTGCTGGCCACTTCGGTCATGATCGTGCTGCTGGCATCATCTGCACCCCAGGTAGTACCCGTCCGGAAACCGGTCAGCATTTTCTCTGAATAGACAGAGTGCTGGCCTGCAAGGGAGGGGTAACCGGCAAGCGGGTTACCTTCGCCGGCAGGACCATGACAGGACATACAAGCGGGTATATCGGTTGCAGCATTGCCGCCCCGGTAAAGTAATTCGCCTTTGGCGCGTAATGCTTCGTCGGTCAGACCGGCGCTGGCGGTCTGGCTGGAAAAGTAGGCTGCCAAGTCAGCCATGTCCTGATCAGAGAGGCTGATAACAATTCCGGCCATCTCCGGAACCGGTCGGTCGCCACCCTTGATCAGCGCTATCTGGCGCTGCAGGTAAGAGGCATGTTGACCGGCGATTTTGGGCCAGTTTGGAACAACACTGTTTCCGTCTACACTGTGACAGGCCGCACATACCGCTGCTTTGGCTTGCCCGTCATCCGCATCACCTATTGCAAGAACAGGTAAAGAGACCAGCAAAGACAGGCCGATCGCGAATTGCAATAAATGCTTCATTTCGTACTCTCCAGGAATGTTTGCGTACAATGACCGAAACGGTCGCTTATTATCCCGTTTTAGTCTCAATCGTTCCAGCGATAAGATGTAAAAACATGAGAAACAATCAATGAAAAAGACGAATCCTTTCCGAATTGCCACCTATGTGCTTAATGCTCATGAGCTGAAGCAACTACCAGCCGACCAGGGCATCGAAGTTGCAATCGCAGGTCGTTCCAATGCGGGTAAGTCAAGTGCAATCAATGCTTTAACGGATCAGAAGTCACTGGCGCGTACAAGTAAAACACCGGGTCGCACTCAGCAAATTGTTATCTTTGAACTGGACGAAAATCGACGTATAGCCGATTTGCCAGGTTATGGTTACGCCAAGGTTCCCCTGAAACTCAAAGAGCACTGGCGGAAGGTCATGGCCCGCTATTTTCAGACACGTAAGTGTTTGCGCGGTGTTGTGCTGGTTATGGATATCCGCCACCCGATGCGCGAGTTTGATCAGCAAATGCTGAAGTGGTGTGAATCAGCAGATACACCATGTCACATTTTGCTGACCAAGGCGGACAAGCTCAAGCGGGGACCGGCACAGTCAACATTACTCAAAGTGCGGCGTGATTTGCCAGCCATTGCCAGTGTTCAGGTCTTTTCCTCATCCAATAAAGAGGGTCTTGGTGAACTGGTGGATAAACTGAGCGAATGGTATGAGTATGAAGACAAAGCGGGTTAAGATTCACATAGATAACTGCACAGGACAAATAGCATGAGTTTTCCTTCTACCCGTATGCGCCGTATGCGCGCAGATGATTTTTCCCGTCGTTTAATGCGTGAGACCGTTTTGACTCCGGACGACTTTATCTGGCCGGTGTTTGTCATTGAAGGTGAAGGCTGTACAGAAGCGGTAGCGTCCATGCCGGGTGTTGAGCGTATGAGCATAGACCGGTTGCTTATAAAAGCAGGTGAATGTGTACGGTTGGGTGTGCCCGCCATAGCCCTGTTTCCGGTTACTGCACCGGAAGCGAAAACAGATGACGCCTGTGAAGCCTGGAATCCAGAGGGACTTGCGCAACGGGCGGTGCGCGCACTAAAAAAAGCCTATCCGGAACTGGGTGTTATGACGGATGTGGCACTTGACCCGTTTACCAGTCACGGGCAGGACGGCCTGATGAACGAGCACGGATACATTGTGAATGATGAAACCGTGGTTGCGCTGGTCAAGCAGGCAGTTTCACACGCGCAAGCCGGTGCGGATATTGTTGCGCCTTCAGACATGATGGATGGCCGCATTGGTGAGATTCGTGATGCCCTGGAAGATGCCGGTTATATCAATACCCGTATCCTGGCTTATTCAGCCAAGTATGCCTCTTCCTTCTATGGCCCGTTCCGGGACGCAGTGGGTTCGGCCGGCGCACTTGGCGGTGGCAACAAGTATACCTACCAGATGGACCCGGCCAATACCGACGAGGCGATTTCGGAAGTAGAACTGGATCTGGATGAGGGTGCGGATATGGTCATGGTCAAGCCGGGTATGCCTTACCTGGACGTAGTGCGGCGGGTCAAGGAGACTTTTGGAGCGCCGACTTATGTCTACCAGGTATCCGGTGAGTACGCGATGCTGAAAGCCGCGTCCATCAACGGCTGGCTGGATGAAAAGTCGGCCGTAATGGAAGCCCTGACCTGTATCAAGCGGGCCGGTGCCGACGGCATACTGACTTACTATGCATTAGAGGCGGCAGCGTGGATCAAGGAAAAGAACTGATCAAGCTGGCGCTGTTCGGACAACCGGTCAAGACATCGCTCTCACCGGCTATTCACCGCATGTTTGCGGCACAGTTTGCGCTGGATATTGATTACCGGCTACGGGCGTTGGAAGACTTCCGGCAAACCGGTGGCGTTGGTTGCAATGTCACCCTGCCATTTAAGCGGGATGCATGGCGGTTGGCCGCAGACGCATCGGCCGAAGTAAGCCAGGCACAGGCAGCCAATACCCTTGTTCGTCAACCATCGGGCTGGCTTGCCCACACGACAGATGGTGCCGGCTTAATCTCTGATTTGACCGTAAACCATGGCATGGATATTTCAGGCCAGCGTGTATTAATTCTC
>RCNC010003638.1_pt1 | contig 10074 bp, 5 predicted proteins | sample 2041301 | NCBI WGS metagenome assembly RCNC01 (sample SAMN09708231, study PRJNA481090) | Marine sediment metagenome, whole genome shotgun sequencing project. | biome: marine sediment; feature: ocean; material: sediment; isolation source: Sewage treatment plant 13A marine sediment (STP13A) ...
CTTCAAGAAAGTCATGACCGTCGAAATCAACTATTCCGATACCGTAGGCGACCCCTACATCACCGAAGAAACACGTCGCTATGGTCAGCTCGCCTGGCTGATGCGTGCACAAACACTGGTTGATATAGATTGTTGGACGAGTTGTCCCGGACAGCCGCTTCGACCCAATGATATTTACAATTCCATTATTGCGAAAGGAGCGTCCAAATGAGCAGTATTCCAATTTCCCTGCTGGAACTTGAAGACGACGCCTCGTCAGGCCTGGCGGCAGAAGATTATCAAAAGAAAGAAGGTAAATGGTGTGCAGGGTGTGGTGACTTCGGCGCATTGAACGCGGTTAAGCGTTTATTGGCAAAAGAACAACTGAAACCGGAAAAAATGGCCTTCGTATCCGGCATCGGTTGTTCCAGTCGCTTTCCGCATTACGTCAATGCTTACGGCTTTCATGGTATTCACGGTCGAGCCCTGCCAATTGCAACGGGACTCAAACTGGCCAGGCCGGAGCTGGATGTCTTTGTTGTTATGGGTGATGGTGATTGCACTTCTATCGGTGCCGGACATTGGATCCATGCGACACGTTACAACGCCAACATGACAGTACTGTTGCTTGATAACAATATCTATGGATTGACCAAAAACCAGACTTCACCAACGACGCCACAGGGTTATCCATCGAATACATCCCCGCGTGGTTCGTTGTTGCCTGCGCTCGATCCATTACAGACTACATTAGGCGTATCGAACGCATCCTTTGTGGCGCAAACCGCTGACTGGGTACCCGCACATATGTATGCCACCTTGCAGGCAGGATATGAGCATCCCGGTTTTTCCTTTATCCGGATTTTGCAACGTTGCCCCAAGTTCACACCGGATGTTTTCACCGATAATGTTAAAAACCCAGACCTGACCGAGTTGTTGATACATGAAAACGGTATCAATGCACCGGGTCTGGACAAGCTTTTCAAAGCAACCCGCGTGCACGATCCGAAAGATCTTGATGGAGCACGTGCACTGGCCCAACGCAAAGACATGCTGCGTCTGGGTATGTTCTTCCGGGACGACGAATTCCCGGTCTATGATGAAATCCGCGCTGTACCCCCGGTAACCCCGGAAGAAAAAGTTCAAAGACTTGAAAAGGAGTTTGATCGCTATGCCGTTTGAAGAACGAAGAGCCATTGCCCTTGAATCGGTTCGACCACGAATCGAACAGTTTCACTCAGCACTGGCCATAACCGCAGAACAGGTACGTGGTTTACTGGCTGGCTCAAACACTACCGAGACCGATCAGAATGAGTCCCTGGGAACCTTTGCCAAGGGCAAGGTCGACATGGAGCGTTTTGCATCTTTCGCCCAAAAAGCTCCGCGTATGGAAGAAGATGCGCAAGCACCTGTCAGGGCGGCCCAGGAAGTGCTCAAATCACTGCTTTCCGAGGGTGATGACCTGTTCATTATCAAGGGCGTTGAAGGCCGGGGTCTCGGACACCAACTAAGTGTCAGGCTGGCACATATAGGCCGTGCTTTTGCCGCAGCCCGCGTGGTTGACCTGGCAAAAAATGGCGCCTACAAGGAAGAAAAACACGCAGAGACACTGGAACGTTTCCCCTATGCTATCTGGAATAGCTCGGAACGCGCGTTGGCCCCTGCCCTCGTGGTCGAAGTATCCGGTGCGGATTTCAAACCATCAGCGATGGTTCCATTGCTCGATACAAACATGAAAGTTGTTTTTAACGTTCGTGACGATGATGCACCTGCAGCGGCACTATCACGTGTGATATCCCCGCGTGTTTTTGTACAGCAGGAAACCGGCGACGAAAAACTGGAAGCATTCAAGGCATACAAGGGCATTGCCGTTGCTGCCTTTCTCCCGGATACGGCTGTAAGCTTTGTACACGATCCATCAGCAGGCTCAACCACCTACGAGCGTTTTGTTTCGATTACATTCCCGAATGAAGTCAGAAAACGGCCCATCGGTGGTATCAGCCCGGCCCAACAGGCTGAGGATTACACCTTGCTGGAATCCCTGTCCGTACCTCCCGAGATCGCCGGGGACGCACCCTCTGATCCAGCCGGAAAGCTCTCAGCATGGTTGTTGAGTCAGACCAATTTGTCAGATTTGTCTGCATAGTTACAAGGCCTGATTAATGACTGGTAATGCTATATTAGATTCTGCCCTGGTTTTGGGCAGCGTGGGACTTTTCTTCGGCTTCCTGATCGCGATGGTGAACAAGAAGTTCCAGGTTTGGGAAGACCCGCGTATTGATGATGTGGAAGAGCTATTGCCCAGCACCAATTGTGGTGCCTGTGGCCAACCCGGTTGTCGCGCATTTGCCGAAGCCGTGGTGACCGGCAAAGAGCAGCCCTCAGGATGCACTGTCATGGGCCCGGATGATGTGGCAGATGTGGCCGCTTACCTGGGTGTAGATGCAGGCGAGGCCAACAAGCGTGTGGCCCGTTTGCTTTGTGCGGGCGGCAAGAATGAAGCCGTGCAGATTTCGGATTATTCCGGTCTTGAAACATGTAAAGCGGCTGCGGCTGTCGCAGGTGGCGGCAAGGGTTGTAACTGGGGTTGCCTCGGACTGGCTGATTGCGAAGACGCCTGTCTTCTTGATGCCATTTACATGAATGACGATGACCTGCCTGTCGTCGTACCCGATCTGTGTACAGCCTGTAATGATTGTGTCATCGCCTGTCCAAAAGACCTGTTTGAACTGATGCCTATCGATCAGAAGTTGATCGTACAGTGTAAGAATTTGCTTAAAGGTGATGCTGCTGAAGATCTCTGCAGCGTAGCCTGTAATACCTGCAACCGATGTGTTGCCGATTCGGAGTCGGGAGTGATCGAAATGATCAACAACCTGGCTGTTATTAACTATGAAAAGAACGAGCTGACCAACCCTAAAGCAATTGAACGATGCCCGACAAATGCCATCGTTTGGGTTGAAGGACAGCAGTTTAAGGAAAGCTCAGTTGAGCTGGAGAAGAAAGTCGTATGAGCCAAGTAACGAACGAGGCCAAGTATCCCGGAGTTTTTAAAACCGACGACGGAAGCGCCGCAGTAGTAACCATGGAAACCGCTGCAAGTGAAGCAGCAGGTGCTTACCCGATTACACCTTCCACCCAGATGGGTGAGGGTTGGGCGGCCGCAGTCGCGAGAGGCGATAAGAACGTCAATGGCCGTAACCTGATTTTCTTTGAACCTGAAGGCGAACATGCCGCAGCGGGTGTAACAGCAGGCATGAGCATGGTGGGCTTGCGTTCAACCAATTTCTCAAGTGGACAGGGCATTGCCTACATGCACGAATCGCTTTATGCGGCAGTCGGCAAACGCCTGACCTATGTTTTGAACGTTGCCTGCCGGGCAATGACCAAACATTCACTCAATGTGCATGCCGGACATGATGATTACCATGCAGTTGATGATACGGGCTTTTTCCAGTTATTCGCAAAAGACGTTCAAAGTATTGCCGATCTTAATCTCATTTCCCACCGGGTAGCAGAGCTGACACTGAACCCCGGCATATGTGCACAGGACGGCTTCCTGACCTCGCATGTTATCGAGTCATTTTTTGAACCGGAACGTGAATTAATCCAGGAATATCTCGGTGATCCGGCAGATATCATTGATTCACCCACTGGCGCGCAAAGAGCCGTGTTTGGTGATCGCCGTCGCCGTATTCCGGAACTCTATAATTTTGACTACCCTGCGATGCTGGGTACCGTACAGAACCAGGAAGCGTATGCACAGGGCGTTGCCGCCCAGCGGCCCTTCTATTTTGATCATATTGCTGATTTGACCGACCAGGCGTTTGAAGAGTATGCCGCCCTCTCCGGCCGTAAATACGCCCGCGTGATGGGTTACAAGCTGGAGGATGCAGAATACGTCATCCTTGGACAGGGTTCAGTGATTTGTAATGCCGAAGTGGTTGTTGATTTCCTGCGTAAGGAACGCGGTATAAAAGTCGGTGTGGTTGACATGGTGATGTTCCGTCCATTCCCCGCTGACATGATTTCCAACATGCTGGCAGGTAAGAAGGGCGTCGTCGTTATGGAACGTACCGACCAACCTTTGGCCGTCGAACTTCCTATGATTCGAGAGATCCGTTCTGCGATGGCACAGGCAGCCGAAAATGGGCGCGCCGGTAATGATCATGCCGCCAATCTTCCGTATCCGGGTCTGGCAGCATTGATGCCTGACCAGATCCCTGACTTTTACTCATCCTGTTTTGGCCTGGGTAGCCGTGATTTACAACCTGGTGATCTTATTGCCGCGGTTGAAAACATGCTTGAAGGCGGGCGTAAGCAACGTCAGTTCTACCTCGGTTTCGAATTTATCCAGAAAGATACCCGGCTTCCTAAAATGCAAATCTGGCAGGAGAAGATTCTTGCCGATTATCCCAACGTAGCCGAGCTTGCATTACCGTCTGCGGGTGACTTCAACCTCTTCCCCGAAGATTCAACGGAACTCCGTATCCACTCAGTCGGTGGCTGGGGCGCCATCACGATGGGTAAAAACCTGGCAATGACCGCAGCAGCATTACTCGGTATGCACATCAAAGCCAACCCCAAGTATGGCTCAGAGAAAAAAGGCCAGCCGACGACCTTTTATGCCATGTTGTCACATGAGCCCATTCGCTTAAACTGTGAGCTCAAACACGTTAACGTGGTGCTTTCACCTGATCCAAATGTTTTCTTACATTCAAACCCATTAGCTGGTTTGTGTGAAGAAGGCGTGTTCATCATCCAGAGCGAACTCAAGGGTGAAGAACTTTGGAACAGTTTTCCAAAAACGGCCCAACAGACCATTCGCGCCAAAAAACTCAAAGTGTTTGCAGTTGATGGGTTCAACATTGCCCTGGCTGAGGCTTCAAAAGCCGAGCTACGTTTCCGTATGCAGGGTGTTGCATTTATGGGTGCGTTCTTTTGCGCAGCCCCGCTAATGGCCACACATGGTCTTACGAGAGACCGTTTGATGGAAGGTATCCGCAAACAGATAAACAAGAAATTCGGTCACCTGGGTGAACGCGTTGTTGAAGATAACATCCGTGTTATTACCCGCGGCTTCGACGAAGTAGTACAACTTGATCTTGAAGATCTGGCGGACGAAGGACAGGAAGAATTACTGCCACTGATACCACATGCAATGGCAGGTATCGATGCGGCTTCCGGACTTGGCAACCAGAGCGATTTCTGGAACCAGGTCTGTATTCAGTACAAGACAGGCCAGGACATTATCGCCGACCCGTTTACGGCTATCGCTGCGATTCCTGCAGCCACGTCAAGTATGCGCGATATGTCTGCCGTTCGTTTCAATGTACCTGAATTTATTGCAGAAAAATGTACAGGTTGCGCCAAGTGCTGGACCCAGTGTCCTGACTCGGCTATCCCGGGTGTTGTCAGTACGGTAGAAGAAGTACTGGAAGCTGCGGTTAGAACAGTATCTGACCCGCAAATCCCCATGACACGTTTCTCCCAAACCATCAGGCACCTTGGTAAAGAATCACGCAAGATCATTTCAAGCGGTACCTTCAAGACCTATGCCAACGTATTGGCACAGGCCTATAAGACGGTCGCCGACAAGTCGAACTGGGATGTGGAACGGCGTGCCGAGGTAGATGCGCAGTACAACCTTGTATATGCGGCTGTCAAAGACTTCCCACTGGCGAAAACTGCACCATTCTTTGATTTGCCGGAAAGCAAAAACAAAGACTCGGGTGGTTTACTTTCGATCACCGTTAACCCGGAAACCTGTAAGGGTTGTGACATCTGCGTAGCGGTTTGTACGGATGGCGCGCTGGTGAGTGTGCGCCAGACCGATGACCTCCAGGAAACACTGGTGGAGAACTGGAAGCTTTGGAGCAACCTGCCGGAAACCGATGACAAGTACATCAAGATTTCCAGCCTCGATGATGGTATCGGCGTGATGTCATCGTTGTTGCTGAAACAAAGCAACTACATGTCGATGAAGGGTGGTGATGGTGCCTGTATGGGTTGTGGTGAAAAGACCACCATTCACCTGCTGCTCTCAACCGTTAATGCGTTTATGGGTCCGCGTGTCGAACAACATGTGAAAGACCTTGGCCGTATGATCAAGGAACTGGACGCAAAAGCCCACGCATTGTTAATTTCAGAAACAGACCTGGCTGATGTGCCGTCTGATTCAGATGATCTATCCGTTCACCTGTCTGAGGATAAAAAAGCAAGAGTACTGCTGATTCGTAAGTCCATTGAAGAGTTGAAAGACCTTAAATGGCGTTACGAGGAAGGCCCGAGTGGCCGTGGCCGTGCCAATCTTGGTTTCACGAACTCCACGGGTTGCAGCTCGGTATGGGGTTCGTCCTATCCCTATAACCCCTATCCATTCCCATGGGTGAACCACCTGTTCCAGGATGCACCCTCGGTCGCGGTCGGTATTTTTGAAGGCCATATGCGCAAAATGGCGGATGGTTTTATTAATGTCCGGCGCGCAGGAAAACTGATTGACGACACTTATGATTCTGCAACGGATGAGTCATTCTTCACTGAGTTTGAATGGCAACAGTTCGACAATGACGAGTTCACCCTGTGTCCACCGTTGTTTGCAGTAGGCGGTGACGGCGCCATGATGGATATCGGTTTCCAGAACCTGTCACGCGTGATGGCTTCGAATAAACCGATCCGCGTGATCGTGGTTGATACGCAGGTGTATTCAAATACCGGTGGTCAGGCCTGTACCTCAGGCTTTACCGGCCAGATATCCGATATGGCCGAATACGGCATGGAACATCATGGCAAGGAAGAGGTGCGTAAAGAACTCGCATTGATTGCCATGGCCCACCGTGGCGTTTTCGTAATGCAGTCATCACAGGCAACGCCATCTCACCTGATCCAGAACGTTTTGAAAGGTCTCCAGGCAAGACGCCCGGCACTGTTTATCCTCAATACTCCGTGCCCGCCCGAGTGGGGCCTGGCAGATTTTGGTGCTCCCGATGCAGCCAGGCTTGCCCTGGAAAGTCGTGCAGTGCCAAATATCGTATTTGACCCCGATGCCGGTACGACATTCTCAGAACGTCTCGACCTCGAAGGCAACCCGTCTCCTTTGGACACATGGACAAGCTACGAATTGCTTTATGTTGACGATGAAGGCAATGAGCAGAAGATGACTTTGCCTGTTACGACCGCCGACTGGGCCCTGGGCGAAGCGCGTTTCCGCGGGCACTACAAGAAGGCCAGTGATGAAGATGAACTGGTTCCTTTCCATGAGTACATTGACATGGATGAGGATGAGCGCGAAGGTCTAACTGCATTTATTTACACGGTCGACGCCAACCGCAAGTTGAGCAGAATGACGGTTTCCGACGAAATCGCAACACTCGCCAATGAGCGTTTGAGGCATTGGGCCCAACTGAAAGAAATGGCGGGTCTGGATGTCTCGGAAAATATGCGTGATTCGGTTGCCGAAACTTTGACCGAGGAAATTGAGGCACGGATTGCAACCCTGACGGCAGAGTATGAAGCTAAAATCGCCAAGCTGACGACCCAGTACCCGTTGCTGATCGCCCGGCGCCTGGCAGAAGGACTGTTGAAAGGCAGTGCCGACAAAACCGTTGCGCAGTTGCTTGAAAAGGCGGAGAGCTGGGATGGCCCGGTAATGGACGCCCCGGCTGATTTCAGTATCCCGAGCCCTGCGACTGCAACAACCAATGGTGCTTCGGCACCTGCGGCCGGTGCAGCTCCGGCTGCCGCAGTGGCCGTTGCGGCTCCTGCAGCAGCAGTGGATGACGACCCCATGGGCAACGAGCCCTATATCGACACACTTCGTTGTACATCCTGTGATGACTGCCTGAAGATCAACCCGAAGGTTTTTGTCTATAACGATGATCAACAGGCCTTAATTGGTGATGCCAAGGCGGGAACATTCAAGCAAATGGTTATGGCGGCCGAGGCTTGTCCGGCAGAGTGTATTCATCCGGGTGATCCGCTGAAACCAAAAGAGAAAGGTTTGGATAAGCTGATTAAACGCGCTGAACCCTTTAACTAAGCAACGGGATTTGCTAACACATGAAAGGTTTGCTTAGTTTCAAGCACGGGGTTCATCCGCCGGAAAACAAGGACATCACTTCGGGTATTGCCTCGAAGCGGTTTCCTTTTCCGAAGGAAATCATACTGCCGTTGTCACAGCATATTGGTGTACCGTCCAAGGCCCTCGTTCACCCGGGAGACCGGGTTGAACGCGGGGATGTGATTGCAGAGGCCGTAGGTTTTATTTCTTCGACTGTACATGCAACCGCTGCCGGTACGGTCAAATCGATAGAACTCTGGCCACATCCCAACGGATCCATGCAGCCCTCTATTCGTATTGAAGTGGACCCAAACTCAACGCAGATGCGTAGGCCCCGGAGTATCCCGCGTTGGCAGGATGTAAAGGACGTGGATCTATCCAAGGAAATCGCCAGGGCAGGAATTGTCGGTCTTGGCGGCGCGGCTTTTCCATCCCACGTTAAGCTGAATCCACCGAAAGATCAGCCTGTTGAACTCTTATTGATCAATGGTTGTGAGTGCGAGCCTTACCTCACATCCGATCACCGGGTTATGCTGGAGCAACCTGAACAGGTGTTCGAAGGTATCCGTATCGCGCTCAAGGCGCTGGGAATTACCCGCGCAGTGATTGGTATTGAGGCCAATAAACCCGATGCCATTGAAATAATGCGCAAAACACGTCCTGATGACCTTGATGTCAAAATTCAGCCTTTGCAGGTCAAATATCCGCAGGGTGCTGAAAAAATGCTGATCAAGGCCGTCATGGATCGTGAGGTTCCGTCCGGTGCCCTGCCGAGCGCGATTGGCGCAATGGTTCAAAACGTGGCAACCGCTGCAAACGTCGCCGCGGTGTTCCAGACGGGGCATCCGCTGATTGAGCGCATCATCACGGTCACAGGCCGCGGTATTAAAAAACCCGGCAATTGGAAAATACCCTTTGGCACAAAACTCCGCGACGTGATTGAACATTGTGGTGGTTTGACCGAGGACGCGGCCGAGATTGTTTTTGGCGGACCGATGATGGGTCTTGGCCAGGCCAACCTCGATGTACCGATCCTGAAGGCAACAGGTGGCATACTTATCCTTTCAAAGGACGAGTGTAAGCGGCAGGACATCATGCCCTGCATCAAGTGCGGTAAGTGCCTGGAAGCATGTCCTGTTTTCCTTAACCCGCAAATGATGGGTGCCTTGGCGAAGGCCGAACGTTACGAGGAATTGGCTGAGGAAGCCCATCTCAATGATTGCATGTTATGCGGCTCCTGTTCGTTTGTCTGTCCGTCAAACATACCGCTGTCCCAATGGTTTGCCATGTCTAAAACCCAACTAAGAAAGTTCCCCAAATCATGACTCAACCCAGAGTAAAGATAACAGCCTCGCCGCACGTACGGTCAGCTGATTCCACCATACAAATCATGTGGTCAGTGGTGATAAGCCTTGTGCCTGTTATTGCCGCATCCATTTACTTCTTTGGCCCGAGCGCGATACTGGTGATTCTTACAAGCGTAGCCGGTTGCCTCGTGACAGAACGCCTGTTCGGTTCCAACCCCGGTTCGATCTCCGATGGTTCTGCAATGATCACCGGTCTATTGCTGGGTTTGACACTACCGCCGGGCTTCCCGCTGTGGATGGCTTTCCTGGGTGGTTTTTTCGGTATGGCCTTTGGCAAGTTGATTTTTGGTGGCCTGGGTCAGAATGTCTTTAATCCAGCGCTTGTCGGCCGTGCGTTTCTCCAGGCTGCTTTCCCGGTGGCGATTACCACCTGGCCGGCAAGGTCCGGGAATTGGTGGTCGCTGCAAGGTGATAATTTCGCCCTGCCCTTTATGAGCCCGGTGGTCGATACGGTAACTGCGGCAACACCCCTGGGCAATTTGAAGTTCGGAGATGATCCGGTTATAACACCGGTCACCGACCTGTTTTTCGGCACCATCAGTGGTTCGCTGGGTGAAACCTCCGCGCTGTTTATCTTGTTGGGCGGGCTGTACCTTGCCTGGCGCGGTCACCTGAACTGGCATATTCCCTTAAGTATTTTTGTTTCCACTTTTGTTTTTTCAGGTCTTT
>RCNC010004382.1_pt1 | contig 10073 bp, 10 predicted proteins | sample 2041301 | NCBI WGS metagenome assembly RCNC01 (sample SAMN09708231, study PRJNA481090) | Marine sediment metagenome, whole genome shotgun sequencing project. | biome: marine sediment; feature: ocean; material: sediment; isolation source: Sewage treatment plant 13A marine sediment (STP13A) ...
TCCTCAGGCGGCGGTAGCTGTGCAGGATCCGACGGGTTGCCGGCAGAGGGCGGCTGGGGACAGGCGGGCAAGAGCAGGGAAGCGGCCAGGGTCAGGGTTGCGGGCAGGGCGCAGCGCAGGAGAAATGCCGGCGCGGATCGGAATCTCGTGCGGACAAGCCATGCCATGGGCCGTTCTCCACGTGCTGAGGGGGCCATCCATCGGTTACAATATATGAATCGAATTCAGCCGTTGTCAATGAGCGAACGTGTGCCAAGGAGTAAAAATGGAACAGAGCAATCAAAAGAGCCGCGAAGAGGTAGTCGCCATGGCTCTCGACCACCGGAGCCTGGCCGGCGCCGACCTCGCGGGGATCGACCTCTCCGGCGCCGACCTTTCCGGGGGTGATTTTCGCGGGGCCGATCTCACCGGGGCCAACCTCTCCGGTGCCAACCTTGCCGGAGCCGATTTCAGCGAGGCTTGTCTGGAGCGGGCAGACCTGGGTGCTGATGCCCCTGGCTGTACTGGGCCTGGCCGACCTGTCCGGCGCCGACTTCTCCGACGCCGACCTTCGCCGGGCCAACCTGGTGGGGACCACGGGCCGGGAAACCGATTTCACCGGCGCCCGGTTTTACTATTCACGGCCGGGTAACGCCGATTTTGGTGGAGCCAACTTCGGTGGGGCCGATCTGACCCGGGCCGTGCTGCGGCGGGCCGTGCTGCGGGGCGCCCGGCTCGAGGGCGCTGATCTCTCTTCAGCGGTACTGGAACACGCCGACCTGCGGGAGACGGCTTTGGAAGGGAAGGTCTGACCATGAATGTCAAACAATTCGTCATCGAGGGATACGAGTCGAACTGCTTCGTGGTCGGCTGTCCGGAGACCGGGGAAGCGTTGGTGGTCGATCCGGGCAAGGACCAGGAGGACGTTCTGGAGTGCCTCGCTGAAGAGGGGCTAAAAGTTCGATACATTTTCATCACCCACGCACATTACGACCACGTGGGCGGTGTGGACACGATCCTCCAACGGTTCGGCGGCGAGGTCCTGTCCGGTGATGGGGCGACGGGAGGTGGCAGCGGCCGGCAGATTGGGGACGGAGAGGCGATTGCCTTCGGTTTACTGAAGGGGACCTGTCTCCACGTGCCGGGACACACCGATGACTCCTACTGCCTGCAGCTGGGGCCGGTGGTGTTCACCGGAGACGCGCTCTTTGCCGGTTCCATCGGCGGTACACCCTCGGATGGTGAGAAAGCACGCCTGATGGCGGGGCTCCGGGACAAGGTGTTTTCCCTTGGCGGAGACACGGTGCTCTATCCCGGGCACGGTCCGCGGAGCAGCGTTCTCATCGAGTCGACGGCCAGTCCTTTCTTTGCCCCCGAGCTCAGATCCGGTGGTTGATCCGGCCGCCGGCTGGCCATGTCTGGGGGAAGCTGCGTACAAAAAGAAAAGGCCGGGAACATGTCCAGGCCTCTAAGGCAGATTGAAAAGGGTTATATCTTATGAGCGGCCCTTTTGGTGCTGAAATAACTGCCGCGCTCCGATCACCGTGAGTTGGGTGATGAAAAAGGGGTAGCGATCGATTGTGTTGTGCATGTCCAACCCTCGAACTTTCCCCATGGCCGCATTTATGGGGAATCGGGATCGTTGGCAACCGAAGCGCGGCTGACCTATTCAGTTGTAAATCGGGGTGATTAACGCCACCCCGAACGTCCATTCACTAGAGCAATCGATGTGCCAAGTTGCGATCCAACCCGCCTGTAATCGATAAATCTATTGTTATCAAAACTTACATTGGTTTTTCCCGCCGGCGTGGCCCACCGCAGGCCATTCCTGTCAGGGAGGACCTTCTGAAAACGTTGCACTATTGTAACTCTCTGCTTCAGAGCGCCGGATGATTGACGGCATTGATTCCACGAGCTTATTGACACCATTTACGCAGCAGAATTCGGACCACCAGGTAAACCGGCGGATCTTCTTTCTTGCCCCCCGTTTGAAATTCATGTGAAAATTCATATATTTTATGCTTAAGTGATTGAATATAGGTTGAATATAATAAATTTAATAAAAAATCATATGAAATAAAACTGGTATTGACATAGAGTATAAAATGTAATATAAAATATGGCATCTTAGTAATTGAGCAGTCCAACGTTTCCAATCCTGACAGAGAACATGAAATTACGATTCGCGGCACTGGCGCAGGGTCAACTTCGCAGGGAACCCCTATCGGAGAATCTGCGGGCCCAGGGCAGCAGGCTGGTCTCCCGGCTTTGGGAACTGGCCCACCGGGATCCGTCGATCAACGTTGAACGTTGGGATCGCCGTGAGAAACGTCTGTTTGACCGTTGTTTCAAGCGGTTCGGCAAGAACTTCACCCACGACCTGGTGAAGCAGGCGAGGTTCGAGGGGATCAGCCGCACGGAGAATGCAGAGAGCATTGCCAGCCAGTTCAAGGTATTTTTCGAGGAACTGGGGGAGAGCGTCTGGGTTCAGATTACCAGCGGTGATGACCGGCGGGGCACCGGGTTCCTCCATTCCACGCCGAGAAATCTGGCCACCGGCCTCCGGTGGGGTGACGAGATTGAGTTTGCCGGCGGGACGCAAACCCGCCGGCCGCGGTTCTCCCGCAGCACCGGCAAGCGGGTGAAGGACTGCGACTGTCCATTCTGCCAGCCCTCATGGCACTGAGATGACGCTGAACAGAAAAGCAGGCCGCCCCGGCAGGCCGGCAACTCCGGACGAGTTCCGGGTGCGGGTCACCTCTGTATCCCTCTATGGCCCCGATTCCCGGCGTCTCGTAGATTTTCTCAGCAAGGTGAACATGATCAACAACAAGCGAGGTCTGCCCAAAGCCTCGCGGAGCGATGTGATACGCCGGGCCATCCGTCTTCTGAAAGACGAGGATGCCGAGCTTTATGCCCTGCAGATTGCCGGCTATTTCGAGGGCGATGCCGTCAAATAGGTTTGACCGTTCCCTTTTCACCCCTCCTGTCTTCATAACGTGACGCTTTTCAACTTCCTGATACCACCGCCCAGGATCTCTCCTGCACATCTTTCCACGGATTCGTGGTTCCGCCATACCGGTCTTCGGTTGTTCTCTTCAGTATGAAAACACAATGGAATCAATAGTATGAAGGGAAGGTGGCTGGTGGCGTCCGGCCGTGGACGGTGGAGGAATCGTGATGATCGATCCCCCGGGGCGATGGTTGGCACGTGAATTGAATTCTATAAGGGTGTTCTGAAAACGGCGTCAACAAATAAACGAGGTAAGTCGTTGAAAAAGAAGGTGAAACGAATTCAACCCGGAGTTGCCGCCTCCCTGGCCGTGTCCACGGCCGAGGACAGGAGGTCGCTGGTGAGTACAGCAGCCGGGCAGGGGATTCAGCACCCGATTGGCGCCGACAGAGATACGAGAGGAGCATGGTGGACGGTAAGGGGATCGAACCCTCGACCTCAGCGTTGCGAACGCTGCGCTCTCCCAACTGAGCTAACCGCCCACATGTTCGAAAAGGATCGCTGGCAGAGCGATTGTATCGCCCGTCCGGGCGGCCTGTTGGAAAAGGCTGCCGACAGTTCAGCGGGGTCGGATATTACCCGATCTCCCTGACACTGTCAACGGGCTGAACCGGCCGAATCCTGAAGGGCGAGAGGGGGACTGGACGCCCTGGGGAAAGGCCGGGAGTGAATGCCGGCTGATCCGGGCCGCATAAGAATAACGAGGTGACTGTCATGTCCGCGAATAGAAACAAACCGCACGCACGAGGCCGTGGCGGTGGTTCGTCCAGTTCCCCCTCACGCTTAGCCATCACGGGAACCGACGGCGGCAGCATTGCCGACCCCGGTCCCGAACTTGAAGCGCTTGAGCCGCAGGAAATCGAAATAACACCGGTGGCGTCGGCGCGGTCGCTGCCGCGGAAGCCGCGGGCATCGGGAAGCCGGCGGAAAGGCCGGAGTCCGGTGCAGAGTTCTTCGGCTCTGGAGAGCTATCTCGCCGAAGTGAGCAGGGTGGACCTGCTCACCCGTGAGGAGGAAGTCTGCCTGGCCCGACGGATTCTGGCCGGCCGGCTGGAACCCGCGGTCCAGTTGTCTAAAATCCCGTACACGGTATCTGCGTTCCTCGCCGAACGAGACGGACTGGTGAAGGGGGGAAGCCTGAAAAAGGACTTCCACGCACTGGTTTCACCAAGCGGGTTTCGCACTGGACGCAACACATCGGCCAAACAGTCCTTTGAGAAAATGCTCAAGACATTTCTCGACCGTGCCGCCGATGTGGAGAAGCTGCACCAGTCGGCGCAGCGGGCTCGCAACCGCAAGAACCCGGCCGGACAGCGCCGGGCGGAAATCCTGCAGAAGAAGATCAGCGCCTTCTTCGAGAAACTGGAGCTCGATCTTCGCTTTTTCGAGCGGGTGCAGTCGGAACTGCAGACCCTGGTGGACGAGAACGCCTCGGGCAACCGACTGCTGGAGAAGAGAGCAGGTGTCTCGAGGCGCGACCTGCAGAAAATTCTTCTCACCCTGAAGACTCTGGAAATGGAAGCCGACGATGCCCGGCGGAGGATGATGGAGGCCAACCTCAGGCTGGTGATCAGCGTTGCGCGGAAGATTGCCGGAAACGGTCCTCACCTGATGGACCTGATTCAGGAAGGGAATATCGGGTTGATGCGGGCGGTGAACAAGTTCGACTACCGTCTCGGATTCCGCTTCTCCACCTATGCCACCTGGTGGATTCGCCAGGCGGTGAACCGGTCGCTGGTGGACTGTCAGCGGACGATCAAACTGCCGATCCATCTGCACGAATCGATGAACAAGGTGATCCGGGCCATGCGGCAGTTCAAACAGGAAGAGGGGCGAGAACCACAGCCCGAAGAACTGGGCGAACTGGTGCAGCTGAGTCCGGCCAAGGTCCGGCTGATTTTGGAGAATACCCGCTCAACCGTCTCCATGGACAGCACCATCGGGGATGAGGATAAGACGCTCAAGGAATTTATTTCGGACGAGCGGGAGCACCAGGACCCCGAGGTTTCGATTTTCACGGCACAGCTGAAGCGGGAGGCCGAAACCGTATTGAACACCCTGAGCATTGACGAGCAGACCATTCTGCGGTTGCGGTTCGGGATGAACGGCGAGGGGTTGGAACATACCCTGGATCAGGTGGGGCGGCGGTTCAATATCACCCGGGAACGCACGCGTCAGATCGAGGCCCGCGCCCTGCGCAAATTGCGCCACCGCTCACGCAGCTCGGAGTTTGCCAGGTTCCTCGCCGGCTGACCGCCTGACGTTCAGGCCAGTGACAGCATGCGGTCCAGGGCGACCAGCGCGTCGCGACCGATCTCCCGGGGGACGGTGACCGGGGCAAAGGCTTCCGGTTTCTCCAACGCCCAGCACAGGTTCTGCGGGTTGATCCGATACATGTTCGGGCAGAGGGACCGCGCCAGCGGGATCACCGTCTTCACTCCTTCGGCCTCCCGGGCCAGCCGTTCCACCAGGTTGAACTCGGTTCCCACGGCAATGGTGCTGCCCGGTTCCGCCTGTTCCACGTAGTTGATGATGAAACTGGTGGAACCGTTGGCATCCGCTGCCGCCACCACCTCGCGGGGGCACTCGGGGTGGACCACCACCCGTATCCCGGGGTGCTCCGACCGCATCTTTTCGATCTGGTCGGTGGTGAACCAGGTGTGCACGTGGCAGTGGCCGTCCCAGAGAATGACCCTGGACTGCCGCACCGCATCGGGGGTATTGCCGCCCAGGGGTTCGTTTTTTCGCCAGTGGATAATCTGCTCAGCAGGGATCCCGCGAACTGCCGCGGTGTTGCGGCCCAGGTGCTGGTCGGGGAAGAAGAAGACCCGCTCCGCCCGCTCCATGGCCCAGTCAAAGGCCAGTCCGGCGTTGGACGAGGTGCAGATTGTGCCCTGATTGCGGCCGCAGAACGCCTTGAGTTCGGCGCTGCTGTTGATGTAGGTCACCGGTGTGACCTGGCCCGCCATCTCGCCCAGGACATCCCCCAGTTCAGTCCAGGCTTCCTGCACATCCACCAGGTCGGCCATGTCGGCCAGGGGACAGCCGGCTCGGGCGTCGGGGTGAATCACGCTCTGTCCCGGTGCTGCCAGGATGGCGGCGCTTTCCGCCATGAACCGGACACCGCAAAACACGACCCATCGGGCGCCGGTTTCACGCTGGGCGGACCGCGCCAGTTCGAAGGAATCTCCTTTGCGGTGGCTCAATTCCACGATTTCCCGGCGCTGGTAGTGGTGGGCCAGGATGAGCAGACCGGCTCCGTGGGCTTCGGCGGCCTGCCGGCATCTCGTCACGGCCTGCTCATCGGTCAGTTCGGCGTATTCGTCGGGCAGCAGGTTGCTGAAGACCTCTTCGCTCAAGTCCCGTCCTCCCCGCCGTCGTTCCTCCGGTTGATCCGGTGGAGTTCGTGCGGCTTGAAAATACCCTTCTCGGTAATTATCCCGGCCACCAGATGGTTCGGGGTGACGTCGAAGGAGGGATTGGCGGCTCGGGCCTCCGGTGGCGTGATTCGCACCCCGAGTTCCTCGCCGTCTTTGGTGAGCCCTTCGATCACGCAGACTTCATCCTCCCCGCGCTCTTCGATGGGGATCCTGTCGCCATGGGGACAGTTGAAATCGATGGTGGATGTGGGAGCGGCCACGTAAAAGGGGATATTGTTCTCAGCGGCCAGGACCGCACTGCTGTAAGTGCCGATCTTGTTCGCCACGTCGCCGTTGGCGGCAATGCGGTCCGAACCGACGATGACCATGTCGATCAATCCGCTCTTCATCATGTGACCAGTGGCGCCGTCGACGATTACCCGGTGGTCGATGCCTTCCTCCGCCAGTTCCCAGGCGGTCAGTTTGGCGCCCTGGCTGCGCGGCCGGGTCTCGTCGGCCCAGACAAATATCTTCATCCCCTGCCGCTTGGCCTTGTAGATGGGGGAGAGGGCGGAGCCCCAGTCCACAAAGGCCAGCCAGCCGGCATTGCAGTGGGTGCTTACCCGGCAGCCGTCCTTCAGCAGGCCGGCGCCCAGTTCGCCGATCCGTTCACAGGCGGAGGCGTCCTCGTCAGCCACCGCCTGGGCCGCCGTCACGGCTGCGGCGCGACTGGCAGTGACGTCCTTCTCCGCTGCCGCCGCACCCATCACCCTCTCGATGCCGTAGAAAAGGTTTTGTGCGGTGGGCCGGGTGCCGCCGATGACCCTGGCCCCTTCCTCCATCGCTTTCCGGAAACCGTTCTCCGGCGCGGAGAGCGCGCACTGGGCCATGCCGTAGGCCCCGGTTGCCCCGATGGCGCCGGCACCTCTGACGTTCATGTCACTGATCGCCCGGGCTGTTTGATGGTAATCCTCTAGATCGATGATCTCGAAGCGGTGGGGCAGGAGGGTCTGGTCGATCATTTTCACCACTCCCTTTTCCGACCACACCGTTCGGTAATGCTTTCCCTGGACGATCATTTGCTGCTGCGCCTCCTTCGGGGCCGGAATATTCACCTCGATCAGGGCGTGCCTCAAGTATACCCTGCGCCTCCCCGCACCCCGGGCCGCGGTGATGATGGCGAAGCGGAATTATAGTTTAGCACCTGTTCCGGTTCAACAGAATCACGATGGACCAACAGGCGGGAGGAGCGGGAAAACGAGTTTTCTTCTGATGTTGCTGTGGAGATAGTTTTCTGCTTGCAAATAATTGGGGGATCACTTATATTATTTATGATATTTGGTTGTCTGGAATGGGAGGGATCAGGCCGCCCATCCTTCAGCTCACCATCTTACCCGGGTCCGCTGAGAGCTATTCCCCAGGTGGACTTCGGCTAAACAGATTCAGAACACGTGTTCCCTGAGGGAATTCTGTTCAGGGGTTTTAATGAGTGTTTCTCCTGCCTTCCCGGTGAGCCGGCTCCGTGACTCCTCTCCCGGAGTGGGCCGGAAACTGGCCAGCGAGATTGGCAACTCGGGCGATGAAGCGGTGATGACGCTTCTCCGGTTCCTTTCCGCCGAGGGTGAGAACCACGTGGTCCGCAATCACGCGTTCGACGCGTTGAGGGCGTTGGGCACGGCAGGCCTCGATTCAATGCTTTCGTATCTCGGGGACTTCGATCAATATGACGATGCGGCCCAGGTTTACATCGCCAAGGGTCTGATCCGTCTGGCCGGTGAGATCGATGCCGGCAGGGCGGAGCCGGAGATGATCCGGTTGATGCACCGGTTGATCAGCGTGCAGGAGCAGGGAGCCTTTGGCCGCGCCTGGTACTTTATCCAGCAGATCAAAATGGAAATCCACGCTGTGCTGGCATCCCAGGGCTGTCGGACCGTTCTGGACGACCTGATGTCCCTTCTCGGGTCCGGCGAAGAACTGGTTTTTCCCGTGGTGATCCAGTCGGTGGGGCTCATCGGCGATCGGCGGGCCCTCAGGCCGCTGATCCAGTTACGCTCCCTGGAGGGGGAGGAGACCTGGTTGGCCACCGAGATCCGCAAAGCCTTCCGCAAGATCGTTCGTCGTGAGGGCATCGACCACGACGAACTGCGTCGGATGTCCACCCTTACCTCGTCCCAGCGGACCTCTCTCGAACAACTGCTGGCGCGCCGGCGAAATGGCCGTTCCTGATCAGGAGAGCGACGGTCCGATCCTCCGATCCACTTATGAAACCACGTCTATCCTCCCCGGGGGCCGTGAAATCGGAACTCCTGTCATGGGTTCATTTTGGGACTTATTGGCAATTGATATTCCTCTAACGATTTACTATATTTGTCGCAACCGGATTGTACCGAATGTGTTGTGTGGTTTTCATTCCGGAACCCACATTCATTCCGCGATCTAGACATCAAACTTGGGTTTAGACCAATACATGCGACTTATGTTCGGCTCTTTGTGTAAGATAAGGGCGGTTATCCTGTTGCGGTAAGTGGTTAGCAGGACGAAATTGATGCGCAGTACGCCCCTGTTGTTCGCCCGGCCATTACTTTTCTTATTTCTCATCCTCATTCTCGGGACGGTTGTCGTGACGGCCGGTTCCCCGGCTGCCGATACCGCTGAACCGCAAACCATCACCAGGCAGGTCAACGGACGCTCGGTGATGCAGTATCTTTCCCCGGAGACCGGGCCCAGCATCTGGACCGATGACCGGGGATATCGAGCGGTGGATTGGAAAGACCGGTCCTGGAGAGCCAACGGACCTCCGGAACAGCAGTTTGATGACGGGCGGCTGGACACGGTCTGGGAATCCAGTGGGCCTTTTGCCGCCGATATCAATCACATCCTGATCTCCCACAGCAACCCAAACGTGGTCTATGCGGCGGTGGCCTGCGGTGGTGAACCGTTTCTCGGCGGGGTCTTTCGCAGCACCAACGGTGGTCAGCAGTGGAGCCGCCTCGACCCCGATACCCACATGGGGCCGGTTTGTAACCTGGCGATGAACCCCGAGAACTCCAATGAACTGTTCGCCTCCGCGGAACTGGGGCTGTTCCGCTCCAGCAACGGTGGCAACAGCTGGGGTTGTATGGCCGTTCCCTGCGGGTCGCCTACAACCCGGCCGGCGGCGATGAACTGGTCGCTCACTACTATTGCGAACCGCCTCCTGATTCGCGGCTCTTCCGGTCCACCGACGGCGTGACAGCTTCGAACCCATCGATACCGGACTGCCGCAGGAACTGCCAGTCACCGATATCTGCTTCGATCCGCTGGTCAGCTCCAGGTTCTTTATTTCCCTGGGCTCCAACTTCGGCGAGACCGGTTTCTTTTGCACCGAAGACAGTGGAGCCCACTGGAAGGATTATTCCAACGGCCTGGACGATATGCCGGTCAATTCCATCAGCCTGGAATACTATGGCAGCGTCTGTTCGATAATGGTCACCACCGGCCGTAACTTCGCCAACCAGGTCGGCGGCCTGTACCGGCGCGGCCACCCCACCGGTGAGTGGTCCAGGGTCGGGTCGGACCTGGTCCGGCGTGGACAACGGGCTCCCCGCGGGGCCCAGAAACTGCCGAACCGTTGCGGTGGACCCCGACAATTCTGCAACTGCCTACGCCTCGCTCTACAACCATGGCATCTACAAAACCAGCAACGGCGGTGACAGCTGGCAACTGACCGGGTTCCCCCAGGG
>RCNC010003641.1_pt1 | contig 10068 bp, 4 predicted proteins | sample 2041301 | NCBI WGS metagenome assembly RCNC01 (sample SAMN09708231, study PRJNA481090) | Marine sediment metagenome, whole genome shotgun sequencing project. | biome: marine sediment; feature: ocean; material: sediment; isolation source: Sewage treatment plant 13A marine sediment (STP13A) ...
GACCGACGAGGGGCCCCTGCCCATCGGCGAGGCACTGAACATCGCCACTGAAGTTGGCGACGCCCTGAAGCGGGCCCACGCCGCGGGCATTGTCCACCGCGATATCAAGCCCGCCAACATCATGCTGACGGAAAACGGTCAGGCCGTGGTCATGGACTTCGGGCTGGCCAAGGCTGCGGATTTCACCCGAATGACCCGAACTGGTACCACCCTCGGCACGGCCGCCTATATGTCCCCGGAGCAGGCAAACGGACAACAAATCGATTCCCGTTCCGACGTCTGGTCCCTGGGCGTGGTTCTTTATGAAATGCTGACCGGTAGGCTTCCCTTCGGAGGCGACAACCTGGCCGCGATTGCCTATGCCATCCAGCACAAGGAACCCGAAGCCCTGACCAGGATCGCGCCGGAATTTTCTGCCGACCTGGAAAAGGTGATCGACCGGGCGCTGGCCAAGGATTCTCAGCAGAGGTACCAGACCGCAATAGAACTGATGGATGACCTCGAAGCTGTCCGCGACGAACAGGAGTTGGCCCGCAATACTGCGATGTATGATCGCCGGCGCAAGTTGAAACGAAGAAAACGACTGGTATATGGTGCCCTTGCCGCCTCCCTGGTCGCCATCGCCTCCCTGACCTGGTGGACCCGCTATCAGGCCGAACACAGGATCGATGCCCTGGCCGTTCTGCCCTTTGTCAACCTATCCGGCGACGAGGAACAGGAGTATTTTTCGGACGGTTTGACGGAAGGCCTGATCACGGAGCTTCAGCAGTTGGCCGTAAACCAGATTCGGGTGATCAGCCGCACGTCGAGCATGCGTTATAAAAATTCCGATCTCAGCCTGCCGGAAATTGCGGCCGAACTCAGAGTGGATGCCGTGGTGGAAGCATCGGTGACCCGAACCGGTGATCTGGTCAAGGTTGCAGCCAAGCTGATACGGGCCCGTCCGGAGGAACAACAGATTTGGGCGGCCATCTTCGAGCAGGATCTCAGGGACATCGCGGCCCTTCAGGCCAAGATTGCGCGGAAGGTGGCCGAAAGACTGCAACTGGTCCTGGCGCCCGCAGACCGGAAATCCAGGCAGGTTGATCCGAGAGCATACGAGGAGTACCTCATCGGTTCCCACATCATGAACGGAACCGGCGATGTCGATCGCGCGCTACCCCACTTCAGACAGGCTATCAGTATTGACCCGACCTACGCGCCCGCCTATACCTCCGCCGCCCATTGTCTGATCATGCCGACCCATGCCTGGCCCTATGATCCCGGTCCGGTAAAAGAAGCCCGACAACTGGCGAAGAAGGGCATAGAGCTTGACCCTGGACATGCTTTTGGCTACTACGTCCTGGGCCACATCCTGTATGAACACGAGTACGCCTTCAAGGAAGCTTACGGAGTTTTCCAGCGGGCCCTGGAACTCAACCCCTCTCATGGCTTGGGCTTAATTACCTATGCATTTTTCGCTACGGCCACCGGCCGTTTCGAGGAGGCTGCCGATACCATGATCCGGGCCATCCAAGCCGATCCCTTCAACGCTCTCATCCTCTATGCGGGCCATGCGCCATTGATCAGCGCCGGCCGCTACGAAGAATTCCTGGCTGAAATCGAAAGGGTCAATAAACTCCACCCCGACAGGATTCCCGATGGAGAGAACCCCCATGTCCATGCACTTAAGGGCGAATATGACCGGGCAGTCGAGATCGTGGAAGAATGGGGGCCACCGGAAAATGGGGACAAGCGAGACTTCTATTGGCATGAAACGAAGGGGGCATCCCGCCTTCGCTACCTGGCGGGGCTGAAGTGGTGTGCCGGTGAGGTGGATGAAGCCAGGGAACTGGCCCGACAGTGGTTCGAGCTCGAGGATCCCGACAGTCTCAGCCAAATACGAACAGCGGAGGTTTACGCCATTCTGGGTGACCTGGACCGTGCTTTTTCATGCCTCGAAATGGCTTACGAAAACCGTGAAGTTGCTTTCGTCCGCTTCCCTGATCCCGCCTTTACCGGGTTGTCGAATTTGCTGGGAGAAGACCCACGCTATTACCAGTTGTTGAAACGGGTTGGCATGAGGGAATGACATGATCGGCCAAACGATCAGCCACTACAAGATCCTCGCCAAGCTCGGCGAAGGCGGGATGGGTGTGGTCTACAAGGCCGAGGACCTCGACCTCAAGGTGACCCGCGCGCTGAAGTTTCTCCCGCCCCACACCGCTTCCGACGAAGACCAGCTCACCCGTCTCAAGCACGAAGCTCGCGCCGCCGCCGCGCTCGAACACCCGAACATCTGCCAGGTCCATGAGATCGGCCGCGACCAAGGACAGACTTTCATCGTCATGTCGTTTCTTGAAGGGCGCACCCTCGAAGACCGATTGACTGACGAAGGACCGCTGCCCATCGGCGAGGCGCTGACCATCGCCACCGAGGTTGGCGATGCCCTGAAACGGGCTCACGCCGCCGGTATAGTGCACCGCGATATCAAACCCGCCAACATCATGCTAACCGAAGGCGGGCAGGCCGTGGTCATGGACTTCGGCCTGGCCAAGGGATCGGACTTGACCCGCCTGACGAAGACCGGGACCACCCTGGGCACGGCGACCTACATGTCGCCCGAGCAGATGCTGGGGCAACCGGTGGATGCTCGGGCAGACCTTTGGGCGCTCGGGGTCATGCTCTACGAGATGGTCACTGGGCGGGTGCCGTTTGCCGGGGACAATCTGCCCGCGGTGGCCTACGCCGTCCAGCACAAGGAGCCTGTGTCACCCTCGGGGATCCGGGCTGAGGTTTCCGGGGATCTGGAACGCGTGATCGACCGGACGCTCGCCAAGGATCCCCAGCAGCGGTACCAGACGGCGGATGAGCTGATGGGCGACCTGGAGGCGGTTCGTGACGAGCAGGATCTGGCCCGGAAGACGGCGCTCTATGATCGTCGGCAGAAGCTGAAGCGGCGCAAGCGACTCCTGTTTGGTTCCCTGGCCGCCATCGTGGTCGCGGCTGCGGCGCTGATCTGGTGGACCCGCTACCAGGACCTGAACCGCATCGACGCCCTGGCCGTCCTGCCATTCGCCAACTTGTCCGGAGATAGTGAGCAGGAATATTTCTCCGACGGGATGACTGAGGCCCTGATTACAGAACTGCACCAGCTGGCTGCCCATCAACTCCGGGTGATTGGCCGCACGTCCGTGATGAGCTTCAAGGGTTCGAACAAATCCCTACCTGAAATCGCAGCGGAGCTGGGGGTCGATGCGGTGGTTGAAGCGTCGGTCATCCGTTCGGGGGATCTGATCAAAGTAGCCGCGAAACTGATTCGGGCACGACCCCAGGAACAACAGCTATGGGCCCAGACCTACGAACGCCACCAGCGGGATATCCTGTCCCTGCACGCCGAGGTTGCTCGAGCCATCGCAGAGCAGGTCGAACTGGTATTGACCCCCCAGGCCGAAGAGCACCTGGCCAGGGCAGAAAAAATGGAAGTTGATCCGGAATTGTATGACCAGTTCCTCCTGGGCAAATACTGGGTTGACCAGAACGACATGGAGAAAGCCCTTTCCTATTTTGAAGCAATCATCGCCGCCGACTCGACCTACGCCCCGGCCTGGGCTTGGGGCGCCCACTGCCACATCATGCCCACCCACGGGGTTTGGCCCGTTCCCGAGGAACTCATCGCCAAAGCCAGGATCATGGCCGAGCGGTCCATCGAACTCGACCCGAATTATTCCGAAGGCTACTTCATCCTGGCCCACATCCTGTGGGAGCACGACTGGAACATGCCCGGGGCCAAGCGGGCTGTGGACGGCGGTTTCGAACTCAACCCAGACAGCGTCTTCGGATTAATAAATTCCGCATTTTTCTACAATGCCATGGGAAGAAGCGACCTGGCGGTTCCGGCCATGCGGCGGGCCCTGGAATTGGATCCTTTCAATTATCTTAATAACCTTGTCGCCTTCAACATCTATTCCTTCGCCGGTTTGCATGACGAGTCCGTGGCCTCCATACAAAGGGCCAAGGAACTTTTTCCTGACTGGATGGGAGACCGTGACAATTTGGCTTGGGCTTACTACTGGAATGGTGACTTCGATGAAGCCATTCGCATTCGGGAAGAAATCATTACCCAGGCCGAGGCCGACGGAAATAATGGGGAAGCAACCTGGCAAACGTTCATGTTGGCCGGCATCTGTATTCATGCAGGCCAAGTGGACAGGGGGCGATCTCTGTATAAAAAATTCTGGGATAGTGTGGATCCCGCGGATGTCTCCCCCGCGCGGCGGGCCTGGATGCATGCCGATCTTGGCGAAATGGATGAAGCCTTCCGCTGGATCCAGATAGCCTATGACCAGAACGAAATGATGCTCGTGTGGCTCAAGACCTATCCCAGTTTCTCCATCTCCCTGGCGGGTGACCCACGTTACGGCGAGTGGCTGGAAAAAATGGGATTGAATGATTGATCCCGGTTAGGGCATGACATCCCTTCCCCTCCGGGCTATTCTCCCTGCGCAATCAGGAACCCCGCCAAACCGGAGAACGGATGCTCAACCGGATCTGGACCTTCTTCTTCATCGGAGGCTTCGCCGCAGCCATCGTGCGCGCGGCGATGGGCCACACCGAGGTCTGGCGCGACATCGTCGGCTCGACCTTCGACATGGCCGAGACCGCGTTCAAAATCGCCCTGGGCCTGACCGGCGTGATGTGTTTGTGGCTGGGCATCATGCGCATCGGTGAAAAGGGCGGCGCGGTAGATTTCCTGGCTCGCCTCTTCGGGCCGCTCATGCGGCGCCTCTTTCCGGGTATTCCCGAAGGCAACCCCGCCACGGGCAGCATCGTCATGAACATGGCCGCCAACATGCTGGGCCTGGACAACGCGGCCACCCCCCTGGGCCTCAAGGCGATGGGCGAGTTGCAGGAGCTCAACCCCGACAAGGAAACGGCATCCAACGACCAGATCCTGTTCCTGGTCATCAACACGAGCGCCGTGACCATCGTGCCGGTGACGATCTTCACCTTCCGCGCCCAGATGGGAGCCGCCGATCCGACCGACATCTTCCTGCCGATCCTGATCGCCACCTACTGCAGCACCCTGTGCGGGCTGCTGATCACCAGCCTGTTCCAGAAGATCCGCCTGTATGACCCCGTGGTGCTCGGGTATCTGGGCGGCATGACGGCACTGATCGCCGGCCTCGTGGCCTGGTTCAGCCGCCTCGACCAGGCCGCCATGGAAACGCAGTCCTCGATCCTGGCCAACTTCCTGATCTTCGCGGTGATCATCGCCTTCATGGCCGGGGGCCTCAAACGGGGTATCAATCTCTATGAGGCCTTCATCGAAGGCGCGAAAGACGGGTTCAAGGTAGCTGTCGGCATCATCCCCTACCTGGTAGCTATGCTGGTGGCGATCGGCGTGTTCCGCGCCAGCGGCGCCCTGGACCTGATCCTCGACGGGTTGCGCAGCGCCGCGGGTGGGATCGGCATCGACACCCGCTTCATCGACGGCCTACCGACGGCGTTCATGAAACCGCTCAGCGGCAGCGGCGCCCGCGGCATGATGGTCGAGGCCATGCAGACCCACGGCGCTGACTCGTTCGCCGGCCGCCTGGCCAGCGTGGTCCAGGGCAGCACCGAAACCACCTTCTATGTTTTGGCCGTCTATTTTGGCGCCGTGGGTATCAAGCGCACCCGTCACGCGGTGATCTGCGGGCTGGCGGCGGATGTCGCGGGGATCACCGCGGCGATCCTGGTGGCGTATTTCTTCTTTGGCTAGTTCCTACCAGGTCTCAGGGGGATTTCCCCTGCCAGTTTCCCTCGTTGGTGTAAGACTGCCCGAACCCCTGCCCGCAACCGCCCAGCTGGGCCGCTGGAATGACAGTTCCGGCGACGACGTTGAATTCCTGGTCAGTTCGTCAACACCTCTTGGGTGATCGGTCCCATTCTGCACTTCATCCTGAAATCCGGCGGGTCGCTGGGCTACTACATGATGATGGGCGAGGACATGAACTGGCCCTTCGATTCCGAGACGCCGCTGACGGTCGAATCAGCCAAGCTCGGTGCCGTTATATCTTTCTGAGTGGTCCGGGTGGCTCTTCGCCAGCGGCAAGGCCTGGCTCGATGTTGTGGCCCTGCCGGTAGAAAACGATTTGCCCCCAGCAGGGGCGCGGACTGCCCGGGAAATGGTGACAAGGTCGCCTGGTGCGGTTATCGTTCCAGGGTACTTCTAGATTCACCGTTAACCGATTGCTGCGGGTGCGGGTTTGCTGAGTGCCATTTTCTTCTTTTGTGCCTTGATGCTGGTGTACATCTACGCCGGCTATCCCCTGCTTGCTCGCCTGCTGGGCGCCCTGGTGCACCACCGGGTCTGGGCCGCCGAGCCCGGGGAGCATCTGCCGATGGTCACCGTGCTGATCGCCGCCTATAACGAGGCGCCCTACATCGAAGAGACAGTGCGCAACAAGCTCACGCTGGACTACCCGGCGGAAAAACTCGAGATCATCGTGATCTCGGATGAATCCGACGACGGCACCGACGACATCGTCGCCAGCGTCGCTCTCCTTGAGCCCCGGGTGCGGCTGATCCACCAGTCCCCGCGCGCCGGCAAGACCAGCGCCCTGAACCTGGCCATGCCCGAGGCCACGGGCGAGATCATCGTCTTCAGCGACGCCAACTCGCTCTACGCACCCGATACCCTTCAGAACCTCGTTGCGCCCTTGGCCGACCCCAAGGTCGGCTACGTGACCGGCCGCATGGTCTACAAGGCGCCCGACGGTTCGCTCACAGGAGAGGGTTGCTCAGCCTACATGCGTTACGAAAACAACCTGCGGGCCTGGGAAACGGACCTCGGATCCATCGTGGGTGTCGACGGCGGGGTGGACGCCATGTTGCGTGAAATCTACCGCCCCATGAACGCCGACCAGCTGCCGGATTTCGTGCAGCCGCTGACGGTGCGCGAGCAAGGTTGGCGCGTGGTCTATGAGCCCCGCGCCCTCCTGTATGAAGACGCCCTCGCCGAGGCCGACGACGAAATGCGCATGCGGGTGCGGGTCTCGCTGCGGGCTTTCCACGCCCTGAAAGACAAGGCCGCGCTGCTCAATCCCTTCAGGTACGGCCTGTTCGCCTGGCAGCTCTGGTCGCACAAGCTGTTACGCTACATGGCCTTTCTGTTCATGGCCGGCGCCCTGATCAGCAATGTTTTCCTGACTTTCGTTCCGGAGTACTCCGGCTTCTGGAGCCTGGTGCTGGTCGGGCAGATCATCTTCTACGGGCTGGCCCGCTACGGTCACACCATGAACAGCCACGGCCAGAAGCCGCCCCGCCTGGTGGGCATGATCTACTACCTGTGCGTGCTGAACCTGGCCAGCGCCCGCGCCTTCTGGCAGTTCCTGCAGGGACGCAAGCAGGTCACCTGGAAGCCGAGGGTGTGATGGCCCCCCACGAGCCCGCCCTTGCCGCTCCGGGATTCCTCCGCCGCCGACTGGTCTGGGCCTCCCTCATGGTCCTTTTCCTGTTCCCGTTTTTCATCCGGATCCCGCGGGAACTGAACCACCACCCGGTCATCTCGCCCCTCGGCGACCAGGTGCACATCGTCCTGTTCGGAGGAATCACCCTGCTGCTCTACTGGTTCGGCCCGCTGAAGGGGCGCCTGTGGTGGGCGGCCACAGCCAGCGCGGTCATGGGAGGGGCGGTCGAATTTCTCCAGCTATTGGTGGGGCGCCAGGCGCTGTTCAAGGACTTCCTGCTGGATCTGGTGGGCATCGGCATCGTGGTGGGCTTCATCCTCTGGAAGGGCCACGGCAGGCAGGTTGGCAAGTGGCTGTTCCTGCTGCTGCTGTTGAGCATTCCCTTCCAGCTATGGTACCTGCCCTGGCGGATCGATGCCGCCTATCGCGCCCGGGACCAGTTTCCCGTCCTGGCCGACTTCGAAAAATACGGCGACCGGTTCCTGTGGGGGTCCAACATGAAGGGCCAGCTCAGCTACCATAACATCGAGGACAGTCCCGAGGGCGAGGGCGGCGTGCTGCGGCTGACCACCGATGGCCAGACCCATTGGCCGGGCACCATGATGCGCCGGTTCCCCGAGGACTGGTCGGACTATGCGATGTTGAAGTTCGACGTCCGGGTGGCCGAAGCCCCCGGCGACACCCAGAAGTTCGGCGTGCGGCTTGACGATTATGAAGGGATCAAGGAAGAGAGATGGGTCTCCCAGACCTATTCAGCAACAAGCGACTGGCAAACCTTCTCCATGGAGATTGCCGACCGCCAGCTGTGGAACAGTGAACGCAACCTGAACCTGAAGGAAATGGACCGGCTCATCTTCTTCTTCCGCAAACCTGCCGGAACGTTGGCCATCGAGATCGACAACGTCCGGCTGGAATAGACCTCGGCTTGGCGTATCCCTCCATGTTGAATTAATCTGTTCACAGTTGATGACCATTGGGGGATCCACCCGTCCGAGGGGGAGCGGGATGATCGGTCAAACCGTATCGCATTTCCGGATCACGTCCGAACTGGGTGCCGGCGGAATGGGTGTGGTCTACCAGGCCGAAGACACGACGCTGGACCGCACCGTCGCCTTGAAATTCCTACCGCCGCACCTGACCGCCGACCCCGACGCCAAGGCCCGGTTCATGCACGAAGCCAGGGCGGCGTCCTCGCTCGAGCATCCTTCCATCTGCAGCATCTTCGAGTTCGGGGAAACCGACGACGGCCGGACCTTCATGGTCATGCCCTGTTACGAGGGACAGACCCTGGCCGATCGTCTCGAGGAGGGGCCGCTGGTCGTCGACGAGGCAATGGGTGTTTTCCGCCAGTTAGCCCAGGGCCTGGCCAAGGCCCACTCCCAGGGCATCGTGCACCGGGACATCAAGCCCGCGAACATCTTTCTGACCGACGACGGCCACGCCAAGATCCTCGATTTCGGACTGGCCAAGCTCTCCGGCCAGACCAAGCTGACCGCCGAGGGCACCACCCTCGGCACCGTGGCCTACATGTCGCCCGAGCAATCGCGCGGTGAGGAGGTCACCGCCAGCTCGGACATCTGGTCGTTGGGCGCGGTGCTCCACGAGATGCTGGACGGCAAGCCGCCGTTCGCCGGCGACAACCCCCACGCGGTGATGTTCGCCATCCAGCAGACCGATCCAGCGCCACTGGCGGACTTCAGGCCCGAGGTGCCCGAGGACACCCTGGCCCTGGTGGAACGGATGCTGGATAAGGACCCCGCACAGCGGGCCGGCTGGCAGAGCGAGGAAATGACCAGGGCCCTGGATACCCCGCTGGACTTTTCTCCTCCGGGTAAACCCTGGTACCAGGGTGTGACGGGGGCCATCGCCGCGCTGGCGGTTCTTTGCCTGATCTCGGTGCTGATCGTGCAGCCCTGGAATTCGTCGGGGCCCATCACAGCCATTGCGGTCCTGCCTTTCGACAATCTTTCGGGGGACGAGAGCCAGGAGTACTACGCCGACGGGATGACCGGGCAACTGATCTCCAAATTGGGCGGACTGCGAATCTTCGACCGGGTGATTTCCAAGCGCTCAGTGATGCAGTACAAGGGCGAGAGCATGCCGCTGGCCGATATCGGGTCGGATCTGGATGTTCAGGCGATCGTCGAGGGCACGGTCATGCTCCTCGACGACCGGGTGCAGGTGACGGCCTTTCTGCTGGACCCCACCAGGGACAAGCAGCTTTGGAGCGATACCTTCGAAGAGCCCATCGCCAACATCATGGACATCCAGGGGCGGATCGTGATGGCGATCGCGCAGGCGGTGCGGAGGGAGCTCGATCCTGAAGCCCAGAAACGGTTGCGGGAAATGGGTACCGTCAATCCAGTCGCCCACAAGGCGTGTATGAGGGGGCTCCATTGGCTGGAAAACGCCGAGGAGGACGAGGAGTGGGCCCTGACCGGAAAGTATTTTAATCAGGCTATCGAAGCTGATTCCACCTACGCCCTGGCCTGGGCCGGCCTGGCGGAATGGTTGGTGCGGTCTACCCATACCAGCTCGGGCCCCCCACCGGGAATCCTCGACCGGGCAAGGGAGGCCATCGATCGGGCCATCGAAATCGACCCCGACCTGGCCGAGGCCCACATGACCCGCGGCC
>RCNC010004004.1_pt1 | contig 10068 bp, 7 predicted proteins | sample 2041301 | NCBI WGS metagenome assembly RCNC01 (sample SAMN09708231, study PRJNA481090) | Marine sediment metagenome, whole genome shotgun sequencing project. | biome: marine sediment; feature: ocean; material: sediment; isolation source: Sewage treatment plant 13A marine sediment (STP13A) ...
CCAGCAATAGGGCAATTCGATTTAGATCCTCTCCCAGATTTCCTTCGTTTCCCGAGTTTACCAGATCGCCCAGAAGCTTAGGGAAGGCCAGGTTGGAGATGCTCGATCCGAATAGGAAGAAGAGGCCAAGGATGTAAATAACCTTGTAGGGCTTTATATAACTATAAAGCTTTAAGGCATTCCTGAGCCCGGAGAGGGTAATTTTTTTCTTGGGAGCGTGTTCAGCTGGCCGCATTTACATGGTAAATTCTTTCAAACAAAGATAGCAACAATACTGTTGCTTCTTTACCTCGCAAAACTACCAGGTCCGGTCCTTCAGATAAGCATCCAGATCCTCTTTGGACATGGGCAAATCTTCGGAGTTGTTTTCCACCCACTCAAGAAAAGCTGCTTTGATTTCATCGGACCAGCGGCCATCTATCTGTCCGGGTGTATAGACGCCTTTTTTGAGCATCTCATGACCAAATATATCCCTGAGCATGATGAACTCGGCCCTCTCCACCACCTCTTGGGCCAGGTGGGCAGGGATAAATAATACGCCAGTTTTTTTGGCCAGGACCACATCACCCGGAAAGACGGTAACATGGCCTATACGTATGGGAACATTGATACCCATAAGCATGCTCTCCGTCAGGTAAGAGGGATCCCAACCCCTAACAAAGGCATTAAATCCTTCAATTTTGGAGAGCCCCTCCATGTCGCGCGATCCGGCATCGAATACCACCCCGTTCCCGGAGTTGGCGTAGATGGCATTGCCCAGGTTATCGCCGATTAAGGTCCCATTCAACACCTTGCCAAATCCATCAGCCACATAGACGTCGCCCTGTGACAGTGCATCGATGGGCCATGAGTTCATGGCACCCACTCGCCCCATTTCATGACCTTTGGCTGTAAGGCGATCCATCACTTCTGGTCTTTTGGGCATGTACATGGCAGTAAGCACGCGGCCCACAATGGGCACCTCTTCATGCAAGATTTCCCAGTTCCCTTCAAACTGATTGTGATATCCTTTGGACCGCAGCACCCCCCAGGCCTCCTCAATGGAAACTTTCCCCATTCTCTCCAGGATCTCATCGGCGACCATGGGCCGCCCATCATCAAACCGTTCTCCTTCCCATTCCTGGGTCAGGTAAATTAGCTCCTCGGCGGAGTTATTGAATTGCGCATCAGATTCATTCAGGAATCCAAATACAAAAACTGAAAGAAGCAGACTGATTTTTTTCATGATATGAAGTTCTTAATTATTTTTTTCAGCAGCCCGGCGCCACCAGGTGGCCAGGGAGCTACCGGTTATATTCATCATGGGACCAAACACGGCAGGTGCCAGTCCAACGGTGGCTACGCGTCCCATCTGTAGTGCAATGCCCGAGGCAAGACCTCCGTTTTGCATGCCCACTTCCAGGGCAATGGTTCGACAGGATTTTTCATCCATTTTGGCCAGTTTGCAGATCCAGTATCCCAGGAAATATCCTGTGGTATTGTGGAGCAGACAGGCCAGGACCAGGAGGAATCCTATTTCCAGGAGACTGTCTCTTCCTGCGGCCGTAATCACAACAATGATCACTCCGATTCCAGCCATAGAGACAAATGCCAGCACTTTATCCAGTGAAGATTTACTTCCTTTTGCAAAGTTTTTGTAAAGCAAGGAAGCCAGCAGGGGAAGAACCAGGAACCACAGAAGGTCTTTTCCCAGTTGCATAAATGCTGCCTGGGTGGCGATCTCGTCTGTCTGGTATAGGATCAGGTTTTTACCGGCAATAATCAGAAAGTAAACCACTCCCTGGATCACTATGCTCCGGAGCTTCTCTTTGTTATAGGCCACTGCATTAAACATCAGTCCGGCCACTATGGGAAGGATCACAATATTGATAATGCCCAGCATCATGTCCCAGAAGTCGATGGGTACAAATTGTCCGGCCAGCAGTTTCATCAGGGAAGGAGTGATCAGAGGGGCAAGCATGGTGGCTATCGCTGTGAGGGTTACCGATAAAGCCAGGTTGGCTTTGGCTATAAATGACATTACATTGGAGGCCAGTCCGCTGGGGGAGGAACCTACCAGAATGATTCCGGCAGCGATCTCCGGAGGAAATCCAAAGGTGGTGGCAATGGTAAAACCCACTATAGGCATGATGGTAAACTGACATGCCAATCCAATGAGAACCCCTTTTGGCATCTTTATTACACCGGCAAAATCTCTGGAACTCATCTGGGATCCCATTCCAAACATGATCACCTGGAGCAGCGGAACGATGGTTGCTTTTAATTCAAAATCTCCCCACTTAAGAAAGTAGCCGGGATAAAACATGGAGATGCTTACCGCCGCTAAGATCATAATGGTATAGGAAAATCCCTTTGAAATGGGATTACCCCTTACCCCAAAGGCAAGGAATACGAAAAAAGAAATCAGAAGGGGTCCCAGGTATGGTGATTTGTCGGTAAAATAAGCTACCAGGAAAAGAATCATGGCCAGTCCGGCCAGTCCGAGCAATATTTTATAGAGATTAGGGCGCATAGTAAAAAATATGGGGGAAGATATAAAGTATTTTGATAATTTGTATGCCGAAACCATTTTATCGCAAACATGAAACAAAATAACAACAGGCGCACTTTCCTGAAAAAAGCAGGATTGGGTGGATTGGGACTTGGAATTGTTATGAACTCGCCCTTAGAGGAACAATTGGATTATCTGACCCAGGACGTGAGTCGTTATTCGGGTCCTTCCGACCTGGAAATAACCGACCTCCGAATTGCCCAGGTGGGAAACATACCCATTGTAAAGATCTTTACCAACCAGGGAGTTTTTGGTTTGGGTGATGTGCGCGATGGAGCAGACAAGAGATATGCCCTTATGCTTAAGAGCCGGATCCTTGGGGAGAATCCATGCAATGTGGAACGGATCTTTAAGATTATAAAACAGTTTGGGGATCATGGCAGACAGGGAGGTGGTGTGTCGGGAGTGGAGATGGCGCTCTGGGACCTGACCGGGAAGGTATACGGTGTTCCTATCTACCAACTACTGGGAGGAAAATACAGGGAAAAGGTGAGGATCTATGTGGATACCCCAACAGTCAACAATCCTGAGGAGTTTGCCAAAAGAATGAAAAGAAGAATTGATCAGGGTTTTACCATTATGAAAATGGATATCGGGATCGGACTTATTAAAGATATTCCAGGTACCCTTACCAATACCGAACCCTGGGGAGAGATCCGGGGATGGGAACAGGAGAAGGGATCTTATGGTTTAACCAAGCATCCTTTCACCCGGGTGCAGATTACCGAAAAAGGCATTGCTGAATTGGTTAAATACGTGGAAGCCATGCGCCAGGAAGTGGGATGGGAGACCCCGGTGGCCATCGATCATGTGGGACACATGGGTGTGAATAGCATGATTCGACTGGGAAAAGCATTTGAACCCTATAACATAGCCTGGCTGGAGGACCTGATCCCCTGGCAGTATACTGACCAGTGGAAGGAGATCAGTTTGGCCATCAATGTACCCACACTTACCGGGGAGGATATCTACCTGAAAGAAGGATTCAGGGATCTGATTGAGAAAAGGGCAGTGGACATGGTGCATCCCGATCCGGTTTCGGCGGGTGGGTACCTTGAGACCAAGCGAATTGGTGATTTTGCAGAGGAGAATGGAGTGGCCATGGCGCTGCATCATGCCTCTTCTCCTGTCTCATTTATGGGTTGTGTTCATACAGCTGCAGCCACTGAAAATTTTGTGGCTCTGGAACATCATTCGGTGGATAAGACCTGGTGGGAGGATCTGGTGACGGGGCTGGATAAGCCCATGGTGAAGGACGGGTATGTAACAGTTCCGGAAAAACCGGGGTTGGGACTTGAGCTAAATGAGGAGGCAGTGAAAGAGCATCTCCGCAATGGCGAAGAGTTGTTTGCGCCTACCGAGGAGTGGAACCAGCGGACCTCCTGGGACAGGCAATGGAGTTAAAAAACAGAATCCTTATGAAGAAATTATTTTTGCTTGGGTGTGTTGTATTCTGGCAGGTGTGCACCCTGGCATCACCTTTAAACCCTGTTAAACTAAGCTGCGAATACCTTCCCAATCCACAGGTGGTGGATGTGATTCACCCCAGGTTAGCCTGGATCAATCTGGCGGCGGAAGGAGCCAGGGGGGAAGCTCAATCAGCCTGGCAGGTAAGGGTGGCCACCTCGGTAGAGGGTCTGAAGGAGCCTGATTTGTGGGACAGCGGGAAACAGGATTCAAATCAGTCGACCCGTGTGGAATATGGGGGAAAGAATCTTACATCAAGAGAGGAGTGCTGGTGGCAGGTGAGGACCTGGAATCGTGCAGGTGAGGTTTCCGACTGGAGCGAACCGGGCTTCTGGCGGATGGGTTTGCTTGCTCCCGCCGACTGGACGGCCAGCTGGATTGGAGCCCCATGGGATGGGGAAGAAGCTCTTCCCAAACCTGAGGGAGGGCCCGATGGTAAGCCCACTGATTATGGTCCGTCGGCCCCGCTCCTGAGAAAGGGATTTGAGGTGAAGAGGGAGGTAGAAAAAGCAGTGGTTTTTGTAACAGGACTGGGTTATTTCGAGCTCTATCTGAACGGTTTGAAGGTGGGTGAGGATGTCCTTGTTCCCAACCAGACCAATTACGGAAAGCGCCCCCAGTTAATGGATGCACTGATCTACCTGCCCGATGATTTTCGGGATTACAAAGTGATGTATCTGGCTTATGATGTAAAGGAAGAGCTTGCTTTGGGCCAGAACGTAATCGGAGGAATACTGGGGAATGGCTTTTATAATCCTGCCAAGTTCTGGGCTGCGGCTTATGGCTCCCCCAGGTTTTTGTGCCAGCTGCATATCACCTACTTGGATGGAAGCCAGGAGGTGATAAAAAGTGATCAAACCTGGAAAGCGTCCAGGAGTGCCATCGATATGAATATGGTATACTATGGGGAGCATTATGATGCCCGTAAAGAGCAAGTGGGCTGGAGTAGCTCTTCATTTGACGATTCGGAATGGGAAGGAGTATCTCTCCGAAAGGCTCCTTATGGAAGGATGGTGGCACATACAGCTTACCCCGACAGGGTCACAGAAAGGATCTCACCTGTCTCTGTTGTGAAATTGGGAGAGGGTCATTTTAAGGTTGATTTTGGAGTGGAGATCTCAGGATGGGTTCGCCTGAATGGAGTGGAAGGGCCTGCGGGTCATCAGGTCCGGATTTTGCCCAATGCCAATAACTATTCGGGAGAAAATTTATACACTTTTAAGGGGGAGGGGCCCGAGGATTATGCGCCCCGATTTAACTGGTTTGTGTTTAGCGGAGTGGAGATTAGCAACTGGCCTGGAGAACTTACCAAAGAGATGGTTACCGCAGAAGCAGTAAATACTTTCATCGAAGCATCGGCCACATTTGAGACCTCCAATCCGCTCTTTAATGAGATCAATACGATCTGGCGAAGGAGTCAGACCGACAATATGCATGGTGGCGTGGCCAGTGATTGTCCTCACCGGGAACGTTCAGCCTACACAGGCGACGGACAGATTACCTGTATCACGGTGCTTCACAATTTTAATGCAAAGAATTTTTATCAGAAGTGGGTGCAGGATATGTTAGGTGCGCAGATAAAATCCACCGGATATGTTCCCAACGGTGCCCCCTGGCAACCGGGATGTGGGGGAGGACCCGCCTGGGGAGCAGCCATCTGTGTCATTCCCTGGGAGTATTATATGCACTATGGATCGGTGGATATGCTTGAAGACAACTATGAGGGCATGAAGGGCTATTTGAATTACATGCAAACATGGGTAGATGATGAGGGTATCATGTTCTCTAAGAGAACAGATAAGAATGGGGAAATTTTAAAATGGTTTAACCTGGGAGAGTGGGTTCCTCCCGGTGAGTTTATTCCTGATGAGATGGTGCACACCTTCTATTTATGGCATTGTGCTTCCATCACAGCCAAGAGTGCGGCCATCCTTGGGAATAGCTCAGAGGCCGAGCACTTCGGTGACCTCGCGGAACGCACTAAAAAGGCCTTTCATCTCAGGTTCTTCGATGAAAAGAAGGGGACCTACGGAGATGCCGGAGGAAACATCCTGGCCTTAAAAATGGGAGTTCCTGATGCACAGTATGAAAGGGTGGTAGAGGCTCTGAAAGCGGGACTCAAAAAGAGCAAGGGACACCTGGATACAGGGATCGTTGGAACCCGGTTCTTTTTTGAGGTGCTGGCCGAAAATGGACTCAACGACTTGGCTTATGAGGCACTGAATAAAAGAAGTGAACCAAGCTTTGGCCGATGGGTGGAACTGGGATCAACCACCACCCGCGAACGATGGGATGAAAGAAACTCTTTCAACCACCCCATGTTCGGGGGAGGTCTTGTATGGTTTTACAGAAATCTGGCTGGCATGCAGGCCGATCCTGATCAACCAGGTTACCGTCATTTGATTTTCCGACCCCAAGCTGTGAAAGAAATGGATATGGTGAGCTATTACAATCAAACACCCTTTGGAGAAGGAGGAATTCTCTGGGAAAAGGGTGGGGATACATTCACCATGCAGGTAACTGTTCCGGTGAGTTGTTTTGCCACGGTCCATGTTCCGGCCTCTGATCCTTCAAAAGTTTTTGAAGTGAAAAGCCGGACAGATGAGGTCACGGGGATTCTATTTAAAGGGATGGAAGAGGGCTATGCCGTCTATGAAGTGGAGAGCGGGAGTTACCACTTTAAGGTTTTTGAATAGGATTAGTCCAGTTCGCGGTGCCAGAGGGTAACCTGCACATTCTGACTCTCTCTCAGATGTGCGGCCAGTTTTTCCGCACAGTATACCGAGCGATGCTGTCCCCCGGTACAACCAAATCCCACCATCAGGTGTGAGAAATTGCGTTCTTCATACTTGTCTACCGACATATCCACCAGGGCGAAAGAATTGCTCAGGAATTCGTTTACATCGGCCTGCACATCCAGATATTCTATGACTGCATTGTCTTTTCCTGTAAGACATTTATAGGCTTCCAGTCTCCCCGGATTGGTGACTACCCTGCAATCAAATACATAACCTCCACCGTGTCCGTGTGGATCATCTGGTATGCCATGTTTATAACTAAAGCTGTTGATATGGACGGTAAGGGTGGATTTTCTTCCCCCTTTGTCCTTAAACCTAAGTAATTTGGGTGCCGAAATCAGATGTTTATACACTTTCAGGAGGGTGGGTATCTCAATGGAGAAGTCTACATGTTCAAGGATCCATTTCAGGTCGTTCAGGGCATAGGGTATACTCTGCAAAAAGTGGGTCTTCTTCTCATAGAATCCCCTGAAACCATAGGCTCCCATGGCTTGCATAATCCGGATTAAGACGTAACTATAGAAAGATTCCCGAAACTTTTGCGGATCAACACCTGGATAATTGACCAGGCCATCGATATAGTGTTCCAGAAGCTCTTCCCTGACTTCAGGAGGAAGGTCTGCCTTGGAGTCATACAGCAGGGAGGCCACATCGTATTGGAGGGCCCCTTTTCGTCCCCCCTGGTAATCGATAAAACAGGGCTTCCCGTCCCGCAGCATTACATTTTTGGACTGAAAATCTCGGTAGAGGAAATAATTGGTATCCTGTGCCAGCAGGTATTCAATGAGGGTGTTATAGTCGTTCTCCAGGTTCTGCTCGTTAAAGGGAATTCCGGCAAGCTTTAAAAAGTAGTATTTGAAATAGCTAAGGTCCCATTGCATGCTTAGCCTGTCAAAGCTTGAGCGGGGATAGCAAAGCGAATAATCCAATCCCACCGATCCTGTAATCTGGAATTTTTGCAATTCGGTAAGTACCTCTTTGTAGACTTCCGTGAGCTGAGCAGGGAAGCTCCCATTATCTCTTACTTTAAACTGGTAATCAAAGAGGGTCATATCCCCCAGGTCTTCCTGCAGATAGGCATTGTTCTCAAGGTCGATCAGGTAAATCTCGGGCACCGCCAATCCCTTGGACCTAAAGTGCTTGCTAAAGGAGATAAAAGCTTCATTTTCCTCCCGGTCCAGGTTGATGGCACCAATCACTGTGGTCCCTGTTCCCGAAATACGGTAATACTCCCGGGGTGATCCCGAAGCCGGTAATTTATTAACTGATGTGATTTCCTCTCCGCACCACCTGTGAAACAGGTCGTTCAACAATTCTAATCTGGTCTGGCTCATGGTCGAAACTCTCTTCTTTTCTGTCTGCTAGAACAAAGATATTTATTTCTTTGTTGCAGATTCAGCCAGCTTTTTAACAGCTTGGGATAAATGTAGAATCTAGTCAGATATTACTCGGCGCTTCTTGAGATCATATTGGTCCCCGTCATCCAGCAGGTAAAACTGATAACTCCGGTCGGGCAACTGGTAAACGGTATCTCTTTCGGCCGACCAGCGGGTACCATCATACATCACCACATAACTCTGACCGATCACTGTGAATTGATCGCCTTCAACCAGGATTCCTGTGTTTTCATCCAGACCGATACCCAGCAATCCGGGCTTGTTGTGGAGGATCTCAAAAAGGTCAAACTGCCGGTTCCTGGCAAATAGATGCTGATCGATGGCCACATTGGACATAAATCCAAGACCCTCTTCATGATCGCCCATCATAATGGTATTGGCCTTTGTATCGCCTCTGGCCAGGTAAGAACCCTGAATGGTGGCGCCAGCTGAACTGCCAGCAATCACTCCACCCCGGTCCAGCAGCTCAAAAAATGCCTTGTGGGTTTTTGTGTCCAGATAAGAATCGGCATGACGCCACTGCCTGCCGCCACTGAACCAGACACCAGAAGCTGATTTTAAGGGCTCATAAAAGGCAGCACTATTGGCCACTTTGCGGTCGCGGGTATGTAAGACAGTTACATTCTTAAATCCTCTTCTAATAAAGCTATTTCGGAACCGTTCCAGGTCTGCTGGCTCCAGCTTATCGCTGGTGAGGGCAGTAGGTATCACCACAATAGGAGCATCGGGGCCACCTGCCAGCTCCATAAATTTTTCATAAAAGAAATGGCCCGCCGCCCCTCCGATAATTAGCAACTTCCCATTAGACGGGCCTCGGGTTTCAGGGGTTTTGGGATTCGGACTGCTGGCATTATATTCTGATTGAGAGAGAACCTGGGTGGAGAGGAGAAGTGAAAGACAGGAGTAGAGGAGGAGTCTGTTTTTTATCATCAATTCAGGTATTTAAGTATCTTTTCCAGCGGAAATGGCTTGCCGTGACCGGGATAGATTTTTGAAGCGCCCTGGTCCATAATCACGTTCCAGCTCTCTTTTATCTGTTCAATATCTTTTGCATAGATAGGTAATTTGGGCCTTAAAACAAAAGGAGGTCTGTTATGTGCCATACATCCCACAAAGGCTTCCCCGGATTCCAGAACCAGACTGATGGAGCCATCGGTGTGTCCGGGGGTGTAAATCACTTTTCCATCAATACCATACTCTTTTAGCGAAAGCCCCTGGTCGTCCAGTACCATATCCACCTTCGCAGGGACGAGTGCCAGCTTCTTCTCTAACATGGGTTTAAGTATGGATCGCGAGATTTTCCCCCATGGGGTCACTCCCTCTGGCCAATTGAATATTGCCTCTTCAAGCATTTCTTTATCCCGTTGATGCATCACATCTCTTTGGCACCACCGGCATGATCAAAGTCTCCATGGCTAATGATGATCAGCTGAATCTCCTCAGGTTGGATATTTGATTCCGAAAGGAGTTTGGAGAGAGAAGCCGCGCAGCCTTTATAAGATGCATCAAATAGCACCGTGCCTCTGTCTTTGATGATGTAACAGTTATTTATGCTATACTGAAATGGAATAATCCGGAGGGACATGGGATAGGGTTTTCCTATGTAAGTTATGAATTATATGTATTCAATTCAAGATATTGAAGACTTTAAACCTTCTTCAGGAACTCGGCGCTTGGTTTGAAGGTAAGGGGATCCATCTCCACATAGAAATTCTTCACTCCTCCCACTTTGGCTGCCTTAAAAAAGTCGGACCAGTCCACGATGCCCTGTCCAAGGGGAACTTGAGTTTCTTTCTCAGGAGAATAATCAGCCAGGTGTGCAGAGATAAAGCGACCAGGGTTATTTCTGAAGTAA
>RCNC010003643.1_pt1 | contig 10065 bp, 6 predicted proteins | sample 2041301 | NCBI WGS metagenome assembly RCNC01 (sample SAMN09708231, study PRJNA481090) | Marine sediment metagenome, whole genome shotgun sequencing project. | biome: marine sediment; feature: ocean; material: sediment; isolation source: Sewage treatment plant 13A marine sediment (STP13A) ...
TCATCAACGAACCCACAGCCGCCGCCATCACCTATGCATCGATGACAAACACTGAAAATCGAACCGTCCTGGTCTATGACCTGGGCGGCGGTACATTTGATATTACCTTGATCGACATCCAGGCGGACTCCATAGAGGTTGTCTGTACCGGGGGGGATCAGAATTTAGGCGGAAAAGACTGGGATGACTGCCTCATGAGCAGCCTGGCAAAAGCATTTCATTATAAAACCGGCCTGAGGATCGACAGGCAGAAGGATCCGGATCTTTTTCATGAGCTGGAACTTGCCGTTGAAAAAACCAAAAGGGTTCTGGGGCAGCGGAAAAAAGCCCCGGTCGTGGTGACCCATGCAGGACGAAAGGTGAAAATCGAATTAGAGAGAAATAAATTCGAACATATCTCGAACGAGCTCTTGTCCAAGACCATTACCTTCACGTATGAAATGCTGGATGAGGCCAAAAAGAAAGGGTACAAAGACTTTGATGAAATCAAGAAGATCTTTTTCCAGCAGGAAGCAGACTGGAACAAGGGAGATATTGATGCTTTTATGAAGGCATACTGGAATTCTGAAGAATTACAGTTTGGCGGAGCAAATGGAATCACCAGAGGGTGGCAGCAGACACTTGATAATTATAAAAGAGGCTATCCAGACAAGGAGACCATGGGCAAGCTAAGCTTTCAGATAAAGGATATGACACAACAAAGCGAGCTGGTTGTGAGCCTGACAGGAAGCTGGGCACTGGATCGGAAACATGACCGGCCGGGCGGGCATTTCCTATTGATCTGGAGAAAGATCGATGGGGAGTGGAAAATAGTAGTAGATCACACAAGTCAAAAGCTGCCATCAAAATCTAAACCACAATCTTTTCAATCACTGGATTTTATCAAGAGTATATCTGGGAAAAAGACACTGGCAGGTCAGCACAATAAGGAACCCAATGCCGACCCGGATAAGTGGACCCGTTTTATTAAGGAAACTACCGGTAAATATCCAGCGTTGTGGAGTGGCGATTTTCTCTTTCAGCAAGATAATATAGACAATAGATGGAAGATGGTCCTTGAAGCAAAAACCCAGTGGGATCATGGTGCCGTTATTAATCTGATGTGGCATGCCTGTCCACCGGATCAGGGGGAACCATGCGGATGGGATCCCGGTTTATTAAATGCTCAGCTGAATGATGAGCAATGGGGTGAGCTAATTACCGATGGAAGTCCTTTGAATGAGGCATGGAAAGAGCGTATGGATGATATTGCCATCTACCTCAGGTATTTGGAGAACAATGGCGTAGAAGTTCTCTTCAGGCCTTTTCATGAAATGAACCAGGGCTTGTTCTGGTGGGGTGGAAGGCCCGGACCCGAAGGGACTGCTGAACTTTTCCGAATCACTCATGACTATTTTACTAAATCAAAAGGCCTGAGTAATCTGATCTGGGTTTGGGACATGCAGGATATGAGTCGGGACTTTGAAGCGTATAATCCAGGTGATGAATACTGGGATATTTTTGGATTTGATATTTACGACAAGGGCTATGATATCTCCTGGTACAATTACATCCTTCCTATTGTTGGAGATAAGCCCATGGCCATTGGAGAATGCTCAGGCCTTCCCAATCCCGAAATTCTGAAAGCACAGGCGCGCTGGGTCTTTTTTATGCCCTGGGCCGAGCTGGTAAAGCAAAGCAACACCCCTGAGCAAATTATTGAAGTATATAATGAAAGTGTAGTAATTACAAGAGACGAAATGCCCGGATGGAAGTAAAAACAATTGTCATTACGGGAAGTACCAGGGGAATTGGTCTAGGACTTGCAAAGGAGTTTCTTAAAAAAGGACAGCAGGTTATTATCAATGGCAGAAATGAGGAACAGGTCAATCACGCTGTCGAAGATCTTCAAAAGTATGGATCTGAAGTGATTGGGATATCTGGGGATATCACCCATGAAGAAACATATAACAAGCTTTTTGATCAGGCCATATCCGAATTTGGTAAGATTGATATCTGGATCAACAATGCCGGCATTCCTCAGACACAGAAATATTTCTACGAATTGGAACCCAGCGAAATAGTTCACTTGAATTCGGTGAATATAACAAGCCTCATGCTTGGGACACATGCAGCCATCAGGTTTTTCAGGCAACAGGGATTTGGCAAGGTTTTCAATATGGAAGGTTTTGGCAGTGATGGGCGAATGATGGACAAATTAAGTCTTTATGGAACCAGTAAGCGTGCGGTCAATTATTTCACCAAATCGGTTTCCAGGGAGGTAAAGGAGAAGGAGATTCAGGTGGGGATCCTGAGCCCTGGTATGGTGAGAACCGACTTTCTGACCGGTGCGATGGCTTCGGGCAATGAAGCTGAACAAAAGAGAAACAAGAAAGTATTCGATATTTTAGCAGAGGATGTGGATGTAGTCACAGAATTCCTGAGCCATAAAGTGCTGATCAGTCATAAGAAATACGACAGAATTGAATATTTAACTATGAGACGTTTACTTCCCAAGCTTTTAAAACTGATGTTCGTTAAACATTAAACCAAAGATCATGAAGAAAAGAATTGAGATACAATTATTAATTGCAGCCATGGCTCTGATCATGGGAAGTTGTACCTTTAATGATGTGAATTTCGATCAATTTCCTGCCCAAACTATCTCTAACGATGAAGTGGAAATGAAGATTTATCTTCCGGATACAGAAAATGGACTGTACCGCGGCACTCGTTTTGACTGGTCAGGAGTAATAGGTAGTGTTAAATACAAGGGACATGAGTACTTTGGATACTGGAAGGATACACATGATCCTCTATTCCATGAAGATCTTACTGGTCCGGTGGAAGGCTATGTTAAGCCAGGTCTGGGATATGAGGAGGCTGAAGCTGGCGGCAAGTATGTCAGAATAGGAGTGGGTGTCATAGAAAAACCGGATGAAGAGGCCTATAGTTTCAGGAATTCATACAAACTCCTGGACCATGGGAAGTGGACCCTGGACCATGGTGCTGATTGGATCTCTTTCAGACATGAGTTAAACAGTGACATCGGTTATAGCTACATATATCAGAAGATCATAAAGTTGAAGAACAATGGTTTTACCATCGAACACAAACTTCAGAATACTGGAGAAAAAGCCATTGAAACAGATCAGTTCAACCACAACTTCTTTATGATAGACGGGGAGCAGAGCGGTACTGCATTCAAAATCAGCTTCCCCTACCCTATTAGCACCGAAGATGATCCAAAGGGCTTTGTGGAAATAAAGGATAATGAGTTGAACTTTGTGAAGGACCTGGGAGATGATGACTCTTTTTTCCTCTTGCTAAACGGCTATAGCGGCGAAGTAGCGGATCACCAGGTTACCGTTCTGAACCAGAAATCAGGGGCCGGAGTCACCTATACGATAGATAAGCCACTACATCGTATGGCCTTCTGGGCTTGCCATACAACTCTGAGTCCGGAGAACTTTATCTGGATCACAGTTGAGCCTGGCGCCAATGAAGAGTGGACTTCTGAATACACGCTCTTTGTAAAGTCGGAAGAAGAATAATCTATGTCCAGAAGAAATAAAGCTTACTGGACCCAACGCTCAAATTAAAACCCATGAAAAGAAGAACATTTATCCGAAATAGCGTAATGGGTGCGACTGCCCTTGCCACCACCCCATTGCTCGCACAATGCACTCGCGAGAAGGGGCTTAAGATATCTCTGGCACAGTGGTCACTGCATAGAAGCTTTCGGGACGGCACCCTCGACCCGGTCGACTTTGCCTCCATTGCCATGGAGAAATATGATATTGATGCCATTGAATTTGTAAATGGATTGTACCCGGACAAGGCCACTGACGAAGCTTTTTGGAACAATATGAAAACCCGATCTGCAGATGCCGGGGTGCAGAATCTTATTTTGATGGTCGATGATGAAGGGGACCTTGGAGCTGCCAGTGAAAATGAGCGTATTCGATCAGTTGAAAACCATTATAAGTGGGTCCATGCTGCCAAACTTTTGGGCTGTCCCACTATGCGGGTTAATGCCTTCGGCGATTCCGACAGGGAGATCTACCGGATGGCCATTATGGATGGAATGGCCCGGCTGGCCGACTATGCTGCAGAGATGAATATCAATATTGTGATTGAGAATCATGGACTATTTAGCTCCGACGCTGTCCTGATTGCCGGGATTATTAAAGAGGTGAACAGGCCTAATTTTGGATCCTTCCCCGATTTTGGCAACTGGTGTCTCTCAGCTAAATGGGGAACCACCCAGGGAGATTGTGATAAGGTCTATGACAGGTATAAGGGTGTGAGTGAATTACTTCCCTATGCCAAAGCAGTCAGCGCCAAGTCTTACAATTTCAATGAGCAGGGCGAGGATACAAAAATCGACTATTACAGGCTGATGAAGATTGTAAAAGAGTCGGATTACCAGGGTCATATTGGTATAGAATACGAGGGAATGGAGAAGAGCGAACACGAAGGCATCCTGATTACTAAAGAATTGATGAAAAAGGCCTGGGACAAGGCATAAATACATACAAAACATGAAAAACATTATCTATCTCCTGGCATTACTTTTTATTGTTGGATGCACGACAGGCATCAAACCCACCACTGAAACGGAAGGTGCATTCCTGAATTTCTACAAACCGGAAGAGAATCCCATTATGCAGGCAGACTCATCCTATACATTCTTTTGTCCAATCAAAAATGAACAGGTACAATGGCAGAAAGCTGATGTATTCAATCCGGCAGCCATAGTGAAAGACAACAAGATCCATATGCTTTTTAGAGCCGAAGACAATCCGGAGGCTATCCTGGGTGGACGTACCTCCAGAATAGGTCTGGCCACCAGTGAAGATGGAATTAATTTTGATATCTATCCCACCCCGGTGCTCTATCCCGATAGTGGAGAATTTTTGCAGTACGATTATCCAGGAGGATGTGAGGATCCCCGGGTGGTTGTTACAGAAGAGGGGCTTTATGTGATGGCCTACACTGCCTGGAACAAAGATGTGGCCAGGCTGAGCATTGCCTTTTCAAAGGATCTAATACACTGGGAGAAAAAAGGCCCTGCTTTTGCAAATGCATATGAGGGTAAATTCCTTGATCGTTGGTCCAAGTCGGGTTCCATTATCACGCGGCTTGATGGTGAAGATCAGGTAGTTGCTAAAATCGATGGCAAGTATTGGATGTATTGGGGTGAACAGTTTATCAACCTGGCCTGGTCAGATAACCTCTATGATTGGTTTCCTGCTCTGGATGAGTCAGGAGAACTATCAGCAGTCATAGAAACTAGGCCCGGATACTTCGATAGTATGCTTACCGAATGCGGACCACCAGCTGTAATCACTGAAGAGGGAATTGTCCTGCTATATAATGGCAAAAATTCGGATAATGATGATGCCTCTCCAGATTTGCCCAGGGGAACCTATTCGGTTGGAAAAATTGTTTTTGACCCCTCCGATCCTGCGAAAGTATTATTCCGCTCCGATACCTGCCTGCTAAAACCTACCCTTAGTCATGAGCTTACAGGTCAGTATAAAGCGGGGACCACTTTTGCTGAAGGCCTGGTACGCTTCAAATCCAGGTGGTTCCTTTATTATGGAACAGCCGATTCCTTTGTTGGTTTGGCCATTTCCGAATAGACCTTTATTTAAGATCCTTGTTAATTAAGCGGTTCTAATGAAAAAAATTCCTTTTGTAGCAAGCTGCATAGTTGCCTCTATACTGCTAAGTATGAATATCCGTGCCCAGGAAATCCCGCTACCCGAGCATCCCCGGCCCGATTTCCAGCGTAATGACTGGATCAATCTCAACGGCATATGGGCATTTCAATTCGACAGTCTTGATGCTGGAATGGAACAACAATGGTATATACGTCCTATATTCACGGAAGAGATAACGGTGCCTTTCCCCTGGGGCTCTAAGCTTTCGGGAGTGGAAAACCTGGCTCACATGGCCTGGTATAGCCGGCCCTTGTCTGTTCCGGAAAACTGGAACGGCAAAAGAAGATTTCTGGTAATCGGGGCATGTGACTGGCTTACCCGTGTTTGGATCGATGGCGAATATGTGGGTGAACACCAGGGAGGGTACACCCCCTTTGAATTCGACCTGACAGAGTTTACTACACCTGGCAAGGTTCATCAGTTGGTATTGCGTGTGGATGACACTCCGCATCCCTTTAAGCTTGAAGGAAAACAGGGCTATGGTGAAGCCAAAGGAATATGGCAAACCGTCTATCTGGAAAGCAGGGGATCAGTTGCACTGAAACATATACATTTCACTCCGGACATTGATAATGCTTCGGTCCGGGTACATGCAGTTCTGGACCATAGTGCTGAAGAGGATCTTTATATTAATCTCTCATTTCCCAACAAGGAACTGACAGGAATGATCTCCTCACCGAAGATTGGAAAAAAAATGCAGGAGGTGGAGTTTGAGATCTCAATCCCAAATCCGCAGCTCTGGGACCTGGACAATCCCTATCTCTATGACCTGAAAGTCCAGCTGCATAACAACCAGACTGTATATGATGAGTTCTCAACTTACTTCGGTATGCGGAAGATAAGCATCATGAATCTACCAGGAACAAACCTGCCCTATGTGGCCCTGAATAATCAGCCAATTTATCTGCAACTGAGCCTTGATCAGGCTTATCATCCCGATGGCTTCTATACCTATCCGAGCGATGAATTTATGCGGGATGAAATTATCAGATCCAAAAGAATAGGACTGAATGGCAACCGGATTCATATCAAAACGGAGGTGCCCCGCAAACTTTACTGGGCCGACAAACTGGGTTTACTGATCATGGCTGATGTGCCAAATTTTTGGGGCGAGCCTGATGAGGACGCAAGAAAAGAATGGGAGTATGCCATGCGGGAGATGATTGCTCGTGACTATAACCACCCTTCTATCTTCTCCTGGGTTCTCTTTAATGAAACATGGGGACTCTTCTCAGGCAAAGGGAAGGAACGTGCTTACCTGAGTGAAACCCAGGAATGGGTCAGGAATATGTTTAGCGAAGCCAAGGAACTTGACCAAACGCGACTCATAGAAGATAATTCTCCCTGCAATTATGATCACGTGGAGACTGATCTCAATACCTGGCATGCCTACCTGCCGGGATACAAATGGAATGAATTCCTCAAGAATGTGGTTGACTCTACCTATGCAGGTTCCCAATGGAACTTTATTGGAGGAAATAAACAGACCAGGGTTCCCATGCTCAACAGTGAATGCGGAAATGTATGGGGTTATGAAGGCAGTACAGGGGATGTGGACTGGAGTTGGGACTATCATATCATGATGAATGAATTCAGGAAGCATCCCAAAATTTCCGGATGGCTCTATACTGAGCATCACGATGTAATCAACGAGTGGAATGGTTATTACAAATTTGATCGTACAGAGAAATTTACCGGGTTTGAAGACTTTATTCCGGATATGGAGTTGCATCATATGCATAGTGAGGTGTACCTGTCAACCGGATCGGAACTATGCAAATCCGTAAGGCCCGACGGACTGGTCAAGGTTCCTCTCTACCTTTCGGTAATGACCGACCAGGTACCTCCCGATCATTATATACTTGACTATGAACTGTCGGGAAGGGACCAGCATGGAAAATATCATCATATATTTTTGAAAAGCGAAATTCTGGAATCCCTCCCCTATTTTAATGGTGAGGTAACCCCACTCTCTGTCCGAATGCCTGAAACTCCAGGTCTGTATCACCTGACCCTAAGGCTACGGGATGAAAACGCTTATATATATCACCTGAATTTCACAAGCTTCCTGGTGGAAGAGCGAAAATTATCAGGACCGGGTCAAGCTACCGGGATTCGTAGTATTCCCTTTGCTCCTGGCTCTTTCACAGATGCCTCCTGGTCTGATGGCCAATGGAACATTCTGGATGACTTAAAAGTTAATGGTGCGGGTGAAGGCTATTTCTCTTATGATGTAGAGATTCCTGCTGGACTGAACCTGGATGAGCTGAAAAAGGTCACCCTTGTTTTTGAAGCATCAGCTAAAAAATTGCATGGCAAGGACAGGCAGGATAAAAGCAATCTGGATGGAGATTACATGCGGGGAAGAGGCACTTTTGATCCCAGCCGGAATCCAAACTCCTATCCCATGACAGACATCTATAAGTATCCAAGCCTTGTAAAAGTAAAGGTGAATGGTAAAGTCGTGGATGTCTTTTATCTTGAAGATGACCCGGCTGATCATCGGGGAGTGCTCTCCTGGTTTTCCCAGCTTCAGGATGGAAGACTCCGGGAAGCTGGTTCCTATGGATACCTCCTTAAATCAAATATTCCATTGGAACTGCTACGGGATTCACCAGAAGGAAAGTTGAATATCCGCTTTGAAGTGGATGATGGAATGCCCGGGGGACTGGCCATCTACGGAAAGCTTTTTGGTCGCTATCCCATGGATCCTACCCTCTTGTTTGAATAGTTTATCTCATATACGCACCATGAAATCTCTTTCTCTTACAGTCCTGAGCATTATCCTGCTATGCCTGGGTGGATGCATAAATCAATCCGAAAAGGATTCGACAAACTATGTCCCACCCGCTCATAATGATAGTGAGCGAATTCAAAAAATACGAAAAGTGCTATCAGAATCTCATCACTACTATACCGAAACTACCAAGAGCCACCATCTTCCTGGTCTTGCCTATGGTGTGGTGGTAGATGATTCACTGGTCTTTTTTGGTGGCTGTGGAAACACAAGTTTAGAGACAGAAACTGCCGTGACAGAGCATTCACTCTTCAGGATTGCATCCATGACCAAAAGTTTTACTGCCATGGCCATACTGAAATTGAGGGATGAGGGAAAACTCTCCCTTTCTGATCCTGCGACTGACTATCTGTCGGAGCTTGAAGGACTCACTTATCTGACTGCAGACGCTCCACCGGTTTCCATATTCAACCTGCTGACTATGACGGCCGGATTCCCCGAAGACAATCCATGGGGTGATCGCTTTCTGGATATAAGCGATGAGGCTTTGATGAAACAGGTGGAGGAAGGAATCTCTTTTTCTTCAGTTCCCTCGCTTCATTATGAATACAGCAACCTGGGCTTCGGACTCCTGGGACAAATTATTTCACGTGTTTCAGGTCTCCCCTACCAGGAGTACATCACCAGAAATATCCTTCTACCCCTTGGGATGAATCATACCCTTTGGGAATACAGCGAGGTTCCAGTGGATCTGCTAGCAGAGGGATACAGATGGGAAAATGAACAATGGGTTCCTGAGCCCCTGCTGCACGATGGTGCATTTGGTGCCATGGGCGGATTAATCACGTCCATTGTGGATTTTAGCAAGTATATCTCATTTCATCTCTCAGCATGGCCTCCAAGAAGTGATCCTGAAACCGGTCCGGTGAAGCGAAGCACCCTTCGGGAGATGCACCGGATAAACAATCCCCGTTACCATGTGGATTCACAACGCTTTGGGGATCATTCTGCGCCCATTATTCAGGGCTATGGTTTTGGCCTAAGGGTTCTCCTGGATCATGAGGAGATTATGGAGGTGGGCCATAATGGTGGCTTACCAGGTTTTGGAAGCAGTTACATGTTCTATCCTCAAAATGGTATTGGTATCATGGCCTTCAGCAACCTGACGTACGTTGGTGGAACAGTAAGAGCTGCCAATTATCAGGTAATGATGGAGCTGATTGAGCGAGATTTACTTACACCCAGAAGACTTCCCGTATCAGATATCCTGGAACTTAGAAAGGAACAGGTGGCCCAGTTGATTTTAAGTTGGGATCCAGAACTGGAAAAAGCGATTGTAGCTGCAAATCTCTATATGGATATTTCCAGAGAAAAAAGAATGACTGAAGCCAGGCAGCTATTGAGTCAACTTGGAAAGATTGAAACCATCGGAGCGGTGATTCCGGAAAACCAGCTGCGTGGGAGTTTCTTACTCGAGGGAGAAGAACAGAAGCTTCGGGTTTACTTCACCCTCACCCCCGAAGCTGAACCCAAAGTACAGTGGCTCACCCTGGAGCTGATACCAGGAAACTGAAAGCAAAAATATCTCTGAGAATTGATCCCTTTTGCTTAGTTTTGTGT
>RCNC010003644.1_pt1 | contig 10062 bp, 9 predicted proteins | sample 2041301 | NCBI WGS metagenome assembly RCNC01 (sample SAMN09708231, study PRJNA481090) | Marine sediment metagenome, whole genome shotgun sequencing project. | biome: marine sediment; feature: ocean; material: sediment; isolation source: Sewage treatment plant 13A marine sediment (STP13A) ...
ATTTGTGCACAAACCCCATACATCCCATAGGTGGGATCCACAGTCACCACATTGTCTCTCCCTGGTTCACAGAATACCCTGAATAGAAGGTCTATTCCTTCATCACTTCCATTGCCCAGAAATATGGAATCTATGGAGATTTCTTTAATCTCTGCAATCCGCTTCTTCAGCTCAAGCTGCTTAGGATCAGGATACCTGTTAAGAGGGGCATTGTGCGGATTCTCATTGGCATCCAGAAATACGGATGCACTGCCCGAGAATTCGTCCCTTGCCGAAGAATAGGGCTGAAGGTTCAGGATGTTATCCCTCACCAGAGACTGTATGCTAAACTCCTCACTCATTGTTTTTTGGCCTTAACCTGATAGAGACCGCATTGCTATGGGCCTGCAGCTGCTCCGCTTCGGCCATGGTCATAATGGAATCTCCGATGTTGTGCAGTCCATACTTGCTGATCTCCTGGAAGGTTATTTTCTTAAAGAAGCTATCCATATTCACTCCGCTATAGGCATGGGCCCATCCATTGGTAGGAAGGGTGTGGTTAGTTCCGGAGGCATAATCACCAGCGCTCTCAGGAGTATAGTCACCCAGGAATACCGATCCGGCATTCACGACCTCTTCGGCCAATTCTCCATAATTCTCTGTGACAATGATCAGGTGTTCGGGTGCATACATGTTTACCATATCCATGACCTCCTCCTGGTTTTCTAGCAGAATCATCTTGCTGTTATTCAGAGCTTCAGCAGCAATATCTTTCCTGGGGAGATCAGCCAGTTGAATTTTCAATTCGGCCTTTACGCGGTCGATCATATTCCCCGAATCTGTCACCAGCAAAACCTGGCTATCAGGTCCGTGTTCAGCCTGCGAGAGAAGATCTGAAGCTATAAAAGAAGGATTAGAAGTTGCATCGGCAATAATAGCCAGCTCAGAAGGGCCAGCCGGCATGTCAATGGCAACCGTTTCCCTGTTTACAATTTGTTTGGCCATGGTCACATACTGGTTTCCCGGTCCAAATATTTTATTCACAGCAGGTATGGTTTCGGTACCATGAGCCATGGCTGCAATAGCCTGTACTCCTCCCACGCTGAATACCCTGTGGATACCTAGCAAATCGGCAATGTAAAGGATGGCAGAACTTACATGACCTCCTTCTCCGGGAGGCGTACATAGGATTACCTCGGAACAGCCGGCAATTTTCGCCGGTATGCCTAACATCAACACGGTGGAAAGCAGGGGGGCCGATCCACCCGGAATATAGAGTCCTACCTTACTAATGGGTACCGGCTTCTGCCAGCACCGAACCCCGGCAGTGGTCACAATTGTTTCCATATGGTGAAGCTGCTTTTTATGGAAGGTCTGAATGTTCCAGTGCGCCTCTTCTATGGCCTTTTTCAATGGTTTACTAACCTTTTCACCTGCTTTGCGAATCTCTTCCGTAGGCACTTCCAGGGCCTCTGGTTCAAAGCCATCGTACTTCAGGGTATACTCTTTGACTGCACTATCGCCCTTTTTCGCCACATGGCTAATGATATTCTGGACCTGGTCCTCAAGTGAGGCATGATTCAGTTGGGGCCTTTTTAGCAGACCCTGCCAACTCTCTTTTTCTGGATAACGTAATATATTCATGGGGTATCAAATTTTATTAAACAATCATTTTCTCTATGGGGATTACCAGAATCCCCTGGGCACCAAGCTCTCTGAGGCTATCAATCACTCCCCAGAAAGTTTTTTCATTTAAGACAGAATGAACCGAACTCCACCCCTCTTCCGCAAGAGGCATCACCGTGGGGCTCTTCATTCCAGGGATTACATCGATGATCTTCTGTAGGTTATTGTTTGGGGCATTCAATAAGATGTATTTGTTGTTAGAAGCGGCAAGCACACTCCGAATACGGAAAACTAAGTCATTCAATATGGCAGTAACTCCCTCATCCAGTTTTCGGTTGGCAATAATCACCGCCTCTGACTTCATGATCACCTCCACCTCTTTCAGTCCATTGCTGATTAAGGTACTGCCAGAGCTGACTATATCAAATATGGCATCGGCTACTCCTATGGAGGGAGCCAGTTCAACCGATCCACTGAGTATATGCACATCTGCGCTTACTCCATGTTCGTCCATGTAGTTCTTAAGGATAATCGGGTATGAAGTAGCTATTCTTTTGCCCTCCAGGTCTTCAAGTCCAGCGTAAGATTCGGATTTAGGGATTGCTAAGGATAGCCGGCACCTCGAATATCCCAATCTTTCGATCAGATCAACCTGGCACTGTTTTTCTGCAAACTCGTTCTCTCCAACGATCCCGATATCCGCTACACCATCCTCCACATACTGGGGAATATCATCATCTCTGAGGTAGATCACCTCCAGGGGGAATGATTGAGCCACAGATCTCAATTTTCTGGAGCCATTATTCAGTGAGATCCCGGCTTCCTTTAACAGGTTAAGTGATTTCTCACTGAGCCTGCCTGATTTTTGTATGGCAATTCTAATCTTATCCATTTCTTATATTTCTCTTAAACGAAAAAAGGTCTGCAGTATCTGCAAACCTAACATCAATTATTTTTCGGGTTACATTAACTGCACAGGGTTCTATCCATTCACGTGGTGATGGTGATGCTGAACGCTATGCCTGTAATTCCTCATTTTCTCAAAAATGTAGTGCAATATTAGCTAATAATTTGCACAATACAAGGGCTGGCAATGATTAATTGATTGTTAAATGACTCGATACACTTTCGGACTGATAGTTGTCCTAAATATCCTTCACAAGGATGTTTGAAGGTGATTCCTTAATGGAATGCACCATATGTTCATGAATTCTGGCTATTCTCCCCAATTCGTCAGACTCGGTTACTACCATCTGATCGCCCCCCATCAAACCCATCTGACTATACACATACTCCACAGTTATTCTGTTGATATCTATGGCAGGTTGATAAGACCGGTCTTTGGGATTGTCTGCCGACAGCTCCGCCAATATACCTGCCGTAACCAATTCATATACAAGCTCATTCACTAACCTGAGTGGAATTCCCAGCCTGTGACTTATCACATCGCTATTCCAGGGCTTCCCTCCATCCTCAAAATTTCTGATAATATGATAGGAAATCAGCAGTGTCAAAATCCGCTTGTTGTTATGACTTAAATTCAGGGCATTCTCTTCGAATTCATAATTGTCTATGTTCTGATAGGCAAATGAGATCTCAGCTCCCATAAGTACGATTAACCAGGTAATCTGCAACCACAAAAGAAACAGGGGAATGATGGCAATACCTCCATAGAGGGTATTCATTCTCCAAACTCCTAACTGCAGATTCTGGTAGAGCATCTGAAAAAAGACAGCGAACGTACCTGCAAAGATGCCTGCAATCAGGGCATATTTAAACTTCACCTTGGTATTGGGCATCACAATATAGACCAGGGTGAAGAGGATCCACATGGAGACAAAGGGGACCCCTTTTATGAGGGATATCACCAGGGGCTTAATTAGTTCAATCTGGTCGGCAGCTGACCTAATCTTCACCATAAAGCTTCCCGAAAGCGCAATAGCAAAAGGACTCAGAATCATAATGGCCAGATAGTCGGAGAACTTGCGCATGGGGCTTCGTGGCTTGCGGATTTGCCAGATATCGTTGAAAGAAGCTTCAATGTTATTGAGTACCTGTATCACAGACCAAAAGAGAATAATACCTCCAATACCTGCCAGAACACCGCTTCTTACCTTTAATAAAAGACTGTCAATCAGGCTGGTAAGCTTCTCCATAATGATGTTTTCCTGACCCTGCATATTGATTCTGACGACCATCCCGGACACAATGTCAGTGACACGATCTTCAAATCCAAAGTTTCTTGCTATGGCAAAGAAAATGGCAAAAACAGGAACCAGGGAGAGAACGGTAAAATAGGTAAGAGCCGCAGCTTTTACCGTAGCCCTGTCCTCGAAAAATCCTTTAAAAGCCAGGATGTAAATACGTGATTGGGTGATTAGAAACGCTCTACGGCGTGACTTGGAAGTAAGGTCGTGTGACCAGAGATCCTCTTGAAACAAAGTCTTGATCTTTTTGAGCATGCCGTACCTTTTAGCCAAACAAATATAAGAAACTTGCTCAAAGGAAAGGGGAAAAACTATATTTGCATTTTAACAACCTAAGTATGGCTACACTAAAAGAGAGATTCAGTAAGTGGAAAGAAAGCAGGTCCAAATGGCAAAAGGCCGGAGATATATTTTTCTGGTTGTTGCTGATACTTTTGATTATTCCAGGACCAAGAAAAGTGATTTCCACTTCATTGAATAAGGTTATACTTAATGTTAAGAACCCTGGGATTGAAAAAGAGGAGAATCAACAACAATTAAATGATCTTGATTACAACTGGACTCTGGCAAGGTCTGCCGATGAGCCTTTGAACTTCAGTGATCTTCGTGAAAAAGTGGTCTTTCTTAATTTTTGGGCTACCTGGTGTCCTCCCTGCGTAGCCGAGTTGCCTGAAATACAACGTGCCTATGAAAAATATGGCGACCAGGTTGCCTTCGTTCTGGTAAGCAATCAGGAACCCTCCGTGGTGGAAGCCTTTATGGACAAACATGGATACAAGTTGCCCATATTCTATTTGGGCCCAAATATTCCTGAAGCATTTAACCACAGGGCACTACCCACTACATTTCTCATTTCAAAAGATGGAAGAATCGTATCTAAAAAAACAGGTGCAGCCAACTGGGATTCGAAGGCTACTTATAAGATCTTCGAAGAATTACTCAAGTAGTTTTCCTGTAGTTTGTGATGGCAAGGCTTAATATCAGTACTGCAAAGACAAGGAGACTGTAAAACTCACGGCTGATATCCCTAAAACCTGAACCCTTCAGCAAGATCATTCGAATTACTTTCATGAAATAGGCCACCGGATTGGCCAGGTTAATCTTCTGGGCCCAGATAGGCATGCTATCGGCCGGTGTAAAAACACCGCTCATCAGAATAAAGGTGAGCATAAAGAAAAAGGCCAAATACATCAGCTGCTGCTGGGTATTGGAGATGGTTGAAAGAAAAAGTCCGATCCCCAGCACCGCCAGCAGATAGACACAGGTAAAAAGAAAGAGCAGGCCAAGGCTTCCCACTATTGGCAGTCCGAACAGGAGTCTGCCAATGAGTAATCCGAATGCAAGTTCAAACAGGGCAATGATCATAAAGGGAATCAGTTTTGCCATGATAAACTGGTACTTCCGGATAGGAGTCACATTGATCTGTTCGGTGGTCCCCATCTCCTTCTCCCGCACCAGGTTGAGCGCTGTCAACAACATACCAATAAGTGTCACTATGATTACCAGGATCCCCGAGAAAATATAGATTTTAAAATCGAGCAAGGGGTTGTACCAGTAGGTGGGAATAATCTCAAGAAGGGGGATGCGGTCTGCACCATACAGTCCAAACCATTCAGCCCGAACCTGCCCATTGAAACCTGTGATGATCTGGGTACAATAGGCGTTAATCAGTCCCGCTTCCGTGACATTAATGCCATTGACCACCAGCTGTAGGTCTGTCTCTTTTTCGCTGTAAAGGTTTCTCTCAAAATCTCGCCGCATATGGAGAATCACATCCACATGATCGCTGTTCAGTTCTCTTACTGCCTCCTGATAATCGGTGGTGGCCAGGTTGATCTCAAAGAAAGGGGATGCTTCGAAGCGGGAGACCAGCAGGCGGGATGCCTGAGAATGATCCTGGTCCACCACGGCCATGGTGATCCCTTTCATCTCCAGACTGGCCGCATAGGTCAGCAGGATCATCTGCACCACGGGAACCACAAAAATAATGGGAAGCATCAATCTATTCCGGAAGATCTGCTTGAACTCCTTGACCAATAATGTAGCTAGTATCCTCATATCGTTATCACTAGTCCAGTCTGATTTTAAACCGCCTGACCGATGCCAGGATAAAAAAGAGGGTCATTCCCAACAAAATCAGGGTCTCCTTCCATATAAAGGCCATTCCGGTCCCCTTCAACATAATATTCTTCACGATCACAATAAACCAGCGGGGCGGCATAATGGCAGAGAACCATTGCAAGACCTTTGGCATGTTATCGATGGGGAAGATAAACCCGGATAGGAGGATGGTCGGGAGCATTAGTCCCAGCAAACTCATAAACATGGCCATCTGCTGCGTCTTTACACTGGTGGAAATAAGGACTCCCAATGAGAGGGCCAGGGTAATAAAGAGCATGCATTCCCCCATCAGCAGCCAGAGACTCCCCACCACCGGAACATCAAATACCAGGAAGCCCAGCAATATAATGGTCATGGCGTTGACAAACGACAGCAGCACATAGGGTGTTACCTTGCCCAGGATGATCTCTATGGGCTTCAGCGGTGATGCCAGAAGGAGTTCCATGGTCCCGAACTCCTTCTCCCTGGCGATGGTGACCGAAGTCATCAGGGCAGATATAAGCATCAGAATCAGTGCCATCAATCCGGGTACAAACATATAGACCCCTTTCATCTCCTCGTTGTAGAACATCCTGGATTTCATATTTATCGTCCAGGGCATCTGAACATCCTGGTTCATGGATTGAAAGTAGTTCATTAAGACCCCCTGAAGATAAGTCAGTGACAGTTGAGCCAAATTGACATCCGAAGCGTCGGTAATCAGGTTAATGGAGGCTCTGTTCTCCCGCAGCAGAGTCCTTTCAAAGCCCTCCTCAAAGACCACAACTACTTTAGCCTTTCCACTTCGGAATAGCTCCCCAATCTCCTCTTCGTGATCAATGTATCCGGCCGGAACAAAGTATCCTGATGAAAATATCTTCTGGGTGGCCATGATGGATGTCTGGTCCATGGACCGGTCCCATATCCCAACTTCAACATCTTTGATTTCGGTGGTTACCACAAAGCCAAACAGAATGATCATAACGATGGGAAGCCCGAAGAGGATCAAGAGGGTACGCTTATCCCTAAAGATATGCTGAAACTCCTTTTTAACAAATCCAAAAAAGCGTTTCATGATCGGGCCAGTTTTAGAAAGACTTCATTCATATTTTTTGATTCATACTGCTGCTTAAGTGCTGCAGGTGTATCCAGCGCATCGATTCTGCCATCCACCATAATCGATACCCGGTCGCAATATTCTGCTTCGTCCATATAATGGGTGGTCACAAAAACAGTGATTCCCTCTTCAGTAGCGTCATGAATCATCTCCCAGAACTGCCTTCGGGTAATGGGATCCACCCCGCCAGTGGGTTCATCCAGGAAAACCACAGCCGGCTGATGAAAAATGGCCACAGAAAATGCCAGTTTCTGCTTCCATCCCAGGGGAATCTGCCCGATGAGCCTGTTTCGGATATGAGTGAGTCCCAGCCGCTCCAGCAACTGCTCCTCGCGCGAGGCAATCTGTTTTCTCCCCAATCCATAGATCCCGGCATAGAGGTGTATATTCTCAGAGACTGTAAGATCCTCGTAGAGTGAGAATTTCTGAGACATGTACCCAATCTTTTTCTTGACCCGTTCCCTTTCACGATAGACATCAAAACCTGCCACATGAATCTCTCCGGAGGTGGGATAGGAAAGTCCGCAGAGAATTCGGATGGCTGTAGTCTTCCCTGCCCCGTTGGCACCGAGGAAACCAAAAATCTCTCCCTGCTCCACATGAAAGGTAAGCCGGTCATTGGCTGTAAAGGAGCCAAACTTCTTCACCATATCCTTCACTTCTATGATATGTTCCCGCTCGCCCATCAGATTGTCTCTCCATTGTTAAGTTGTTCCCGGCTCTCCTGCTCGATCAGTCCCATAAACCGGTCCTCTACAGAGGGAGTGATCTTAAGCCACTCTATGGAGGAATCGCCCCATCCGTCCAGTATCGATTTTACCCGGGCTACATCTTCTTTCGAATGAAGGGTCACATGCAGCTGATCTCCGAAGAGCCAGGCGTGTTTGCACCCCTCCATGTTCCTTACCCGCTCGAGGTAGGTATATACCCCACTATTGCTTCTAAACGAAAAGAGGAGGGCCTCATCACTGTCATAGGGCTTGGATGGATCTGTGATTTCCAGCAGCTTCCCCTTCTGGATCAAACCCACACGGTCGCACATTTCTGCTTCATCCATATAGGGAGTCGAGACAACGATAGTGATCCCCTCTTTCTGTATCTTCTTCAGCAAATCCCAGAATTCCATGCGGCTTACCGCATCCACACCAGTAGTGGGTTCATCCAGAATCAATATCTCAGGCCTGTGAATAAGTGCACAGGAGAGTGCCAGTTTCTGCTTCATCCCTCCCGAGAGCTGTCCTGCCAGTCTCTTTTTAAAAGGGGCAATCTGTTCATACACATCACGGATCAGATCATAGTTCTCATCAATGCTTGTTCCAAAAACCCGGGCATAAAAGGCCAGATTCTCCTCCACCGACAGGTCCATATAGAGCGAGAAACGACCCGGCATATAGCCAATGATCTTTCTTACTTCGCGGTAATCCTTTACCACATCGTTACCATGCATCAAACAGCGTCCCGAATCGGGTATCACCAGAGAGGCCATGATGCGAAAGAGCGTCGACTTTCCAGCCCCGTCCGGACCAATCAATCCAAACAACTCCCCGTCGTTTACTTCGAAATCGACCTGTCTGAGTGCCTGTACGGCATCATAAGATTTATCTATATGGTCTATAATCAGCGACATAAGGCTAGCATCTTATTCAAATACCACTTCACCGGGCATGCCTATCTTCAGGCTGCCATCATTGGGTACCACCACCTTAATGGCATATACCAAATTCACACGCTCCTCCCTGGTCTGAATGATCTTGGGGGTAAACTCTGCACTGGGTGATACCCAGCTTACAAGACCTGTTCTCTCCTCCATTCCACCAGCCGCGTCGAACATTACTTTTACTGAATGGCCGATTACCACTTCAGATAGCTGATTTCCCGACACATAGGCCCTGAGAATCAGTTCATCCATATTGGCCATCTTGAAAAGCACCTGTCCGGGTGCAGCGATCTCACCCTGCTCCTTGTATTTGCTTAGCATCACTCCATCCTTGGGGTTTCTGATCATAGATCTGGCGATCTGGTCCTCCACCTGCTCGATTTGCACCTTCAGGGTATTTTGCTCAGCAAAAACAGATGCTTTTTGAGATTCTATGGCAGTGATTTGAGCATTTAACAGGGCAATCTGGCCCTCTATATCATCTTTTTGTTTGGATGTAGCTGCTCCTCCTTCAACCAGCTTATCAATCCTTTTCTTCTCCCTTTCGAGGTTTTTCAACTGAACCTGATTGGCATTGACCTGTGCGTCCAGGGTAGTTATTTTTGGACCCAGAGAAGCTACACCTGATTCTAACTGGACTCTTTTTAAATGGAGTTGAACAGTGTCAATGACTACCGTCACCTGACCTTTGTCAAGCTTGGCTCCCTCCACTGGATCAAAGGAAAGAATTCTGCCCTGTGACTCTGCCGAGATCATTACCTCGATAGCCTCAAAATTACCATAGGCATCAGCCTGATCCTCCTGCTTGTTACAAGCCAGCAAGGTTGATAAAAGGGCCGGTACTAAAATTTTAAGATAGTTCATGATATACTTATTAAAGATTTCCCTGAATGTTAAGATAATTGGCAATGGACTTCATCAGATTTACCTCATGCATAGCCAGGTTAATACGAGCAATGCTCTCCTTATTTAGTTCAGTGATGTAGTCAGTGGCTGTAATGGTCCCATTTTCTAATCTAAGCGCTGCATGTTCAGATATCTCTTTCTGCAGTTGTAAAACCTCTTCTTCCAACTGCATGGATTTCATGTACTGCTCTATTTTGGCTTCTTCCTGTACCCTTAGCGATTCTAATTCCTTATCGAATGTAGACCTCCGATTTTGCAATATATTCTGCTGATGTTCAATAAGCTGACGATCTCTGCTGGTAGTGTTCCAATCCCATATATTCCAGCGCAGTCCCGCTCCTACCATGTAGTAATAATCCCATTTATCACTCATCATGTTATACCCTGGTTTTCCATAACCCGTCTGACCAAATGCATAGAGTACAGGCATCCGCTTTTTTGAAATAAGCTCTTTGCCTGCCTCCATGGAC
>RCNC010003645.1_pt1 | contig 10062 bp, 6 predicted proteins | sample 2041301 | NCBI WGS metagenome assembly RCNC01 (sample SAMN09708231, study PRJNA481090) | Marine sediment metagenome, whole genome shotgun sequencing project. | biome: marine sediment; feature: ocean; material: sediment; isolation source: Sewage treatment plant 13A marine sediment (STP13A) ...
AAAATTCGTCCCTGATCTGGATATCCTCCCCACAATCAACAAAGCCTACGTAGAACGAATCATCCATCGCTCTCTCTCCCGCCTCGGGGTGGAGCAGCTGGACCTTCTTCAGTTCCATTGGTGGGACTTCAAGATCCCTAGGTATCAGGACGTGGCCCACTGGCTCAAGGAGCTTCAAGAGGAGGGAAAGATCCGGCATCTGGGGGTCACCAACTTCGACCGGAGCCACTTGGACGAGCTGGTCTCCGCAGGCATTCCTATCGTGAGCAACCAGGTCCAGTACTCTGTCCTGGATCGGCGCCCCGGCCAAGAGCTGGCCGGGTACTGCAAGGATCGGGGGATTTCCCTCCTGTGCTATGGAGCCCTGGCAGGGGGATTCCTTACGGATCGTTTCCTGGGTTCCGACGACCCTCCCGCCGAGCCGGAAAACCGAAGCCTCACCAAGTATCGCCTCATCATCAACGAGCTCGGCGGATGGGGTGTGTACCAGTCGATTTTGAACGCCCTGGGGGAAATAGCCCACCGGCACGAGGCTCCCCTGCCCTCTGTGGCCCTCAGTTGGGTCCTGGATCGGGAGGCGGTTGGGGCAAGCATCACCGGTATCGACTCGGTGGAGCAGGCTCATGGCCTCCGGAAGGTTTTCCACCTGGAGTTGGACGAGAAGGATCGAAGCCTCCTGGATCCGGCCATAGCGAGAGCGACTGGACCAGCCGGCCCGGTCTACGGTTTCGAACGAGTGATGGACGGGCCCCACGGCCGGATCATGCGCTACAATCTGAATCAGGAATAAGGGCCCCTTGCGGGGCACCCTGTGGTGTCACACACTGTGGCGGCGGTAGGCCTTCGAAGGCCCAACCACCAAGGGGTTTCTGATTCCTGTCAACTCTTCCCCCGGCCCATTTCCTCCGGGTAAGGGAAGGCCAACGAGAACTCTCATCACACCTCCCGGTCTGGTACGACCCATCCTCCTCCCCTTCCTCCGAACGCTGATCGTTGCGTTGGCGCTGGCAGCTCCTATCTCTACCTCGGGCCAGGTTGTCTCTCAGCAAGGAAGCCCTCCTGACACTCCCCCGGTCCCCCGGATCATGGAGGCGTATCGTCTTCCCCCTTCCGCAACGATCCAGGTGGATGGGCGCCTGGACGAGGACGTCTGGCAGGCCGCCCCCTCTTTCGCCGACTGGGTCCAGAAGGAGCCCGTAGAAGGATCCCCGGCTATCAACGATTCCCGTGTCTGGTTCCTGTACGACGATGAGGCCATGTACATCGGCGCCATCAACTACGACGAGGATCCTGCCGGCATCGCAACGAATATGGCTCGGAGGGACGCACCTTATGCCGGCCGTTCGGACTATTTCGAGGTCATGGTGGATCCCAATAGCGATGGTCTGACGGGGTATCGGTTTCGAGTAACGGCAGGAGGAGTACAAACGGACCGGTTTCTCTACGATGACGACAAGGAGGACACGGCCTGGAATGCGGTGTACGAGTCCCTGGTCACCATCGACGAACGGGGCTGGATCGTGGAGATGCGAATCCCCCTTTCGCAGATCCGGTATGAAACGGCTAATACAGCCCAGAGCTGGGGCGTGCAATTCGGCCGGAGGCGGGCTGCGGACAACGAGCTGACCCGATTCAGTTTCGTGTCCCTCCTTCGCCAGGGGCGGGTGAGTCAGTTCGGCCGGGTGGGTGGGCTTGAGTTGAGCCAAGGATCCCGGCGCCTGGAAGTGCTGCCCTACGTGGTGTCCCGGGCTTGGCGTGGACCCGCCCGGGACGGCGATCCGTTTTTCGACGGATCGGAGGTTGATGGCCGGGTGGGACTGGATGTGAGCTACGGGCTGGGAACAGCCTTTACCCTCGATGCCACCGTGAACCCGGACTTCGGCCAGGTGGAGGCGGACCCGGCGGTGGTCAATCTGACGGCCTTCGAGACCTTTTTCCGCGAGCAACGGCCCTTCTTTGTGGAAGATGCCCGGGTTTTCGACTTCAACATGGGGGCTGGGCAGAAATCCCTGTTCTACTCCAGGAGAATCGGGAGGGCACCCCACGGAGGGCCTCCGGATGGAGCCGAATACACCGATGCCCCTGAGGCCACCACCATCCTGGGTGCCGCCAAGCTAACTGGCCGGACAACCCAGGGGCTGTCCGTCGGAGCCATGGTAGCGGTGACCCAGGACGAAAAAGGGGACGCCTACTTTCCTGAGGGAGATGAGTTTCAGGAATACCGGGTGGAGCCTCAAACCACGTACGGCGTGTTCCGGCTCCAGAAGGATTTCAGCGAAGGCCAATCACGGGTGGGCGGCCTCCTGACGGCCACGAACAGGAACCTCCCAGCAGACGGATCTTTCGACAACCTCAGCTCCAATGCCTATTCGGCCGGCCTGGATTTTGAACATACGTGGGGGAATCGGGAGTGGGGCCTATGGGGGTTCTTCACCGGTAGTCACGTGGCCGGGGATTCCACGGCCATGACCAGAATCCAGAGGGCTAGCCACCACTACTGGCAGCGTCCCGACCAGGAGTGGGCGGAGCTGGACTCTACGGCCACCTCACTTACGGGGGCCGATTGGCACCTCCAGTTCGAACGTAGGGCGGGCCATTGGACAGGAGCCGTCTGGGCCGGCGAGATCACCAGCGCCGTGGAGATCAACGACCTGGGGTTCAACACCTCCGCGGAACGCCTGGCCGGTGGATTCCGGGTGGGGTGGCAGGAAGTCCGCCCTACCCGCCTGTTCCGGAATTCCAAGGTCGAGCTCACCGCCTCCACGGACTTCAGCCATGAAATGCTCCGGGATAGCTGGTCTCTGGATCGTATGCAATTCGGTCAGACCGGGGGGACCACAAAACTCAGTTCCAACGTGGAATTCCTGAACTTCTGGACCGCCCAGGCCAGCCTTTCCTACGGCGCTGATCTCATGAGCCGGAGTGCTACCCGGGGGGGACCCCGAATGATCGATCCAGGCTCCTGGGGGGGATCAATCGGCTTCGGCACGGACAATCGGAAGGTCCTTTTTGTACGACCCAGACTCTCCATCCTGCGAGGCAGTGAGGATTCGGGGAATCGATTCGGGATTGGGATGAGCATGACGCTTCAGCCTTCCACCCGCCTCCTCATGACCTTCACCCCGAGCTACGACCGGAGTTCGAACGGAGCCCAGTACGTCTCCACTACCGGTTCGGTCCCCTATGAGCCCACCTACGGCGCTCGCTACCTCTTCGGCGAGTTCGAGAGGACCGACCTCTCCATGGTGGCCAGGGTCAACTGGACCTTCACACCACGCCTGTCATTTGAGTTCTACGCTCAACCTCTGGTGTCCGCTGTGGACTACGACACCTATAAGCAGCTGTCGAAGCCGGAGACCTTCGGATTCCAACCCTTCACGGAGGGGACTCTCGCCGGTTCGGGAGACGACGCCACCTGCGTGGGCGGCAGCACGTGCGAGGGCTCGGATCACCGGCGCTACATCGACTTCGATGGGGACGGCGGCAGCGACTACGAATTCACCGACAAGGACTTCAACCTCCGGTCCTTCCGGGCGACGGCGGTCCTTCGCTGGGAATACATTCCCGGATCGACCCTATTCCTGGTCTGGCAGCGAAGGCAGTCCGCAGCGGTTCCCACGGGGGAGTTCGACTTTGGCGAGGACATGAAGGCGCTCTTCAGACTTCCTGCAAACGACGTCCTGATCTTGAAAGCCAATATCTGGCTTAGCTGGTAGGGTTTTCCTCCGCAAGGCGAGCAAGGTCATCCACCACCTTCTGAAGCTTCGCCGACTCGGAAGCCGATATCTTTCTCAGAAGAGCCCTGACGGCGGTGTACAGTACGGGGATCGCTGAGAGCGAGAGAAGCATCCCTGCCGGGTTCCCGGCGTTGGCCATGGACACGAACCCTACGACGGAAAGGATGGTCCCGATTAAGCCCGCCGGAAGGTAGCCCACGGCGGCCATCTGGCTCAGGTTAGCGGAGCCGGTGACGGTCGTCGTCCCCTCCCTCGAAGAAATGGTAACGTACCGTTCGCCCGTCTCACCTTTGGCACTCCATTCCAATGAGCCATGAATCTCGTCGGCCTCTCCCTGTTGATCCATGGTCCTCCGGATCAGAGCCAAAACCTCGGGGGTGTCCGCTGGGTCCAGTTCCCCTTTGACCTTCCTCGCGAAGTTCAGAATCCTGGGAAAGCCCACGAATGAAAAGGCGCGCTTTTCCCCTCCCAGAGCCACGGCCCGAGCAGCGTCGTCCACACGCTCCGGATCGATCCCCACCTCTTCACCGATGGACCTCAGGTCGGAAAGGGAGATTCCTTCGCCCTTTGCCAGTGCCCGAGACGGTGCTTTTTCCACCGCCCTTTTCAGGATCTCCCGGACCTCACGGTCCGTAAACTTCCTTTCCTCCAATGGCGTGTCCGCCATAACCCCTTCCTCGTCTAAGCACGGTCGGACAGATCCGAAAGCCCCGGCCATGCCAACACCGGGGCCTTCGAGCAGCTAAAACTAATCTTAACAGGTACTCTTTTCGAGTGAGTCCGACGGCGGCTACCAGGAGCCCACTACCGAACCGGAGCCGCCGGTTTCCGCGGAAGGAGTTCGTCACGCATGGCGGCATGGTACGCAAAAGTCGCCATCACCACGGCGTTGATCATGATATCCTCAGGGATCAGACCGTCGACCACATCCATATTGGTGTGATGCCTCCTGGGACGGTAATCGATCCGGTCCTGGATGAACTGCCAGCCGTTCAAACCGGCCCGGTCGAAGGACAGGTGGTCGGTGCCGCTGGTATTCCCGGGAGCCAGCGTCTCTACTCCGAGATCGTTGAGGGGCTCCATCCACGCTTCGAAGATGGGCTTGACCAGCATGTTTTCCTGGAGGTACACGCCGCGGAACTGACCGGTGCCGTTGTCCATGTTGAAATAACCGGAAAACTTGTCGTATGCTGGTTTCTTCCCGTCCTGCGGATTGCCGAAGTGTTTGTTCACGTACTCCCGGGACCCGTTCAACCCACCTTCTTCATACGTCCAGAAGGCTACCCGGATGGTCCGCCGCGGTTGGACTCCGATGGCTTTCAGGATGCGGGCCGCCTCCAGTGCCACGGCCGAGCCCGAGGCGTTGTCCACCGCACCGGTACCGCCATGCCATGAGTCATAGTGCCCTCCAAGAATGACGATCTCGTCCTTCAGGTCGGTTCCCGGAATCTCACCCACCACGTTGTAGTAGTAGGGGTCGGAATTATCGACGGCATTTCGGACCTCCATCTCGAGCCGAACCGGGATGCCCCGCTCGAGAATCCGGTAGATGCGATTGTAATGCTCGGTAGCGATCACCACCTCGGGGAGGCTGTTCATGACGCCTTCGTAGCTACGATCCGCCCTGCTGTCATGTCTGCTCCCCACCAGGAGAATGCCATCGTCTCCCCTACCACTGCCGATATCCACAACCAGGGCCACACCCTCCGCCTTCAGAAACTCATCCAGATCACCTCTGGAGACCGGCGGCCCGCCCACCTCGCCCTGCCTGAGGGCATTAAGCTGGTCCATGGTCAGTGTTACGGTCTGCTGCTGCCCCGTGGCACCTACGGTCGTCCTGGAGAGGGCCTTGAGAGTCTCGTCCGTATGTCGAATGGCGTCAGGTGTGAACCGCGGTTCGGTGGCGAACGGCTGGGCAATAAGCGCGATCCTTCCCCTTAACTTCCCACGGTATTGGGCGAAGTCATCCGGCGTGTTCACGTTTACGATGACTGCATCGGCCTCAACTTTCCCATCGGTACTCGAGGTGAACGCCTTCGCATATCCGATGATGGGCTGATAGTCAGGGGCGACCATGTGGAGGGACGTATATTCGTTATCCCAGTTGACGCCGTGTTCTCCCGCCCGTTCGAAGATGATATTCTCCAGCCCCACTTCCTGCATTTTCTCCTGGGCCCATGCCTGGGCCTTCCGCATGCTCGGAGAGGCGGTGAGGCGAGGTCCGAGGACATCGGACATATATCCGACGATGTCCATCACCTGGGAACGCTCTAGGCCTTCCGCCCGAATCTTCGAAACGACCTCCCAGTCGACGGGCTCCTGGGCTCTCAGCCCGGAAACAAGTACCAGGGAAATAAGAGGGAGAAGCAACAAAGAACGTAGAGCACGCATGGGGATCCTCCTTTGAGATCAGGCTGCCGGTTCCAGTCCAGCCAGTCACTGCCCATTCACCTACCGGAAGGCAAAATGAGGGTGCGTCGGAAAAATCACCATAGCCGAGCAGGTTCCCGGGGTTGCCGACATATCCGATTAGACGGGAATCTCGATCGTTTTTTGAAGTGTTATCCTTCTAAGAGCGCGGCAGAGTCGGGTGCACCCGGAGGCCCCTGAAGGGTTGGATGAACAAGGTAGGATTTTCCATGACGGCGGATTTTCAAAAAGACATCGAAGACCCGAAACGACCGATAGCAGTCGACCTGCGCTATCCTGGAAAGCCACTCCTCTTTGCCTTCGGAGGGATCGCCGGGAAAATGGCAGCGTTTCCCCCGTTCGAGTTTTTTCGCCTAACCCAGCATCTTCAGGTGAACAAGGCGTACATACGGGACCTGAACCGAAGCTGGTACCATGGCGGGCTCGAGGGGATCACTCAGGATATTGACGGAACCGTTGACTACCTGCAGGGCATTGTCAGAGACAGCGGCACGGACAGGCTCGTCGTCTTCGGAAGCTCCATGGGGGGATATGCCGCCCTTCTATTCGGGGCCCTGCTTAATGCCCAAGCGACGCATTCGTTTTCGCCACACACCTTCTTGACCGACAGGAAGAATGTTCGTAACCAGGAGGAGTTGAAGGCGTTGCATGAGAGGTATTCCACGCGGTACTTCGACCTGAACGATTTCCTGACCCCCTCAGAGACTTCTGGAGACGTCCATATCTACTATGACACAACGAACCGGAAGGACCGGAAACACGTATCCCACCTCGATGATGATCTCAAACTTCAGCTCCATCCCTTCAGGGGAGGGGGCCACAACCTCGTCAAATACCTGAAAGCCGCCGGAGAGCTGGAGAAGTTGGTGGAGACATCCCTGGCCGGGGTGCCTTTCGACCCCCGGACCGATATCCGCCTAAGGCGGTCTCTATGGGACCGGGTGTTAGGCCGGAAGGTACGCTGAGGCCGGTAGGGGCAACCCCCCGACCCCACCCTATTCCGACTCACTATTCAGTTCAGTCCAGAGCTTGATTTCTGGATAGAACTCCGGCCAAGCGAACCAGTAGGCCACGAAAGCGTTGGGTACGGACGATAGTTGTTGGCCGGCCAAGGGGCCTTGGGTGGCCAAACCATCGATCCTCCACACCGATCCGGTCTGGTCATCGGTGATCCGGCCATTCGCTGCCGAGAACGTCAGAATCTGATCGTTGATGATGGGTTCAAAAGCCACTGCCGCTTGACTGGACCGGCCCCAAAAGATCAGCGCCGGCTCACCACCGACCTCGACGGTGACGGTGGCTACAGCCCCCAACTCGTCCAGGAGGCCGAAGGGAAAAGCCAGGCCCCCCTGCTGGGAGGGAATCCCCAGGACCAATTCCTTTGGAGGACGGCGGGGGTCGATCTTGGATGGGAACAGGGTGCCTGCATCGTCGAGGGCATCATAGCCACCGTAAGGGTAACGAGTGTAGTCCCGGTTAAACCCGGTATCCTCCGAGACGACGAGGGTCTGGGGATGAAGTGTCCGCCATGCCTCCCAGGTCATTTCGACGATGGGTAATGTAGGTAGATCATCCCCCTTCCGGGGTCCACATCGGGCGCCAAGAAGCATCTGAGGCCAGAGTGACTCGTCCCCCGTCCGATCGTACATGATGAGGTTGTTCTGATAAAGGAGACCAGACACCCCAAACTCAGCCCCTCCCACGGCGGCCCGGTCGAACCCCACAGAGGATCCGGTCAGGGGGCAATGAGTGATGGCCATGGCTCGGCCGCCAACCTCCAGGTTCACGATCTCATGCCACCAGAAGATGTTCAGAGGTAAGGCGATGGGGCCCGACTCCAGGTCCAGACCCACGACCCGATCATCGGCCAAGAGATAGCCGGTCCCAGGATCCTCCACAGAGACCAAAAGAGGGTTCGTGAGAGCCGGAATTCCGTCCTTTGATGCTCCATTGAAGATGAGGTCGCTGGGGATGCTGCAGGTTGATTGATCACCATTAGTTGGGATCGAATCGCTGGGGGGAGGATCGGGACTCGGATCGGAGTCGACGAGACGCGTGGGGTCGTCGGAGCAGCCCATCACCCATAAGGCCAGGAGAAAACAGGTTCCCGTCAAACATCTCTTCTGGATCCTTCGATTCATTTTCCACCACCCTGTCTGAGGACGTGTTCCCTTCCGAAATCCCGGGAGGTGGAAAACGGTTCCAAAGAGAATCGGAAAGGCTCCTCCGGAGTCCCCTTAACGGTCAGCCCAGATTTCTATCTCCGGATAGAATTCCGGCCAGGCGAACCAGAAAGCCACAAAGGCTTCGGCAATGGGTTGGAGTCTCTGGCCAGCCAGTGGACCCTTTGTGGCCAGCCCATCCACCGTCCAGAGAGATCCGGTCTGGTCGTCGGTAATCCGGCCGAGGACGACGGAGAAGGTCAGGCTCCCCTCGTTCAGAACCGGATCATACGCCATGGCGGCTTGCCTGAACCGGTTCCAGAAGACCACGATCTCCCGATCCGCAAACTCCACGGAGATGGAGACCACGGCTCCCTCCTCATCCAGGAGGCCAAAGGGGAAGGCTAGTCCCCCCGAACCAAGCGGGATACCCAAGACCCGCTCCTTCGGGGGGCGCCTACTGTCGATGGCGGCCGGGAAGAGGGGGAACGGATCGTCGAGCTTTTCGTAGTCTCCATAAGGGTACTCATTGTAGTCCCGATCAAACCCGGTGTTCTCAGAGACCACCAACGTTTGCGGGTAGAGCGTATGCCACCCTCCCCATATCATCTCGATCAAAGGGATCATGGGAAGGTCCAGCCCATCCCGGACGCCACACCGTGCTCCCCGCAGCATCTGGGGCCAAAGCGATTCTTCCGCGTCCCGGTCATACATGATGAGGTTGTTCCGAAAGAGGAGGCCGGAAACCCCGAACTCCAGCCCGCCGACGGCGGCCCGATCGAAGGCCATCGAGGAACCAGTGAGGGGACAATGGGTGATGGCCATGCCTTGGCGAACGCCGTCCAAATTCACGATCTCATGCCACCAGAAGATATTAAGCGGGATGGCGATGGGGCCCGAAGGGAGGGCCAACCCCACGACCCGATCATTAATCCCGAGGTAGCCCAAACCCGGATCTCCGCTCCTCACGAGCGGTGGATTGGTCAGGGCGGGGAGAGCGTCTTTCCCCCCCGCGAGCAGGATCCGGTTCGGTGGAATACTGCACGCCAGTCGGTTGTCGGGAGTCGGCTCGGCATTGTTGGAACTCATCGAGTCATCGGTGCAGGCCGCCAGCAACAGCGATACAAAAACCACCGCTCCCGCCAGGACCGCCAACAGATTCCGTCCCTTCATATTTCACCCATCCCCTGAGTTGCGTTCCTGTTCGAAACTCAGGGGGAGCGACTCAGGTTCCCTCAACCCTCGACGTGGAGGGCGTGGTGGGGTCGGCAAGGAGGTTTCAGCTGGCTTGAAGGAACAAACCACCGCAATGACGTATATAAAAGTCAGAGCGCGGACAAGGCAGCGCATTTTCGGTTCCGTGCCAAAGGAGAGGATACGATGAACGCGTTCTCCAGGTTCGGCCACGCACCCCATCATCCCTGGCTTTTTTGCTCCTTGGCTCTGTTTTTTTTGACGGGCTGCGCAACTACCCGACCAGCCGAAGAAAAATCCTCGGACGCCGAGACCGTAGATATCGGCTATGGTACCGTCGACAAAGAGCATCAAGTCGGATTGGTTTCCACGATTGACACCCAGAAACTCCAGGCGGACCGTTCCAGGTCGCTGGCCGAGATGTTGTCCCGGGTCCCTGGCGTCCTGGTGACTGAAGGCGGAGGGGGCAATCTGCGGGTGAGGATCCGGGGCACCAACTCCTTCCTCGGGGGCGAGGATCCTCTTTGGCTGGTTGATGG
>RCNC010003646.1_pt1 | contig 10062 bp, 7 predicted proteins | sample 2041301 | NCBI WGS metagenome assembly RCNC01 (sample SAMN09708231, study PRJNA481090) | Marine sediment metagenome, whole genome shotgun sequencing project. | biome: marine sediment; feature: ocean; material: sediment; isolation source: Sewage treatment plant 13A marine sediment (STP13A) ...
ATGACCACTAATATTCATCAAAAACGTCAAGAAACCCTGCGAGATCTCCTGAAGAATAGCGATTTAGATGGTGTGGGATTAAATCCAGGACCGGATCTTTCCTACCTGACCGGGCTGGATTTTCATCTGATGGAACGTCCTGTACTTGGTATATTTCCAAGTTCCGGGGATCCAGTATTCATCTTGCCAGAATTGGAAAGAGCCAAAATCGCTTCCCTTCCCTTTCTAATCAAGCCATTCCTTTTTAACGAGGATCCTGAAACATGGATGGACGTGTTCCAGGCAGCCTTGCGTGAAGCAGATCTGATCACTGGCAAATTAGGAATCATCCCCCGCCGGCTTCGATTGCTTGAACAAAATTATCTCCTTGATGCAGCTCCAGGGATGTCATTAGAATCTGCCCAACCGATCCTGACCCAGATGAGAAGAATTAAGAGTGAAGATGAGATCAAATTCATGGGTGAAGCTGTCCGGATAGCCGAGTGCGCCCTGTCCAGCACGATCATGGCCATCAAACCGGGTGTAACAGAAAAAGAGATCGCCGGCCGGCTAATTGGGCGTCTGCTGCAGGAGGGCTCTGATCCTGAGCTGCCATTTTTTCCGATTGTTTCTTTTGGCGAAAACGCAGCCAATCCCCACGCAACCCCAACAAACCGCACTCTTAATGCCGGGGATATTATCCTCATCGATTGGGGAGCAAGCCATCAAGGATATTTTTCTGATATCACCAGGGTTTTTGCCATGGGAGACTTACGTCCCGAAATTGATCAGATCGTAAAATTTGTACAGGATGCCAACGCAGCCGCTCGGGCTGCAGTAAAGCCGGGAATACCTGCCAGCGCTGTCGATCAAGCTGCCCGCCAGGTTATAGAAGATGCCGGGTATGGAGAATATTTTTTCCACCGCACCGGTCATGGATTGGGGCTAGAAGCTCATGAAGAACCCAATATCAGTAAATTCGATCAAACCATCCTCGAACCAGGTATGACTTTCACCATTGAACCTGGAATTTATCTTCCCAAACGCGGTGGTGTACGAATAGAAGACGATATAGTAGTCACTGAAGATGGTGGATTATCCTTAACATCAGCCCCACGGGATCTAACCCAGCTGTTGATCGAAGGGTGATCTTATCAACCATAGCTCTCAAATTCAGGAGCAGAAAATGTTAGTAAAGAACACAGAACCTTTTTACTATCCGGGTAATGATACGGGCTGCCTACTGATCCATGGATTTACCGGGGCGCCTACTGAAATGCACCCACTGGGTGAATACCTGGCTGGGTTTGGATACAGCGTTCTCGGTATTCGTTTGGCAGGTCATGGAACAAAGATCGAAGATATGAACCGCATGCACTGGCAAGATTGGTCCGCCTCAGTTTTGGATGGATGGCATTTACTTGAGTCAACCACAAAGAATATCTTCTTAATTGGATTGTCCATGGGAGGCGCACTGGCCTTATATCATTCTTCGTTCCTTCCAGTTGCTGGTGTTGTAGGCTTATCTGCCCCATATGAGATCAGATCCGATCCGCGACGAATATTATTACCCTATATATCCTGGCTAATTCCATATGTAGAAAAAGGGGATTCCGATTGGCAGGATCCAAACGCGAAAGAGAACCATTTTTCCTATGACCGATATCCTACCAGAGCTATCCTGCAGCTCTCAGATTTACTTAAAGCCCTGCGGACAGCTCTTCCCAAGGTTAGCGCACCTGCCCTATTAATGCATTCCAAAAAAGATATCGGTGTTCCACCTGAAAATCAAGACCTGATCTATAACGCTCTGGGCACCCCAAAAAATATGAAGAAGAAGGTCCTTCTGGAAAACAGCGGCCATGTTATCACCCGGGATCAGGAGAAGGATACCGTTTTCCAAAACGTCCAAGAGTTTATCGCCAACACGATTAACTCCAGAACATGACAAAAGACTTTATCCTGGTCACGGTAAGCCTGATCATTTGGGGATTGGGTGAAGGTACGTTCATGTACTTCCAACCCCTTTACTTACAAGAGTTGGGAGCATCCCCTCTGGTAATCGGCAGCATCCTGGGTGGTGTAGGGCTGGCGATGACTCTTTTTCATATCCCTGCTGGTTTCCTGTCAGACCGTTTAGGCCGCAGACAATTAATGTGGACCGCCTGGGGTATGGGTGTGATCACTACTGGGATCATGGCCACAGCCAGGTCTCTGGCTGTATTCTCAATCGGGATCATCCTTTATTCAACGACAGTATTTGTGGTCGCCCCTCTTAACAGTTATATTACCGCGGCTCGGGGCAAATTAAGTGTGGAACAAGTACTGACCACAAACACTGCAGCATTTTTTTTGGGTGGAATTGCAGGGCCTCTAATTGGGGGATCATTAGCGGAAGGATTAGGAATGAGGTCGATCTACATTTTTGCTTTTGGCTGTTTTATCATATCCTCAATAATAATCGTTTTCATCAAACCTCAGCCAACAGAAGTAAAACTTAAAAATCCCGCAGGAGATTTGCTCAAAAACAAAAGGTTCCTCTCTTACTTGCCCGTGATATTAATGATCTCCTTCGCATTATTCTTCCCCCAACCACTGGCACCCAATTTCCTGAAGAACCAGCGATTGATATCGCTGCAAACCATTGGCATCCTCGGGGCAATTACAAACCTGGGGAATGTATTGATCAATTTGCTATTTGGATTGCTGCCGCCTCACCTCGGCCTGATCCTGGGACAGTTATTTGTAGGGATATTTGCCGCCCTGGTATGGCAATTTACCCAGATGCCAATCCTTGTATTGGCTTATTTCCTATTGGGAGGATATCGGGCTACCCGTTCCTTATTGATCGCCCAGGTTGAAAAGCTGGTTCAACCCGCGAACCTTGGTCTGGCATATGGTGTTGTAGAAACTATAACCGGGATCGCCCTGATAGCTGCTCCCCCCATCGCGGGTGCTCTCTATACAAAGGATCCAAATTCTGTATTCAGATTCACACTGTTATTAATTATTCCAGCTATTTTATTCACCTTACTTTGGAGGAAATTATCATGGAAACCTTAATAGAATTTTTTCTTCCAGTCTCAATCTGGTTTCAAGGAACATCTGACTGGTTAGTGAATATCTTCCAGGGGATTACTTTCCTGGGGAATACAGAGTTCTATATCCTAATCATGCCGGCATTATTCTGGTGCATAAACACAACGCTCGGCATAAGGATCGGGGTTATGCTCTTAGTCGGTGGTGGCATAAATAGTATTCTAAAGTTCTCCTTTCAATGGCCGCGTCCCTTCTGGGTAACCCCAGCCGTGACCAATCTGGCTGAGGGTACCGGTTTTGGATTTCCATCCGGCCATGCCCAGAACGCAGCTGGCATCTGGGGATTGATAGCTGTTTCAGTCCGGAAAAACTGGATCCGTTGGAGCGCCCTGGCTGCCATTCTGTTGATCGGCCTATCCAGGATCGTTCTCGGAGTCCATTTCACGCACGATGTACTGGTAGGTTGGTTAGTCGGAGGATTGTTATTGTGGTTGTTCCTCAAGCTGGAAAAGCCTGTCATTAATTGGTTCAAACGCAATAGCCTGTCCATGCAGATCCTGGCGCTTGTAGTTATTACCACATTGTTGATCCTACCCGCTGTTCTGCTTGTACCACCCTTCAATCCACCTCCTGTAAATCCAGAATGGATAGAGGGGGTTGGTGAGGTCATCCAGCCCTACAGTTATGATAATCTGCTCACCACGTCAGGCTCATTCCTGGGATTGGGTTTAGGTGTGATCTTACTGAACAAGACTGGAAAATTCAGCAATGAAGGTAAAGTCTGGCAGCTGGTCCTGCGCTACTTGGTTGGGATCATCGGTGTCCTTTTACTGTATATGGGTTTGGGCTCCATATTTCCTGATGATATTTCGCTTGTATCTTATGCACTTCGATTCTTCCGTTATTTCCTCGTAGGTTTATGGATCTCATATGGCGCCCCCAGGGTCTTCTCCTGGTTGAAATTAACCCAAGGGTAATCTTAAGAATCATCCTCATCAAAATAAAAAGCCCCTGCAAAATAAAATGCAGGGGCTTTTTTATCATTAGTGGAATGATTTCTATTCTTCTTCTTTTGTATTCGCCGCAATAATTTCTTGCGCCAGGTGAGTAGGTAGTTCCTGGTAATGTGCGAATTCCATCACGAACATCCCTCGACCCCCTGTCATCGATCGCAAGTCAGTTGTGTAGCGCTGCATTTCAGCCAAAGGTACCATGGCAGCGACTACTGAACGGCCGCCTTTGGTATCCATGCCCTGGACCCGGGCTCGCCGGGTGTTGAAATCACCCAGGATATCGCCCATATTCTCTTCTGGTACGGTCACTTTAGCTTCCATGATCGGCTCAAGCAGAACGCCACCTGCATCTTTGAATGCCAACTTAAATACCTGGCGGGCTGCAATCTCAAATGCAACAGGTTTGGAATCAACCGGATGTTCTTTACCATCAATAACGACAGCCTTGACATTCACAACCGGGTAGCCAGCCAATACACCCTCTTCCATGACAGTCTTGACACCTTTTTCAATGGCGGGCATGTAATTCTTGGAAATTGCACCGCCAAATACTTCGTTAACAAACTCAAATCTTTCGTCCGGCAGAGGTTCCAACCGCATATGTACTTCACCAAACTGGCCTGATCCACCAGATTGTTTCTTGTGGCGGTATTGGGCAGTGCCATTTCTGCTGATAGTTTCTTGGAAAGGAACTTTTGGAACTTGAATATTCAATTCAGTCTGGAAGATGTCCTTGGCCTTACGAATGGCCACATCAATATGCTGGCCACCCATACCTTCTAGAATGGTTTCTCTGGTTGTTGTATCCTGCTTCCAGGATAGAGTCATATCTTCTTCACATAAACGGCTCAAGGTCGGACTGAGTTTAGCAGAGTCCCCTTGGGCAGCGGGGATGACCGCCACACGGTAAAGGGCGGTAGGGTAAACCGGCACAGGTAATTTGACTGGATGATTAGCATCTCCCAGAGTATGTCCGGTAGAAGTGACATTCAATTTCGGAACTGCTACGATATCACCAGCGTGAACGTTTTTAATATCATCCTGGTGTTTTCCGCGCATGACATTAACATTTCCAAACCGTTCTTCTTCTTTTTCCTGGTAATTCCAGACTTTGCTGTCAGAGCTGACAGAGCCGGAATAAACCCGGAAGTAAGTGATCTTTCCCACATAGGGATCGGCGGTGGTCTTCCAAACATAACCGGCAAATGGTCCAGCATCTGAACATGCCAGTTCTTCATCGCCCTTAGCACCTTCAGCAATTACTGCCGGAACTTCATCCGGAGAAGGCATAATTTTAATAATCGCATTTAATAAGGGAGCCATACCAACATTCGCTGTTCCCGAAGCGACCAGGACTGGAGCAAATGACCTGGAAACAACCGCGTTTTTCAGGCCGCTGAAAATCTCATCTTCAGAAAGGGTTTCACCTTCCAGGTATTTCATCAGCAGATCATCATTACCTTCTGCAGCAGCTTCGATGATTTCCATCCGGAGTTCTTCGACCTGGTCTGCAAATTCATCTGGTACATCAACAACTTCTTTACCATCACCTTTATAAGCTTTGTTCTCCAGTATATCGATCACACCACTGAATTCCTCTTTTTCTCCCCAGGGCAGCTGGAGAGGTAATAGGCGCATGGAAGTCATTTGCCTGACAGATTCCAGGGCTTTCTGGAAGTTAGCATTTTCGCGGTCCATCATATTGATGATCACAAAACGCGGAAGTTCGAATTGGTCAGCAAATTTCCAGGCAATTTCGGTGCCTACTTCAGCACCTGAAACCGAGTCAACAGGAATTAAAACGCCATCTACAACTCGCATGGCAGAGATCACTTCACCAACAAAATCTGTGTACCCTGGAGTATCCAATAAATTGATCTTAACATCCTTATACTCGACTGGCACAACTGAGGTTGAAATTGAGATACCTCGTCGCTGCTCTTCATCCTGGAAGTCTGATACAGTTGTCCCTGCTTTGATTTCTCCAAGGCGAGTAATGGCACCACTGAAAAATAACAGTGCTTCCGCCAACATGGTCTTTCCAGATCCACTGTGAGATGCCAGAGCGATATTGCGAATGTTTTGGGTTGAATATTCTTTCATTGATTAAACCTTCCTAAGAAATTTTGCTTTCTTTTTTTAATCCAGTGATCACAGAGGCAATTATATAATATACTTTAGACTTGGACAGGACTTCTTGTTAATTGACTACTCGATTTTATGACATCATGCCCTCCTTGTCAAAGAAAAACAGGGTGATGTTTGTTCTTATTTCAAGACCGGGTCAAACAAAGGTTCACCAATCAAACCTTCTCATTCATCAAGGACTTCAAAAACTAAACCATCATGTCATCAATCACGATCCAGAATATCGTAAAAAAAACAACCGTCATCCAGGATTTGATGACTTTACCCAAAGTGGCCAATGCCAGTACGTCAGGCAGTACTTATCAAGCCTTAACAGCTGAGCTGGAACAGAATATCCATCATTCAGCTACAGCAATTGATAAGGTCCTTTACAAGAAAGAGAAAACCCCTGCTGATCTGGCCATCAGATCCCGAAGAGCATATCAATGGTTAAAATACCTGGATAAACGGGATAATCTGGCTGCCCACCTTGACGCGCTTCAAAGAATCAATCTTTTCCTGCCAGCAATTAATCCTCTCCCCAAATATAAAAGATTTGGAATTGAATTCACTTTTTATCACACCAGCGCTCTGTTTCAGATCCAGGGCAAAGCTTCTCAGATCCAGATCACTGCCCAGCAGAGTCTAACTACTGCTCCAGATACCGTGCTAATCGCCCTGCTGGAAACAACCCTTGGAAAACCATCCCAATCAAGCAAACAGCAAATTCGGGATCACACCTTCTCCCCTGCTTATCAGTCAACCCGGGAAAATCTGGAATATTTGGGTGTCCCAAAAGGGAGTTTCGCAAAAGGCTCGGTCCATGATTTGACAGAGAGTTTTAAACGAGTGAACCTGGCGTATTTTAATGAGCAGATACCAGAGCCCCATTTAGTTTGGAATAAACAATTTACTGTTAGAAAATTTGGGCACTATCAATGGGATACCGATACCGTGATGGTAAGCCGAACCCTGGACCAACGCCGGGTGCCAAAGTTCGTGGTGGATTATGTTATGTATCACGAACTTCTGCATAAAAAATTGGGAGCGCGTTTGGTAAATTCCCGCAGGATGGTCCATACCAGCTCATTTCGTGTGCAGGAAGCGAAATTCGCTAAGCTCGATGAAGCTCAACGGTATCTCAATAAGATATCCAGAAAAAAATAACCTGATCCATTGACCAGGTTATTTTCTAACTAGCAAAGTACTTGCCTGAAAGCTTATCCCTCTGATTTCTCTTTATGCTCCCGGACCAGTTCCCTTCTTAGCAGCTTGCCAACATGTGTCTTCGGCAGTTCATCCCGGAATTCAATCTCAGTGGGAATCTTATACTTAGCGATAAGGTCTGAACACCACTCTTTCAGTTCTGCCCGATCTAAAGTGGCCCCTTCGTTTAGAACGATCCATGCTTTCACTGTCTCGCCTCGCTTGGGATCTGGGACACCCGCCACACCCACATCCTGGATGGCCGGGTGGTCCTGGAGTACTTCTTCCACTTCCCGGGGCCAGACCTGGAAACCGCCTGGTTTGATGAGCTCTTTCTTGCGATCTACGATGTAGAAGTATCCCTGCTCATCCATACGGGCAATGTCTCCCGTATAGAGCCATCCGTCTCTGAGCGAATTGCGAGTTTCTGTAGGCATATTATGGTAGCCCTTAAAGACCTGGGGGGCTTTCAATATAAGCTCTCCGATTTCTCCGGGAGCCAATACTGTGACACCATCATCAAGGTCAATGATCCGGGCATCGACATCCGGGAACGGCAAACCGATCGATCCGGTTCGATTTTCACCGAGATTGGGATTACAGTGAGTGGCAGTAGGTGTCTCCGATAGACCATATCCCTCAAATAAATTACCGCCTGTTAGCTGTTCAAAAGTCTCTTTGGTTTCTCTTAATAACGGTGCAGATCCAGAGATACAAGCCTTGATAGCGCTGAGATCATATTTTCCTGCTTTAACATCTGCATTATTATTGATCGCATTGTACAAAGCAGGTACTGCTGGGAAGATCGAAGTTTTGTACTTCTGCATATTGCTCAGCAGATCCTTCAGGTCACGGGGATCAGGGACCATCACCAAAGTGGCACCCACAGCCAGACCATAATTCATCCCTGCGACCATTCCATAAACATGGTAAAGAGGAATGGCCATCATTACTACTTCTTCTCCCATCACTGCGGTTCTGATCCAGTACATCATTTGTATGGTGTTGGCAACCAAATTGCGGTGCAGGCCTATGGCTGCTTTCGGGATCCCTGTTGTGCCGCCGCTGTACTGGAATATTGCCGTATCTTCTGGTCCCACATCTACCTGGGGACGGGCCTGGCCTTTATATTTTTCTAAAAGGTCAGGCAGCCAGAGATCATTATCCCTTAAGGTTACTCGGAAGCCGCCTTTCTTTTCCTTGGCTAGGGTAAATAAAACTCCCAGCAAAGATGGGAGAGTTTCTTTGATATTTGTGCAGATAATTTGTTTAATGCCAGTATCCTGCTGGATACCTTTGACCAACTCATAGTAGTTGCTCATCAAGATCATCAACTCCATACCGGAATCATTGGCCTGATGAAGGATCTCTCTGCCGGTATATTGAGGATTTGTTGCAACCACTACACCACCTGCTTTCAGGACCGCAAAATACGCCATCACAAATTGGGGTGTATTGGGTATCAATATACCTACCCTGTCACCTTTTTTCACTCCCAGATCAACCAGGGCAGCGGCGAGCTGATCAGTGATCTGGCTCATTTCACTGTAGGTGATTTCAGCTCCTTTAAATATGGTACAGGGTTTATCAGGGAATTTTTTTGCAGAGTCTTCTAGAAAATGAAAAATAGGGACGGCCGGGTATGAGAGACTAGTAGGAATACCTTCATCGTAATAATCATGCCAGGGTCGGTGCTCCATCGGATTCCTCCTCCTTCGACAAGATTGCTTTGGCTAATCTTCAGTATAACAAATTTAGGACAAGAAGTGTTGGATTTCGTTAAGAATCTCATCAAATGGATCAGCTGAAGCTGAAAACCAGATGATATTGGGATCTTCATCGCTGAACCAGTTGGCTTGCTGTCGGACATATTTACGGGTTTTGCTTTTTATTTGGCTGACAGCTTCTTCCAATGTGCTCTCCCCTGAGAGATAATCTGCCATTTGTTTATATCCGATGGCTGACATGGCGGAAGATTCGGGAGTGTAACCTGCATCAAGCAGGAACTTTACTTCAGCGACCAAACCTTGATCCAGCATCATTGCTATCCGCTTGTCGATCCTTTGATATAACTCATCCCTGGGACGGATCAGTCCAAATTGCATGATCCTGTAGGAGGATCCTGTTTTTCCCCGCTGCCTGGAAAATTTTCTACCAGAGGTCAAGATGACCTCAAGGGCCCGGATAATCCTTCGTAAATTTGGGCCATCAATTCCTGCTGCAGCATCTGGATCCAACTCGGCCAGACGAACGCGCAGGCCATCTATCCCTACTTCTTCCGCCCAATGATTCAAGATTTCCCTCAATTGAGGATTTGGTTTCGTTTTGGGAAGATCCCAACCCTCCACAATTGCCTGGATATACTGTCCGGTCCCGCCAACAAGGAATGGCAGCGATCCCCGCTGATGGATATCTTGAATCACTTCCTGGGTCCGGGATAGATACATCGCCAAACTCCATTCCTGATCCGGCGTCGCGACATTTATTAAATGGTGCGGTACTTGAGTGAGTTCTTCCCTGGATGGTTTTGCGGTGCCGATATCCATTCCTTTGTAGAACAACCTGGAATCCGCAGAGACAATTTCTCCCTGGAATGCTTCCGCCAGCCGAATAGCAAGAGCTGTTTTCCCCACAGCTGTCGGACCGACAATAACAATCAACGGCTTCTTATTCTCTTCCATTATTCATCACAACGTTG
>RCNC010003809.1_pt1 | contig 10062 bp, 14 predicted proteins | sample 2041301 | NCBI WGS metagenome assembly RCNC01 (sample SAMN09708231, study PRJNA481090) | Marine sediment metagenome, whole genome shotgun sequencing project. | biome: marine sediment; feature: ocean; material: sediment; isolation source: Sewage treatment plant 13A marine sediment (STP13A) ...
AAATTCTGGTAGAATCTGGCCCCCGTTTGGCAGGGGCCCTGTTGCAGGCCGGTTTGCTGGACGAGTTGATTGTGTATATGGCGCCCGCGCTGCTGGGTGACCGGGCACGCCCCCTGCTGGAGCTACCATTGGATACCATGTCCGACAAGGTTCAGTTGCAGTTGGAGGATGTCCGTAAAGTTGGGCAGGACTGGCGTTTCACCGCCATACCCGTATTCCCGGGTGCGGAACCATAGGTAGTAAGAGACGAATATGTTTACAGGAATTATCCAGGCCGTTGGCGAGGTCGCCGCGATGCAGCCCAGTGGGGGTGATATGCGCCTGCGTGCCCCTTGATGATGTGGCGCTGGGGGATAGCATCTGCACCAATGGTGTGTGCCTGACGGTGGTTGAGCTACCGGGGGACGGCTACTGGGCAGATGTGTCAGTGGAATCGCTTAATTTCACCACGCTGGGCGATCTTAAGCCCGGGTCGCCAGTCAACCTGGAGAAGGCGCTGACACCACAGAGCCGCCTTGGTGGGCACATTGTCAGTGGCCATGTCGATGGTGTGGGCGAGGTGGTCAGCCTGGATGAGGATGCGCGCTCGGTGCGTGTGGTACTGCGAGCGCCGGATGAATTGGCCAGGTATATCGCCCACAAAGGCAGTATCTGCATAGACGGCACCAGCCTGACGGTGAACGCTGTGAACGGCGCGGAATTCGACCTGAATATTATTCCCCAGACCTTGGCGGAGACGGTGTTTGGTCATTACCAGCCGGGCAGTCGCGTCAACCTGGAGGTGGACGTCATCGCTCGCTATCTGGAGCGTCTGCTGCAGGGCGATGCCGCCGCAGACGCCTCGGCCACCGGGCTGTCAATGGATACCCTGGCCGAGAACGGCTTTCTACCCGGTTAATACCGGGTGATCGGAAAAACTATTATGGAATTGAATACAGTTGATGAGTTGATCAGTGACATCCGCCAGGGCCGCATGGTGGTCCTGCTCGACGATGACGCCGACAGTCACAATGAAGGGGTGGTGATGGTCGCGGCTGAGCACTGCGAGGCCAGTCATGTCAATTTTATGGCCCGCCAGGCCCGCGGCCTGATCTGCCTGACCCTGACCGAAGAGCGCTGCCAGCAACTGGAATTGCCTCCCATGGTGGATGGCGCCCAGGGAGAAAAGTCCAATTTCACCTTATCTATCGAAGCCGCTGTGGGCATCGACACAGGCATATCCGCTGCGGATCGCGCCCTGACCGTGCAGGCGGCAGTCGCGCCCCATGCTCGCCCCGACGATATCGTGCAACCGGGGCATATCTTTCCGCTGACTGCCGTGCCCGGCGGCGTGCTCACTCGCGCTGGCCACACTGAGGCGGCCTCCGATTACGCGCGTCTGGCGGGCTTGATGCCGGCCGCGGTTATTGCCGATATTCTCACTCCGGAGGGCATGGTGGCCGATGGCCCTGCGCTGCGTGAGTTCGCCACCCGGCACAAGCTGAAAATCGGCACAATCGCCGACCTTATCCACTTCCGCATGGTGAACGAGCGCACTATCCGGCGGGTACGGGAAGGAAAAATTGATACCCAGTACGGTGAATTCCAACTGACGGCTTATCGTGACCAGACTGCGGATGATGTGCATCTGGCGCTGTCGCAGGGCGACATTTCACCCGACGAGCCCACGCTGGTGCGAGTGCACGTGCAATCTGTGATGCGTGACCTGGTAACCAGTACAGTGTCGGATCGTCCGGCCTGGAGTATGGGTAAATGCCTGCAGGCCGTGGCAGAGAACGGCCGGGGTGTGATCGTGTTACTGGCGCGTGCGGAGCGCCCTGAGCAGCTGCTGGCCAGCGTTGATATGGCACTGGGCGAGCAGGGCTCGGCAGGTGGCATAGCGCCGGATACCTATACCACGGTGGGCCTGGGTTCACAGATACTCAGGGATCTTGGCGTGGGAAAAATTCACCTGATGGGTGCACCCATCAAGTACAATGCGATTTCCGGGTTCGATCTGGAAGTGCTGGATTTCGTAGATCCTGGGCAATAGAAGGAATATCAACATGACAGACATCAAGACAATCGAGGGAACTTTCACCGGTGGCAAGGGCAACTACACCATCGTTGTGGGCCGCTGGAACAGTTTTGTAGTGGAGCACCTGTTGCAGGGTGCGATCGATACCTTGCGCCGTCATGGTGTCACTGACAAACAGATCAGCATCGTTCGCGCCCCCGGCGCTTTTGAAATTCCGCTGGTATGCAAAAAAGTCGCCGCTAAAGGTGATGCCGATGCGATTATTGCGCTGGGCGCCGTTATCCGTGGCGGTACTCCCCACTTCGAGTACGTGGCGGGTGAATGTACCAAGGGGCTTGCCATGGTGAGTATGGAGTACGCTATACCCGTATCCTTCGGTGTGCTGACGGTTGATACCATTGAACAGGCCGTGGAGCGCTCCGGCAGCAAAGCGGGTAACAAGGGCGAAGAGGCCGCCATGTCCGCCCTGGAGATGGTCAGCCTGATGAGCAAGCTCGACTGAATGAATAAGCCCGTACACAACACCCTCGGCGCGGAGCGACGCAAGGCCCGTCACTACGGCATGCAGGCCCTGTATCAGTGGTTGATGGCGTCTGCGGCATTGTCGGATATCGAGGCCGAGTTCCGCGATGACTACGATTTCAGCCATGTCGACCTCGAATATTTCCAGGCCCTGTTGCACGAGGTTCCCGCCAATGTGGATGATCTCGATGCCGCCCTGGAACCCCTGCTGGACAGGAAGCTGGATGACCTGGACCCCATTGAGCGCACGCTGTTGCGCATGGGCATGTGGGAGCTGACCCATCGCATTGATGTGCCCTACAAGGTGGTCATCAACGAAGAGGTGGCACTGGCGAAAAAGTTTGGCGCCACCGATAGTCACAAGTACGTCAATGGTGTGCTGGACAAGGCCGCCCGACAACTGCGCAAGGTCGAAATCGACGCGGCATCCTGATGCCAGACCCTGAGTTTTCCCTGATATACCGCTATTTTTCCCATCTGGGCGCGGGTGACGCGGTGGATCTCTCTGTGGGTGATGATTGCGCCATCCTGCGGCTGGGCGAGGGGGAGCGCCTGGCCACCTCGGTGGATACCATGGTGTCCGGCGTGCATTTTCCCAAGGACAGTTTCCCCGAGGATATCGGCTATCGCGCCGTTGCTGTAGCGGCCAGCGATCTGGCCGCGATGGGCGCCCGGCCGTTGGCCATGACGGTGGCCCTGACCCTGCCCGAGGCGGACGAGTTCTGGGTGAATACTTTTAGCCAGGGGCTGGCGGCGGCGGTCTCACAGTACCAGTTGCCGCTGGTGGGCGGTGATACCACCAGTGGTCCGCTGGCGGTTTCCGTACAGGTGATGGGTGCGCTGCCCATAGACCAGGCTCTGCTGCGCAGCGGTGCCCAGGTTGGGGATGCGGTTTGCGTTTCCGGCACGCTCGGGGATGCGGCGGGCGCCCTGGCCTTCCTGCGGGGGGAGTGGCAGCCTGCCGCAGATCATGGGGAGTACCTGCTGGATCGATTCAACCGTCCCCTTGCTCGCCTGGAACTGGGGCAGCAATTACTGGGGCGGGCCAGTGCAGCAATAGATATTTCCGACGGCCTGCTGGCCGATGCGGGCCACGTGGCGGCTGCCAGTGGCGTGAAAATACGCATAGAGCCTGACCTGTTGCCGCTATCTGCCGCCCTGGCCTCCCATGCCAGCCACGAGCAAGTTCTGCAGTGGGCCTTGACCGGTGGCGACGATTACGAACTTTGCTACTGCCTGCCCGCGGGTGACCAGGCACCGGTGAGTGGTACTCGCATTGGCTGGGTGGAAGCGGGTGACGGGGTGGACTGTGGCCTGGAGATTGACATCCCCACCGGATACCAGCATTTTAGGCACTAAATAATAGCAGCCGTGCCGACAGGTGCGGTAAGCCAATGCGGAAAGTAGTTCATGGCCTCAACGACCGATAACCCAACTGAATCGCCAGACCTGCTGCGCAATCCCATGCAATTCCTGGCTTTCGGGTTTGGCAGCGGCCTGTCGCCCAAGGCCCCCGGTACCGCTGGCACTCTGGTAGCGGTTCCAATTTATCTACTCATCGCAGACTTGAGCCTGCTTCACTACACTCTCTTTATCGCTGTTAGCAGCTTGCTGGGCATCTGGATCTGTGGCGTTGCCAGCCGGCAACTGAAGGTTCACGATCACCCGGGCATTGTTTGGGACGAATTCGTGGGTTATTGGATAACCATGTGGGCAGTGCCCGCTGATTGGACGTGGATCATCGCCGGCTTTGTGGCTTTCAGGGTTTTCGACATCGTCAAACCCTGGCCGGTGAGTGTGCTCGACCGGCGTGTGGGTGGTGGGCTGGGTATCATGGTCGACGATATGCTGGCGGGCGTTATGGCCTGTGTCACTTTGCACATTGCCATGTGGATGGTTTAGACATGCACGAAGGGAGAAAAGTGACAGCCAGGCTGGTAAGGCTCTTGCTATTGATCTGCCTGCCGTTGGTACACTTTCAGGTCCAGGGGCAGCCAACCCGGGTCCAGGTTGAGGCCTTGTCTTCCAATTCCGCAGTGTTGAACATTGACGGCCAACGCAAAATGTTGCGTGCGGGGCAGTCTTTTGCCGGGGTCACACTGGTCGCTGCCGATGCCAAATTTGCCACGCTCAGGATCAACGGTGAGGAGAAAAAAGTTGGCCTCTCCCAGCACATAGGCACCAGTTACGCCCAGCCAAAAGAGAGGAAAGTCACAATTGCCCGTGACGACAGGAATCAGTACCTGACCAATGCGTTAATTAACGGACGCAGTTCGCTGGTATTGGTTGATACCGGCGCCAATATCGTGGCGATGAGCGCCGGGCATGCCCAGGCACTGGGCATTGATTACTTCGGTGGCGAGCCATCGCACGTGGAAACGGCCAGTGGTCTGGCCAGCGCCTATCGGCTAACCCTGCGTTCCGTGAGCGTGGGTGGTATCGAGGTGGAGAACGTGCTTGCCACGGTAGTGGAAGGCAACTATCCCGTCACTATCCTGTTGGGTATGAGCTACCTGAAGCACGTCAAGCTACAGGAGCATAACGGGGTTCTTACCCTGTCCAGAACCCACTAGCCATTGTTCGCGCCCGACGGTGGAAAACTGGTAGAATGTGCGACCTTTTCTGACGGATTGACCGAGTGTCGGTACGCTATATAGAATCTTCCCGCCTCCCTACACTGTGGGGCGACTTCCTTATGCACGGTTTCGAGGACGACACAGGCAATAAGGAGCACGTGGTCCTCACCATGGGCGACGTGACTGATGACGCGCCAGTATTGACCAGAATCCACTCAGAATGTCTCACCGGTGACGCCCTGTTCAGCATGCGCTGTGACTGTGGCAACCAGCTTCAGGCTGCCCTGCAAGCCATTGCCGAGGAGGGCAGGGGCGTACTGTTCTATCTGCGCCAGGAGGGCCGCGGTATCGGCCTGCTCAACAAGATCAAGGCCTATAAATTACAGGACGCCGGCGCTGATACGGTCGAGGCCAATGAGCAACTGGGCTTTGGTGCTGACATGCGTGATTACAGTATGCTAAAGCCCATGATCGAGCACCTGGGTGTCAAATCTGTCCGCTTGATGACCAATAACCCCCGTAAGGTCGCTGCCCTGGAAGAGCAGGGTGTTGAGGTAGTGCAGCGAATTGCCCTGCACACTGACAGTAATCCACACAATGAGAAGTACCTGCAGACCAAGGCCGGCAAGCTGGGCCATATGTTTGAAGATAGCGACTGACTCAGCGGTCCCGTTCCACGATATAGCTGGCCAGTTCCCTCAGGCGTTCAGCAGACTCACCAAACCCCGTCAGTGCATCCAATGCAGTTTGTAACAGCTGTTGAGCCTCTGCCCTGGCGCCTTCCAGGCCCATGAGTTTTACGTAGGTGGGTTTGTTGGCTTCATTATCCTTGCCCTGTGTCTTACCCAGGGTTGCCGTATCACTCTCCACGTCCAGGATGTCGTCCACTACCTGAAAGGCCAGGCCAATATCGCGGCCAAAGTTGTCGAGTGCGGCCAATTGCTGCGTGTCTGCTCCGGCTGCAATAGCGCCCAGGGCCAGGGAGGAGCGGATCAGGGCGCCGGTTTTCAGGGTGTGCATGGCCCGTAAACCTGCCAGGCTCATGTCGGAGTCAGTGGCCTGGATGTCGATAAACTGACCGCCCACCATACCCCTGGGCCCGGCGGCGGAGGCCAGGGCCTTGACCATAGCGACTTTCTGCTCGGCGCTGAATCCGCGAGCATCCGCCAATATTTCAAATGCCCGCGCCTGCAGGCCGTCCCCGACCAGGATTGCGGTCGCTTCGTCATAGGCCTTGTGCAGGCTAGGCTTGCCGCGGCGCAGGTCGTCGTCATCCATGGCCGGAAGGTCATCATGAACCAGGGAGTAAGTGTGGATGAGCTCGACGGCTGTAAAGCACGGATCGAGATCGGAAACCTTGTACCTTGGCTCGACGGCCAGGGCAGCGGCGTAAACCAGCACCGGGCGGATACGTTTGCCGCCATTGGCCACAGAGTATTGCGCCGCGTCCAGCAGGGGAGCCAGGTCGGCTACGGTCTCCGTATAACCGGGTGCGGATGAATCGATTAAGCCGGATATCGCGTTTTCACAGTGTTGCTGGTAATGCTGTAGGAATTCGGCGAATGGGTCGCTCACCCTTCTGCCTCGTCACCGGGCAGCGGACTGGCCACCATGTCGCCATTCTTTTCTATCAGCATCTGCACTTTTTGCTCTGCTTCGCTGAGAATCTGCTGCGCTTCCCGGGTCAGCTTGACACCAGTTTCAAAAGCTTCCAATGATTCTTCCAACGACATTGAATCGCTGTTCTCCAGTTGGGACGTCAGTTCTTCAAGTTTCTCAGAAATAGCTTCGAAATTGAGTTTCTCACTACTTTTTGGCGTTTTTTTTGTCGACATAGATTGATCAGTTCTTTTAAATGGAGCAGGGTGGATGAAGAGGCGACAATTGCCTTTCTGAAAGCATCCGGTCGCTGCAGCTGTAGTCGGGGGCAGTATATAATTATTATCGCAGGCCCGAAACCGGTCAGTTTTTCCGGTGTGGTCCGGGACTTGCTCGGGGCCGCAGTTGCCTGGTTATTGCCAGCCCTCCGGGTTTCTGGAGTTGAATCGTAGCATGGGAGAAAGCAGTTGACGTGTTCCAGTCGCGGGGCTGAGCCTGAGGCCAATAAAGCCGCTTTTGCAGGGGCTTGCGGCGAGCCCATCAGCAGTCATCGCTGTGAATTGGGTGAGGGCTTGTTTATCAGTGGGGCACTGCTTGCCTGGCTGGATATCGCCGCCGATCGTCTATACCTCAGCGAGGGTTCCCGCGTGCAAGCCATCGATCTACCGGTAAAGGCCACGGTGATACTGGATTGTGTTGATGACGTGCTTGTCGTGGCTTCAGCTGAGGGCCCGGGGGATGTGCAATTGCCGCGCTACCCGATGTCCGGCGCGACATTCTCGATTCCCTGTTCGATGTTACGCTGATGAAACTGGTCTCTATCGTTCTCAGAACCCTCAATGAGGACAGGTATCTTGATGAGCTGCTATCCGCAGTGCATCGGCAGAATCTTGAGGAGGGCATGCGTCTGGAAGTCGTGGTCATTGATTCTGGCTCCAGTGATGACACGCTATCCATCGCCAGGCAGCATGGCTGCCGCATTACCACTATTGAAAAGCAGGAATTTACCTTTGGTCGATCACTCAACAGGGGTTCGGAATTTTCCGATGGTGATTTTCTTGTATACATCAGTGGTCACTGTATTCCTGTTGGAGAAACATGGCTGACTGACCTGCTCACTCCTCTACTCCAGGAGAAGGCCTCGTATGTCTATGGGCGTCAGCAGGGCCGTGATACCACCAAGTATAGTGAGAACAAACTGTTCAATAAGTACTTTCCCGAGGAATCCAGGATCCCACAGGCGGATATATTCTGTAACAACGCCAACGCGGCGATCGTGCGGAATGTGTGGGAGGAATTCCGCTTCGACGAGGAGGTTACCGGCCTGGAGGACATGGAACTGGGTAAGCGCCTGCTCGACGCGGAGCACCACCTGGCTTACGCGGCGGAGGCGGTTGTCTACCATATCCACGATGAACCCTGGATTCAGACCAAACGGCGCTATGAAAGAGAAGCTATAGCGCTGCAGAAAATAATGCCGGACGTGCATGTATCACTACTCGATTCGGCACGCTACCTGATGGCATCAGTGTTCGCCGATTTTTCCAGTGCACTGGCAGAGGGCTGCCTGTTAAAAGAGTGCCTGGATATCGTGAAATTCCGGACAGCACAGTATTGGGGGGCATACAAGGGTAATCATGAACACCGTCAGTTGTCGCGCAAGCGCAAGGAAAACTATTACTATCCGAACAAAGTTATTCGGGAGCACCATCGATGACCGCCGTAGCGCTGCTGCCCATGAAGGCCAACAGCGATCGAGTCAAGGGGAAGAATTTTCGGGATTTCCTTGGGCGTCCGCTGTTTCGCTGGGTGCTGGATTCCCTGTTGGCGGTTGAGGCACTTGACCAGGTCGTTATTAATACCGATGCCAGGGAGCTGTTGGCGGAGCACGGACTTGCCGACGGCGGAAAAATTCTCATACGGGATCGGCGAGAGGAAATTTGTGGCGACGCCGTGTCAATGAATGCGGTCATAGCGGATGATATTGCCAATGTGTCTGCGGATACCTATCTCATGACTCATACGACCAATCCCCTGCTCAGCGCCGCAACGATTACCGCTGCTATGACGCGGTATTCCGAGGCAGTGCGAGATGGGCTCGGCGACTCACTTTTTAGTGTTAATCGGGTTCAGACCCGCTTTTACCGCAAAGATGTGTCAGCGGTTAACCATGATCCGAACAAGCTGATACCGACACAGGATTTGGAACCATGGTTTGAAGAGAACTCCAATCTTTATATATTCAGCTCCCGAAGTTTCGCTAAAACGGGCGCCCGCATTGGTGAGTCACCTGTTTTGTTCGAGTCGCCCCGCGGGGAATCTTTTGATATCGATACGCCTGAGGACTGGGAGATCGCTCTTGCTGTCGCTCATTACGTTCTGCACATTGATGAGGTGAGCAAATGAAAGTACTGGTCACCTGCCCACCCATGTTGTCAATGATCGACAGTTTTCGCCATTTGTTTGATGCTCATGGCGCGGAGTTGACGACTCCGGGAGTTGTGCAGACCCTGACCGAAGAAGAGCTTATGGACCTTTTGCCCCAGCATGACGGCTGGATCATAGGGGACGACCCCGCTACCCGTGAGGTTCTGGAGTGCGGTAGAAATGGCAGCCTCAGGGCGGCAGTAAAGTGGGGCGTTGGTGTTGATAATGTTGATTTTTCCGCCTGTGAGGAGTTGGGTATAAAAATTGCCCACACGCCCAATATGTTTGGTGCTGAAGTGGCTGATGTTGCACTGGGCTACGTAATAGGTCTCGCCAGGCATACCTTTGAAATTGATCGCGGTGTAAGGTCGGGTGAATGGCCAAAATTTCAGGGAATTTCCCTGGCTGGACGTACGGCTGCTATTTTGGGCCTTGGAGATATCGGCAGTAATCTGGCTCGACGCTTGAATGTTCTGGGTATGAGAGTGATCGCTTATGATCCTCAGTCACCTTCGCTGAATGGCCTGGAGGACGTGGATTTGGTGAGCTGGCCACAGAAATTGGAGGAAGCTGACTTGATTATCGTAACGTGCAGCCTAAGCTCTTCCAGTCGGCATATGCTTAATGAATCTACCTTATCCCTTGCCAAGCCGGGTGTAAGAATAGTCAATGTATCCCGCGGAGGTATCATTGACGAGACGGCCCTGGTGGCAGCTTTGCAATCGGGGCAAGTGTATTCCGCCGCTCTGGATGTATTTGAGGAAGAGCCTCTCCCTGCGGATTCCTTGCTGCTGGAACATTCCCGCTGCATCTTCGGGACTCATAACGGTTCGAATACTCGCGATGCGGTAGAGCGTACCAGCCATCTGGCCATAAGGAAGCTCTTTGAGTTTCTGGGTTTGGGATCATGAGTCAAAAGGT
>RCNC010008491.1_pt1 | contig 10060 bp, 6 predicted proteins | sample 2041301 | NCBI WGS metagenome assembly RCNC01 (sample SAMN09708231, study PRJNA481090) | Marine sediment metagenome, whole genome shotgun sequencing project. | biome: marine sediment; feature: ocean; material: sediment; isolation source: Sewage treatment plant 13A marine sediment (STP13A) ...
CCCTTCTGGGGCTACCAGTTCGGCGGGGAGTTCGTCAATCGCTGGGACTACGAAGACACGATCCAGGCGGATATCGGCGAGTCGTCCGTCTATGGCATGTTCATTAACATCGGTGTCATCGAGGGTTTTCAGATCGAGTTGATGTACAGCCGGCAGGACACGGAACTGGTACCGTTGCGGCTTCCCCCCGGGGACTATCCGAATCTCGACCTCAACGTGGAGTACTACCACGTCGGCGGGCTCTACCAGTGGAAGTTCGACAAGGTGGTGCCCTATGTGGCCGGCTCCATGGGCGCCACCCGCTTCGACCCGGAATCCTTCAACAGTAAGACAAAGTTCTCGGTGAGTGCGGGTGGCGGGGTGAAACTGATGTTCAACCCCCACATCGGCGTGCGGTTTGACGGCCGGTTCTATTCCACCTACATCGATAGCAACGAGGAAGTCTTTTACGACGACTACTGGGGTTACTGGCACACCTACCGCGACCGGACATTCCTGCACCAGTTCAGTGCCAAGGGGGGGCTGGTCCTGGCCTTCTGATCTATTCCTCTGAAGTGTCCTGACGGACCAGGTCGGCCACGCTGGCCCCATGCAGGGACTGGTGCCCGGCGGCCTGGAAGCCGGCCAGCACCTGGTCCGCGATGCGGTCAAGCGGCTCCTCTCGCCGGTCATTCCCCACCTCGTCACTGAACACGGCGCGGATCACCTCGGAGACCGTGATCTCGTCCAGGGACCGGGAGGGCACCAACCCCTCGTTGCGGTTCCCCCCGGCTACCAGGCGCAGCAAGCCGGCGTCGATGAGCAGGCTCATCTGCTCCTCCACCATCACCAGTGACACCGAGAAGCGCCCGGCCAGTTCGTCCATGGTGGGTGGTGGATCGCCCCGGTGGAAGGAGTGGCCAATCCGCAGGTAGAGGCGCAGGGCCAGGGCCAGCCGGTCGGAGAGGGCCGATTCGGCCAGGGCGAAGTTACCGGCCAAAGCAGCGCGATACTGGTGGGTGTAACTCACCTCGAGACCGAAGAGGATGATCAGCCAGGTGATGTAGAGCCAGATGAGAAGGATGGGGATCACGGCCAGCGAGCCGTAGATGGCCGAGTAGCGCACCGAGCTGCCGATGGAGGCGGCAAAGAGATACTTGCTCGCTTCCCACATGATACCGGCGGTGAGCGCACCGAAGAGGGCGCTGCGAAAGCGCACCCGGGTGTAGGGGATGATCTGGTACATCAGCAGAAAGGCACAGAGGGAGAGGAAGAAAGGAAAGAACCAGGCGTAGACGTTGGAGAAAAATCCGGGGTCGATCCTCGTCCCGTTGATGATCATCGTCTTGATCCGCGCCGAAATGGCAACGCTGGCCCCGATAAAAAAGGTGCTGAAGACCAGCATCGAAGTGTAGGCGGTCAACTTGCTGATCACACTGCGGCGGCTCCGCACGTGCCAGAGCTCGTTGAAGTTCGACTCGATGTTGTCCAGCAGCAGGATCGCGGTGAAGAGCAGGACGATGGAGCCCACCAGGCCCAGAGCACGAGCATTGTCGGAAAACTGGTTGACGTAGTTGATGATTTCGTCCTGCCGGGTGGGCAGCAGCAGGGAGAAGATCAGCTCCTGAACCTTTTCCCGATATCCATCGAAGCCTTTGACCGCGGCGAAGATCGAGAAGAGCACCGCCACCAGTGGTACCAGGGCCAGCAGGGTGGAGTAGGCCAGGCCGGAGGCCCTGATCAGCAGCTTGTCCTGACGGCACTGGTCGAGCAGCGCCAGGAGAAGCTTGAGCAGGCGGACCGGAAACCTCGCCCAGCGGGGCAGCGAGTCATCGTCCAGCCGGTTGAACCGTTCGAAGATCGTCATCAGGCGCTCCGCGGTGAGGGGCTTACGAAATGGATGGTGCAGGTTCGATTCAATATTACCAGAGCCGGCCCCTTCCTCCAACGGGGGGCTCTGGGCCGGCCGCCGGTTGTCAGGTCTCGTTCAGCGGTGTGATCCCTGTTCATCACGCTTTTGCGTGGCTTCCTCGAGGGCACGCCCGCACACCTTCCTGTGGGCGGTGAACCGGTTCCACAGGCCCTTGCCCAGGAGGGCCAGCCCAACTGTCCCCACCGTCAGACCGGTGGAGACAGCGGCCCGCAGCGGCATCATTTCCAGCTGGGGTTCCGTCAGTGTGCCCCCGAGTCTCACGAAGTTGTCGGTGAGCATGCCGGCACTGAAGCCGAACCCCTTGCGTGGCTTGGTCAACCACCGCAGTTCGAATTCCTCGGTGGTGAGATCGATCTCGCCTTGACCGGACATACTCATCTTCTCGGTCTGCATCACCAGTGGGTCGATGGTGGCCAGGCCCTTGTTGAGATTCATCACGACCACGGCGCAGTGGAGTTCCGTCGCTGGTTCTTGCTGACGGACGGGATTGAAGAGGTCCAGGATCTGGTGCAGGATACCGCTGCTTACTAACTCAAACAGCGTGTGGTCCACGATACCCTCGCTCACCGCCACTTCGAAAAAACCGTCGGCATTGCCGGCGATCTCATGCAGCGACCGGCCGGAGCCATGGAAATCAACATCGATGTCCAGCACCACCCAGTTTCTGGAATCCTCGGTCAGATTTGACATGTCCAAATGACCGCCGTCCATGGTCAGATCGGCCAGCACACGATACCCCCCCTCTTCCGCCGGCTCCACCGAGAAATGACCGCCGAGAACACCCCCCCGGGACCCGGTTGCAGAAACGGGATCCACACGCAGCGCGCCATTCTCCATCCGGATCCCGACCTGGACGTCCTCCAGCCGAGAGCGGGGAAGCAGTATTTCCTGGACGGACAGGGACACATCGGCATCGATCCTGTTCAGCAGCGCGAGGTCGATGGGGTCGTCGGAAATCAGCAGGTTGCCTCTGTCCCGGGTGGGTTCGACTTCGTTCGTATCGGCCGATTCATCTACACATCCGTGTTGTTTCAGCAACGGGGCCAGATTGATGCTCTCGGAAGTGAGTTCCCCATGAAGTCTTGGTTTTTCCTCAAGGTCCAGCCGAAACCAGCCTGTGAAATCGCTGTCACCCAGCTGCGCGTCGAGACGGGTGATGGTGAAGTCCTCGGGTGATCCGCTGGCGTATCCGGTCACCGCGAACGGTTTGTCGGGCAGGTCGTATTGGAAGCGCAGGTCGAACAGATCGGCTATCTGCCGCGGCAACCCGAGCCCGGGGCCCGCCATCTCAAAGCTGAGATCTGTCCCTGCCAGCGTGGGCGGTTCACCGAGGATCCCGCTCAGAACGGCCAGGTATTCCCCCAGACGCACGTTGAAGTCGTGAAACCTGAAGTCCGTGCCGGGGCGCTCGACACGCCCGCTCAGCTGAAACGGCGCCAGCTCGATTTCTCCCCCGGTGAGTGCGGTGAACAGCGTTGCGTCCGGGCCGTTGCCCAGGACCATGAGGTCCGTCCCCCGGAACTCCGGAGGCGGGCCGACCCGCCCGTCCAGCTGCAGGGTGCCGGAACCGAGGCGTCCCTTGACCCCGTGCAGCAGGAAACCGGCTTCATCGATTTCTACCCGGCCTGTTACGGTAATAGCTTCCGCTGGAAGTTCCGGAATCCCGTCAACGCCCGCCGCGGAAAGGGATTCTCCTAACTCACGAAGGTTGCGACCCTCCACCTCGAAAGCGACATTGCTACCCTCCAGCTTTTTCCTCACGGCCAGCAGGCCACTCACTGAAGCTCGATTGGCCGCTGTCTTGAGCTCCACGGAATCGAGCCGGCAACCCGCCTCGTCCACCGCAAGGCTGCCGGCCACTTCGAACGGCTCATCGGGAAGCAGTGTCCCGCCCAGGAACGGTTCGAAAACCGACAGGTTTTCTCCCCGTCCGGTCACCCGCAATACTGTGCCCAGGAGTGCCGGGGGTGATCCGAGGAGACCTTCGATCCGTGCCAGAACGCTTCCCACCTCTGCTTCCACCGCCTCAAGCGCATACCCGTCATCAACGATTCGTATCGCCCCCTCGACAGTGAATGCCCCGGGCGGCACACCCTCCAGGCCGGCCAGCGAAGCTGGATATGAGCTGTCAGAGCCGGCAAACCGCAGCCGGAGTTCGGTGCCGAGAATACCGGGGCCGGGGACCACAATTCCCTCGGCCTCCAGCGACATGCCGCCAGAGTCGACGCGCACTTCGCTGAGGTGCCAGCCATCCGGATGGATACCGACTGCCCCGGCCGCACGATACGGCTCGGCAGGGAGGCCGTCGATTCCCGCCAGCCATGGGATCCGGGAAAGGTCGGGGCCCTCGACGTCCAGTTGGAGATCCAGTTCCGTGTGCTCGTCCACCACCCGGATCTTCCCCATGATGCTGGCGGAGTTGTCACCGAGACGGGCGCTGCCTTCCTGAAGAACAATGCTCTCCCCGTCCTCCCCGATGTGGCCGGATATCTCGAAGGATTTCACCGGGAGGTCGACCCCGGTGAGATTGCTGTAGCGAGAGAGGTCCGGGCCCTGAACGGAGGCCTGAAGGTCGGTGCCATCGTATTCGGGTGGGTCACCAACGAAGCCGTCGGCCTCGAGCGTCGCTCGGCCGATCCGGGCCTCGACGGATTCAACCTGTAGACCGCTCTCCATACGGAGCAGCCGTCCCTGCACTTCGAACGGGTCGGCGGGAAGCTCCAGCCCGAACAGCACGGCCAGAGAAGAGGCGTCGGGTCCCTCGCCACGGATGGTGAAGTCAGTTTCCAGCATGCGTGGCGGCTGACCAAGCACGCCGTCAACGGACAGGTTGTTCTCGCCAACCCGTAGCGTGATCCCATCGCAGGTCAACGGGAATCCCTGCCAGGTGAGGCCGCCGGAAACCTCGAACGGATCCGCAGGCAGGCGGTCGATTCCCGTCAGTGTGCCGGCCGCCGCGAGGTCGGGCCCCGAGGCCGCCACCGTGATGTCGAGCAGCTTGGGGCTCAGCAGAGAGTCGAGAGATCCATCAACTCTGGCCTTGAGGTCCCCGAGATCAGCGTCCAGCGCCAGTGCGCTCCCCGCCGGGGAGGGTTCGAGGTGCGCGTCGAGCCGGAAGGGCTCTTCACCCAGGGACGGCAAGTCGAACGGCTCGGTCAACGCGGCCAGGTCGGGGCCGTGAAGGTCGAGATCGATGGTGGCGCCGTCAAGATCGGCAAGCCTGGCGATCTGTCCGGCAGTGGTGAAATCAGCCTCGCTCAGACGGCCTTCGAAATCGAAGGCAATGCTGCCGGCGGTGAGCAGGCCCGACAATGGTCCGAGTTGTCCCTCGAGCCCAAGAGCCATCTCGTTCAAGCTGCCGTCGAGCCGTATGTCGATCGAATCAGATTGGTTTGACGAAAACCCGAGAAGAGCAATCATCAGTTCAAGGGGGTGTTCCAGTGCGGGGAGGCGAAGGATCGCCTTCACATTTTTCAGTTCGGCTCTATCTACTACGTACTCCCGGGTCGTGATCGGACGATGCCATTCCTTCTCCAGGGCTTCGAACAACCAGTTTACGGGGATGTCCGCACTGGACTCGACCAGGACACGGGCGCCCTCGATTTCCAGGTGGTGGATGTGAACCGGCCCGCGAATAAGTGACATCAGGTCGATCGAGGCCGAGAGATGGTCGACAGTGAGCATCGTTGGTTCGCTGCCCCACTCCACATTGGCAAGTGTGATCTCCCTCGCTTCCAGAGAGGTGGTGAACGAGACGTGAAGTTCGAACGCACCGTCGATGCACAGTTCCCGGCCCAGGGCATCGCTGACCAGCCGCTCGACGGTGGAGCGGTACCCGCTGAGGTCGGCGAACTTCAGGTAGAGCATGCCGACAGTCAGGATCATCACCGGCAGTGCGGTGAGCAAGCCGAGCGTGATAAGTATCTTTGTTCTGCGACGCATCCTGTTCTCCAGAGCCGGGCACTGATCGATAGTGCATCTTATCGCCTCCATCCCTTTTCTGGAAATGGGCCAGATCCGGTTCCGCGATAAAAGTAAATTTCGTTGCCGAGCCAACGTTCTTAATGGAAATCACTAATGGAATTATGTAAATTCCCGTAACATCCGGTTGCAGTGGGCGGCGCTGGCGCGCCGTCGCTCAACTGGATTGCTCGGAAAGCCGCGGTGGGCAGGCGTTGCCAAAAATCACGAGAGGGTCGGAACAATCCGGCCGACAATCTGTTTGAAAAAATCCCGGGACCAGATATCCAGAGCGCGAGGATCTTTGAGGAACGGGGCGACTTCCCTCCGTGCCTGCTCCACGTCAAGCACTTCGATATCCTGGAGCAACTTCGCCGTCATCGGGGCGCTTCCGTCATAATCACCAGACTGCCGCATCCTCGATTCCAGGTGGCTCAGGTGAACTCTCGGATGTCGACCGATATACCACACAAGATCATGCCAGTCGCGGCCCTGTTGAGGCTTACATAGGACGGTCCGTAGATCAGGTTCGCGAGATACTCGCGACAAATTGGATCTCTGCGAAAAGCCTCGCCAAAACAGTAGAGACCCTTCTTTACGCGCACGATGTTCCCGCCGGGCCAGAAGCCTGGTGATCTTGTCCCGTGGCTTGGCGTAGGTGCGCAATGTGCTCAGAAAAGCTTGATGGTCAAATACATCCTTGTCTATCGTCTGTCGGATTGATGCTATTTCACTCATTCGGTCGTTCTCTTTATTCTGCATAGTATGTCCACGAATAAAGGGCATACTATGCAGAATTTATGTATCCGTTAAGTGGCAGTGGCAAGGGCGATGGAATTGCGGTGAACAACAAGACCGGCGAAGAGACTTTCATGAAAAAGTTCGAGGTCCAGGCGGGTCTGGAATTCGGGATCAAGAAGTTTACGGTTGGTAATTGTGCGCATCGGCACATTATACGGACGTAAAATGTGTCTTGGCGCACAAATAGCTCCCCATAGGGTTTGACAATGCTTATGCGCAGGGGGTCATCGGCACTGGTTTCGAGTTCCGCCAATGGTCTTGCCGCCGGTTGACCGACTTCAGCCGGTCACGTATTGTTGACAGGAACATGAATCAATCCAAGATTTCTTAAGTCGAAACGCGGCACGCTTTTTCCAGGAGGAGCAGGCAGTGATTAACGTCCCAAAGCAACTCTGCCTTTTTGCGCTGATCCTCTGCTGCGCCACGTCACTCCCTGCCAATGCCCAGACCGATGACGGACCGGTGGAGCCGTCCACCCGCCCCACCATCGGCCTGGCGCTCAGCGGCGGCGGGGCCAAGGGGCTGGCCCACATCGGTGTGCTGAAAAAGCTCGAGGAGTGGAACATCCCGGTGGACTATATCGCCGGGACCAGCATGGGGGCGGTGATCGGCGGATTGTATGCATCGGGTATGACGGCCGACGAGATCGAAACGGCCGTCCTCGATATCGACTGGACCGACCTGCTGCAGGATGATCCTCTGCGCAAGGAGCGGTCTTTCCGACGCAAGGAGGAGGACCGGCTCTATCTCCTCGATTTCGAGTTCGGGCAACGTGGCCTGAAACTGATTGCTCCCCGGGGATTCCGCCAGGGACAGAAGCTGACGTACATGCTGCGCAACCTGACCCAGCCGGTGGCGGGAATCACCGACTTCAATGAGCTTCCCGTTCCCTTCCGCGCGGTGGCCACCAACCTGGTCAACGGGGATATGGTGGTCCTTGACCAAGGCGATCTGGCCGCTGCCATCCGGGCCAGCATGGCCATCCCCGGGGTTTTCGCACCGGTGGAGATCGGCGATCTGTTGCTGGTGGACGGCGGGTCGGTCCGCAACATACCGGTGGATGTGGTGCGGGCCATGGGTGCCGATATCGTCATCGCCGTGGATATCAGCGCCCCGCTGGGGGATCGGGAAAAACTGAAATCATCCCTGGCCGTCACCGGACAAACTCTGGGCTTCCTCACTAGGCTCAATGTCGAGGCCCAGCTGCCCCTGGCCGACCTGGTGCTGCGGCCGGCGGTGGCCGGGATCGGGGTGCTCGATTTTTCCGATCCGCCCTCCATCATCAGTCTCGGTATCGACGAGGCCGAATTGAAGAAGAGCGTCCTGGATCCCATGGGCCTCCCCGTGGAGGAGTATACCCTTCACCGGGCCGGACAGGTGGTGCCACATATCGAACTGCCACTGATCACCAGCCTGCGGATCACGGGTCTGGAAAAGGTGAGCGAGGAGATCGTCCGGCGGCGAATTCGGTTGCAGCCGGGTGACCGTCTGAATTTCGATGCCCTCTATGTCGACCTGGCGCGTATTTACGGCCTCGGGGGGTTCGAGTCGGTGGATTTTTCGTTGAATCCGGAGGAGGAGGGCGTGGAGCTGGTGATCCAGGCCCAGGAGAAGGAGTGGGGTCCCAACTACGTTCGCTTCGGTCTGGCTTTCCTGGTGGACGAGGATCAGGGGGCCACGTTCAATCTCAAAATGCTCCACCGGGCCACCAGCCTCAACCGCTGGGGCGCCGAATGGCGAAGCATGCTTCAGGTTGGCCGGGTGACCAGCCTCACAACCGAGTTCTACCAGCCGTTCGATTACAACAGCCGCTGGTTCATCATGCCCGGCCTCTACGCGGGGAATGAACTGGTCAACAGCTACCTGGATGGAGAGAACGTCGCTGAGTTCAAACAGCGGTTAACTTATGGGTATCTCGACTTTGGTTACCAACTGGGCAACAAAGCCCAGATTCGTCTTGGCCCCGCATACGGGGCGGCCAGATTTTCACGGAGCGTCGGGGTGGACATTCCCCAGATGCCGAAGGACCCGGATGGGTCCCCAGGCAATCCCGAGGGCCTTGCCTCGGAAACGCCGACCCTGGGTGGCGCACGCCTGCTAGTCTCCATCGACACGCAAGACGAGGTGACTTTCCCCCGGCGGGGCGGTTTCGGCGAGATCAACACATTCATTTCCCGTGAGTTTCTTGGCGCCGACACCGACTACGAGCGCATCGAAGGGAAATACATCCGCGCTTTCAGCCGCGGCCGGCACACCGTGTTCGGTTCGGTTGCCGGAGGCACCAGCCTGGGCGGTGAACTCCCCGTCTACCACCAGTTCACCCTGGGGGGAATGTTCTCTCTTTCCGGCTTCGCGCCGGATGAGCTGCGCGGCAACTACTTTGCCGTAGGGCGTGTGGGTTACTACGCCAGCCTGTTCAAGCTGCCCACCACCATGGGGCAGAACCTGTTTTTTGGCGGGTGGATCGAAAAGGGCAACACCTGGTATGACTCCAGCGATATCTCCTGGGACAACACCTTTGACACCATAACGGTCAGTGTGGGGGCCGATACCGTGTTTGGGCCGATGTACTTTGCCTGGGGCAAGGGCCCCGGGGGCCGCTCCCAGTATCTTCTCAGCCTGGGCAGCGGTTTCTAGCCCTGGCGGGGGAAGTCCCGGAAGAGCTTCTTGATCGCCTGGCGAATGTCGGCCGGTTCAAGCTCTGAAGGGTTGCGGAACTTTCGGGAGAACTGCCCCTGCCAGACCTGCTTCCCCTTGCTGCGATCCTCCATGCGGAAGATCAGCGTTCCTTCCTTGACCGGCTCCTGGTAGGCCACCCCATCACCCCTGCCGTCAGTGCTCCAGACCGATACGCCGGTGTTACCCTCCACCGGGGCGATTCCGGTGTGCTGGCCAGTGCGCTTGACGTCTAAATGTACCTCGTAGGAGACCATGAGATCCGCCTGGTCCATCGCTGCCGGATGGAGGCCCCTGGAGGTCAGCTCACGGTTGATCGCCGCCTTGATCCGCTCGGCCGCTTTGGGAAAGTCCCGCTCCAACAGGCGCTTGTCATCCGGATCGATGGCCTGCCAGGCAAAGGTCTGGTAGGCGGAGAAATCGGCGTCCTGGTCGTAATCGACCGTCACCTCGTCGCAGCCGGTTGCGGCAAAGGCCAGCACCATGAGAATCAGCAGGGCTCCGGTTCGTCTCAACATCTGCAGAATCCTCCTTTTCCACCACCGGGCCATTGCCCGCATTCCGCCGTTTTCATGCCGCTCCCGCATCAGAGGCTCAGAAATTCCAGATGAAACCCATCAGTTGCGGTGATTATTCTTCAGAAAATGACCAAATTCAAGAGAAGCGGTGACCGTTACCGGCCGTTCAGAACCTGATGCCCAGGGCCAGACC
>RCNC010006825.1_pt1 | contig 10057 bp, 9 predicted proteins | sample 2041301 | NCBI WGS metagenome assembly RCNC01 (sample SAMN09708231, study PRJNA481090) | Marine sediment metagenome, whole genome shotgun sequencing project. | biome: marine sediment; feature: ocean; material: sediment; isolation source: Sewage treatment plant 13A marine sediment (STP13A) ...
GTCCTCATGTTCAACGACTGGAACTGGCTGCCGCACCGGACCACCGATCAGGAACGCCGCCTTGAGAGCTGGTTGCACTCGGTGGCCGGGGACCGCCTGGCGATCGTTGAACTCGGCGCTGGATCGGCGGTGCCCACCGTGCGGATAACCTCGGAAAGACTGGCGTTGCGGCCAGAAGCGACATTGGTGCGGATCAACCCTAGGGAAACGGAGGTGCCGCACGGGCAGATCAGTCTGCCCCTCAACGCCCTCGAGGCACTCGAGGCGATCGACGCACAACTCGGATGACGGGCTCCGTCATTTTGGGGACCGCCCGAGAGCCGGAAGAAAAGGTATGATGCCGCAGCGGAGGACTGATATGGCAACTATTTGGATTTTGCGCGGCGACCATGAGGCTGCTGGCTGGCAGCAGCTTCGAACGGCCTACGAAGAAGAAAAGGTCGAGATCATCCACCTCGACGCCAAGGTGTGGGCGATCATCGACGCGGCAGAAGAGCCAACCGGCTACGAAGGGCTGACAGCTTCGGCTCCAGCGGACGGGATGTATATCGATCCCAATGGAACACCGCTCTACCTTGTTGGTGGGAACATCGTGACCTCCGCCGAGGAGTTGATCGAGGGGCTCGGCCAGGATGCCGGGGAGATGATGGAAAAGGTCGGAGACGCCGGGAGAGCGCTCGAGCGGCTCGGCAAGGTCTATTGAGGAGCATCTGATGTCTCGACGGCTCACCGCAACGTGTTTTTGCGCGCTCGTGTTGTCGGCAGCGACGGTTGCGGCTCAGGACGCCGAGTGGCGGCAGGGTGGACGCCTCCTGTACCTGACCGGTGGGGCCACAAGCCAGGAGGTCGGAGACACCGGCGCCAGCCTCGAATTAGGGGCAGGGATCGGACTCGAGTACGTCGCCGTGGCCAGATTCTCGGAAATGTTCAGCGCGGAGTTCGCGGTCGGCGCATCGATCCAGGAACTCACCGCGGTCGGTGACGATATCTGTTGCGGCGGTATCGATGGCGGCGACGTCTGGCTCTTCCCGCTCACGGCACTTGGGCAATTCCACGTTCCGGTTTACGGCAAATGGGACCCCTACGTGGGACTCGGAGCGGCCTGGACGATTCCCTACTACAAGATGTCGAACGACCTCAAAGACACCGAAGTAAGTGACATCGATTTCAAAGGCACGCTGGGGCTCGCGGCTCAGGCCGGCTTCAACTACTCTCTCAACAACCGATGGTACGCGAATTTCGACGTTCGCTACCTGGGAGTGAGTCTCGAAGCAGAGGTCAAATTCGACGATGGCGACGTCGATACCGTTGATCTCGATATCAAACCCTGGGTGATCGGCTTTGGTTTCGGATACCGGTTCTAACGCGTCGACGGTCGAACGTTATTGCGCGACCGGCTCGTCGGCAAAATCTCCGGGATCGAAACCATCGCCGCCGGGGTTTTTCTTCATCTGCTCGCGAACCATCTGCATGTGCTCGACCTCTTCCTGACGCAGTTCAGTAAAGAGTTCGCGCACCGCGGAGTGTTTCACCTCTGGCAGGGCGCCGTCGAAGAATTCAAAGGCCTTGGTTTCCGCTGCCAACGCGACTTGAAGGGCGTCCTGCAGCGTCATGAAGGTACGGGCCACCTCATAGCCGGGCGCTTCTACATCCCACAGCATGGACCGGTCGACCGACATCGAATCCGTTCTAAACAGCTCACGCCGTTTCTGCGTGAGTTCCTCACCGTGCTTTGCCTCGCAACCCACCATGAACCGGAAGAACTGAGCAGCATCACCGGTGTTGTGAACCTCGAGGTTATCGGCAAGTTCCTGATATCGGTCTCTCGCCTCTTCTTCAACCAGAATGGCGAGATCCAGGGCGTCCTTGAGAGAGAGGTCGGCAAAGTTAAAATCCACACTCATACAGCCATCAACTCCTGTTGTTGTCGCTCGTATTCCGTTGTGAAAACAGGGTATCGTCCACCGCTCAGGATCATCTCTGAAACGAGTTTCGTCCCGTGTGTCCTCAGCCCAAGATGACGCCCCGTTCCGAACTGGTGATGAACTCCAGAACGAATTCCACGTCCTCCTGGCCAGCAAGTTCCTCACGCGCCTTTTCGATCGCCTGTGAGGTGTTCAGCTTGGAGCTGCGAAGCAGCCGCCAGAGGCTTTTCAGCGCCTGCCGCCGTTCTTCGGAGAAACCCTTGCGCTCGAGACCGATGGTGTTGGGTCCAAAGCACTTCGGTGGGCGGTTCCCGATGGTGCTCATGAATGGCAGGCAGTCCTTGTTGGCACCCGTGTACGCACCAATAAAGGCGTATGAGCCGACCCGACTGAACTGGTGAATGGCCGACAGCGCGCCCACGGTCGCGAAGTCTCCGACCTCGACGTGACCCGCCAGGGTCGCGTTGTTGGCGAAAATTGTGTGCGACCCAACCAGACAATCATGGGCGACGTGGGCGTAGGCCATGAAAAGACCCTTGTCGCCGATCCGAGTAACACCGCCACCGCCGGGCGTTCCACGGTGCAGGGTCACGAATTCACGAAACCAGTTGTCATCCCCGATCTCGAGGGTTGTGGCTTCGCCCGAGAACTTGAGATCCTGTGGTGGCGCACCCACCGAGCAGTGGCTCTCAAAACGATTACGGTCGCCGACCGAGGTCCCACCGCCAAATCGACAAAAGGGGCCGATCTCGCAGTCGGCACCGATGGTCACCCCCGCCTCGATCACGTTGTAGGGGCCGACCGACACGCCGTCGGCAAGGACCGCCGAAGGGTCGACGATTGCGGTCTCGTGGATACGAGCACTCATTTACGTTCTCCCAGGGCCGACATCATATCCGCCTCGCAGACGACATCGTCACCGACCAGGGCACGCCCGTGGATTTTGGCGAATGTTTTTCTCTTCGCCACCATCTCGACTTCGAAGATCAGCTGGTCGCCGGGCACGACCGGTTTGCGGAAACGGCAGTTGTCGATGCCGGTGAAAAAGATCAGCTTCCCCTCGCGATCCTCCACCTGACTGAAGAGGAGAAACCCGCCCGCCTGTCACCGGGGCACCGGGGAAGTGGCCGAGAAAGTGTGGTTCATTGAACGTCACGTTCTTGACAGCGCGGATGGTGTTCTCATCCATCTCCAGCACCCGGTCGATGAGGAGGAATGGATAGCGATGCGGCATCACGGCGAGGATTTCGCTGATGTCGTTCATGATGTGGCGCCCTCCAGTTCTTTGATTCGGGCTTCCAGCTGCTTGACCTTTTCGCGCAGCCCGTCAAGACGCTGCAGGCCGGCGTTGGCCTTGAGCCACTCGCGGTGTGGCCGAGCGGGAACCCCCGCCACGGTCGCCCCGTCGGGCACGTCCTTGAATACCGCAGCTCGAGCGGCCGCCACCACCCCATTGCCTATTTTGAGGTGTCCAGCGCAGCCTGACTGGCCCGCAAAGACCGTGTGGTGGCCGATCTCCGTCGAACCGGAGATACCGACCTGCGCCACCAACAAACAATGCTCGCCGATCAGCACGTTGTGGGCAATCTGCACCAGGTTGTCCATTTTGGTCCCGCGGCCGACCCGGGTCTCACCGAGGGCGGCGCGATCGATACAGACGTTGGCGCCGAGTTCCACATCGTCCTCGAGAACGACAATGCCCACTTGAGGCACTTTGTGGTGGACGCCGTCGACGGTCGCGAAACCAAAACCGTCGGCGCCGATGACGGTGCCGGACTGGATCGTGCACCGGTCGCCGATGTGGCAACCTTTTTCGATCACCACCCGTGGGTGAATCACACAGTCAGCACCAATCTCGACATCTCGGCCGAGCACACAGCCGGCGCCGATGATCGTGCCACTCCCGATACAGGCACCCGACGCCACCACACAGAGCGGTCCGATGCTTGCCTCTGGATCAACAACAACGTCCTCGGCCACGACTGCAGACGGGTGAATGCCGGCGGCCGGCCGCTCGGCTGGATAGAAGAGCTCAAGGGCCTTCGCCAGTGCCAGATACGGTTCGGAACAGACCAGCACATTGCGGCCCGGCAGAGCGTCGGCGTCAGCGATCAGGATCGCCCCGGCACGCGAGGACCGGGCGTCCTCCACGTACTTCGGGTTGTGGAGAAAGCTCAGGTCCTCCGCTCCGGCATCGCCGAGCGCCCGCACCGCCCTCACCACAAATTCGCCATCGCCGACCACCTCGGCACCGAGGCGGTCGGCGAGCTCTGAGAGTCTGACGCCTCGGCTCACTGAATGGTGTTGAACCGTCGAATCACATCATCCGTGATGTCGAGCGCTTCGTCCGCATACACCAGCCCGGACTGGAACTTGTTAAAGATCAGGCTGAATCCCTGCTCCTGACCGACTGTGTTGATGATCGGCAGAATGCGCTCCTCGAGTGCTCCAAGCTCGCGGCGTTGCGCTTCCTGGACCTCTCGCTGGGCATCGTCCTGGAAACGCCGGATCGCGATCTGCTGATCCTCGATCTCCTTGCTCATCTCCGCTTGCCGCGCCTCAGAGACCGTGAACCTCTGCTTGTTGAACTGATCCTGCAGCGTTGCAAACGTTTGCTGAAGGGCCTGTCCTTCCTGCGATTTGGCGTCGGTGAGACCCTTGAGGCGCAGCATGACCTCTTTGCCAGGGTCAGATTCGCTCACCACCCGCTGTACATCGATCACTGCGATCTTGGTTTGTGCGGCGGCCGGCAGGGCGGCCGCAGCCACCAGAACGACCAGGAACGCTCCACGAATTATCAAACGAGTCATTTTTCTGTCCTCCATGCTTGTTTTAAAAGGTCGTACCGATCGAGAACTGGAAGTCGCTGTCCTTCTCGTTCGGGTACGGGTCGAGATTGTAACCGTAAATGAACCTGATGGGGGCCTGGAAGATAGGCAGGAACACCCTCATCTCCACACCGGCGGTTCTCCGCCATAGGGAGAAGTCCCACCCCTGCTCCTCGTGATAGGTGTTGCCCATGTCGACAAACAGCACGAGCCTGACCGGCCCGCCGATCAGAAATTGGTACTCCAGGTTGATCTGCCAATATCGGTCACCGCCCTCGCGAGATCCTCCTGCAGTCAGGAAGTACTCTCCCTCTGCAGTTCGTGGGAGAACCGAGTAGTACGGTATCCCGCGCAACGAACGGTCGCCGCCGAGACGATAACGTTCGAACACCGGGATCTCAGAGTCGTTATACGTCAAGAACTGGCCGGCCTCGCCGTGATAGGCCAAGATGACCCTCTTACCCCATGGGACGAACTTGGTATAGCCGATTTCTGGACGCACGTAGTCATAATCACCACCGAGAACCCCGCCAGCGAATCGCATGCGGCCAAAGAAAGCGGACCCGCGGGTGGGGTTGAAAGGATCGTCCCTGGTGTCACGGTTGTAACCGGGTGTGAATGAATGGGTCTTTCCGCTGTATTCCTCGAAGGCGCGCTCATACGTGACACCGTCAACCGGAGGGATATCCTGCGGCCGGTCATGTCCAGAGGTTGGAGTTCCGACGGCCCCGAAATTCGAAATCAGAAAACGCGAATAATCATCCTGGAACGCGAGGAGCCCCGACACCGATGCAAAAGGTCCGACACCAAGACCGGTCGAAATTGTGAACCCGGTGGTCTCTCGCTGATAGCTCGAGAAACCGATCTGTTGCACGTCAACCGCGGATTTGAAAATCGAGGACCCGAGGAGGATGCGCCGGTCGAGGAAATAGGGCTCGGTGTAACTGAGTGAATACAGATCGGATCTCTTGCCGAACTGGAGCGAAACCCCGATCGAGTTCCCGCGGCCGAGGAAATTCCTGGTATTGAACTGGCCCTGCACGAAGAACCCGTCGAGTTCCGAATACCCGGCGCCGAACTGGACGTCGTTTCGGCCGACCTCATTGCCCTTGATCCTGACGTTGACCTTTTGGTTTTCGTCATCAAAGTCGAACTCGAGGGGCTCCTCTTCAAGCTTCCAGTAGCCGAGAGCGTTGACCTTGAAGACCGAAGCCCGGAAGAGGCCCATGTTCATGTATTGCCCTTCGGCAATCCGGAACTCGCGCCGCAACACCTTGTCTCGCGTCGTCGTGTTGCCCACGAAATCCAGCCGCCCGAGCCGGAATCGGTCTCCCTCGAACACGTCCACGATCACATCGACTATGTGTTCTTCGCCCTCACGTCTTTTCCACGACTCACCGGCGTAGGCATAGACATATCCGGTGTTTTGATAACCCTCCTGGACTTTTTCGATGCCCTGCGCGATGACCTTCCGGTTGTAGGTCTCGCCAGGTATCACGTTAAAGATCAACATCAGGCCCTCGGTCTTGAAGACCTTCGCCCCGATTACCTCAAACGTGCCCAACGTGTAGGGTGGACCTTCCTCGACCGGGATGGTCATCTCCATCCGGTAATCCTTCTTCTTCAGCGTTTCAGCGTCCGGTTTTTTGGCGACCAGGTTGAGCACCGGTTCGCCGATCTTGACATCGATGTATCCGTTGTTCTGATAGAAGGTGCGCAGGTTGTCTCTGTCCTCGTCCCACGCCTCCTTGGTATAGATGATCTTGTCCCCGAACATATAGCGCATGCTCTTCTGCTTGGTCTTCTTCATGACCCCGCGCAGCTTCGAGGACTCAAACACGTTGTTCCCGGCAAACTCGATATCCTTGATCTTGACCTTGCCGCCTTCGTCGATCGTGTAGACGACCTCCCGTTTGTTCTTCCCAACGGTGTCGACACGGAACTCAATTTCGGAAGAGCGAAAACCGTCGGCGTCGTAGACGTCTTTAATGGCGGATTGGATCCGGGACAGCTGCGACATCTTGAGCGGCACGTTTCGCGGAACCTCGACACCCTGCTCGTCGAGCTTGTCTTTGAGATCGGAGGTCTTGATCTTCTTGTTGCCATCGAAGCTGACCGAAATGACAAACGGCCTCTCTTTGACAACGACGTACAAGGTCACCGATCCGTCGCCGTGTTCCTGGGCCTCGATGACCACATCCTCAAAAAGACCCGAATCCCACAGGCGCCGATAGCCGTCAATAATGAGGTCGATATCCAGGGGATCTTCAGGTTCCAGCCCGAGGTAATAGGACACCGTGTCGACAGTGAGGGTCACACCACCTTCGACCACAATGTCACGGAGGATCACGTCCTCCTGCGCGACGGCCGGAACGGCGATCAACACGACTACACACAGGAGCACGACCCTCCGCATCAACCGACGTCCTGTCCGTGGATCACCGCATCTTCATTCATAATTCTCACGACCGGCCGACCTCCCTCGACAACCATGCGTATTTCAACAACACCTTCGTCTCTGTTAGAAATGAGAAAATCGGCCACCGTGTCCTCGACCCACAATTTGATGAGCCGACGCAGCGGTCGCGCACCCGCCAGGGGGTCGATTCCGCACTGGTCGAACAACCACTGCGCGACGTCGGAGGCAAAATGTAAACTGACATTTTGACTCTGCAGGATTTGAGACGTCTCCTCAAGCAGCAGCTCCGCAACTTTGAGCATGCTCGATTCGTCGAGCGCACCAAACACAATGATCTCGTCCAAACGGTTGACGAACTCCGGGGGAAAATGACGCCTCATCTCGCGATCCACGAGGTCGCGGGCCTGCGACGCGTCGACTCCCTGGCGATCGCTCGAAAAACCGACGCCGTCTCCATCGGCCAGCTGTCGGCCGCCGAGGTTCGACGTCATGATGATCAGGGAATTGGTGAAGTCGATGACATTGCCGTAGTTGTCCGTCAACCGGCCGTCTTCGAGGACCTGGAGCAACAAATTGTAGACGTCGGGGTGCGCCTTCTCGATCTCGTCGAGCAGCACAACCGAGTATGGGTTGCGCCGAACCTGCTCGGACAGCTGGCCGCCCTCCTCGAAACCGACGTAGCCTGGAGGAGATCCAATCAGCCGCGAGACGGTGTGTTTTTCCATATATTCAGACATGTCGAAGCGGACCAGGCGACGGTTGTCCTGGAATAGGAAACCCGCGAGCTGGCGCGCCACCTCGGTCTTACCGACGCCTGATGGCCCGAGAAAAATGAACGAACCGATTGGGCGGTCTGGGCTGGCGACCCCGAGGCGACTCCGGCGAATGGCGCGAGCGACCGCAGCTATGGCGTCGTCCTGTCCCACCACTCGTTGGCGGAGGATCTCTTCCATGCGACGCAGCCGGTCTGCTTCATCTTCGCCGATCGAGGTCACCGGAATCCCCGTCCACGAGGCAACCACTTCCTCCACGTCGCTCCGGTTCACGATGACCTTTTCGGGCGGCTCCTCAGCATGGGTCTGTTCGAGCATCTCGAGTTCTTCGCGGATACGAAGCTCCTCCTCGCGAAGATCGACCGCACGCTCGAAGTCCTTGCTGGAGATCGCTTCCTTCATCCGTGCCACGACGCTGCTGATCTCTTGTTGGACACTGCGAAGCGACGATGTCGCGCTGACCTGGCGGAGCTTGACCCTGGCCCCGGCCTCGTCGAGAACGTCGATGGCCTTGTCGGGGAACGCACGGTCCGTGATGTAGCGCCCGGCATGGCTGACGGCCGCCTTGATCGCGTTGTCAGAGTATCTGACGCCGTGGAACTCCTCGTATCGACTCCGAACGCCCTCGAGGATCGTGATCGTCTCCTCGTCGCTTGGTTGCCGGACCGTAACGGCCTGGAACCGGCGCGACAGAGCCCGGTCTTTTTCCACGTACTTGCGGTACTCGCGGACAGTTGTCGCTCCAATACAGGTGATTTCGCCTCGCGATAACGCCGGCTTGATGATGTTGGCGGCATCGAGAGAGCCCTCGGCCGACCCGGTGCCGATCAGAGAATGGACCTCGTCGATAAAGATAATGATTTCGGGGTGGTCGTGGAGCTCCTTGAGGAACCCCTTCAAGCGCTCTTCGAACTGGCCCCGGTATTTCGTGCCGGCCACCAGCAGCGATAGGTCGAGGGCGAGAATTCTTCGATCGGAGAGGTGGACGGGCACCGACCCCTCGACGATCCTGGTCGCCAGCCCTTCGACGATAGCCGTCTTGCCGACCCCGCTCTCACCCAGCAGCAGCGGGTTGTTCTTGGTCCGACGACTGAGGATCTGCACCATGCGCTCGACCTCTTCCTCGCGACCGATGAGCGGGTCGAACCCGCCATCGACAGCGATCATGGTGAGATCGCGGGAGAACTCGACAATATTGGGTGTCGCCTGAGCCGTCGCCTCGGCCTCCAGCTCACGACCTCGCCGCACCACCTCCTCGCGGAGCTGAAACAGCTCGAGACCGCGGCTCGTCAGGTACTGGGCGGCAGTCGATTCCTCGACGCGCAACAAACCCAACACCAGATGTTCGGTACCGACATTGGGGTGACCCATGCTTTCGGCCTCGTGGACCGCATAGGCAAGGGCCTTCTTGGTCTCCTCCGCGAGCGGCAGATCGGGAGACGTGCTCACCTGCTCCACGCTCATGCGCTCGCCCAGAAGCTCGTCCCGGAGCTCACGGGTGTCGATCCCCTTGCCGCCGAGAAGTTCGCCGAACACCGGGTCCGCCTCGCGCAGCATCCCAAGCAGGACGTGCTGCGAGGCGATCGATCGACTACTCGATCGGCTCGCTTCGTAGCGGGCGAAAAACAGGCTGCGCCTGACGTGTTCGTTGAATCGTTCAAACATCTTCGACATATTCGCCCGCAGGCGCGAGGCGGAACACACCATCGCACATGCGGGCCATCTCTTCGTCGTGGGTCACTATAATTGATGTCAATCCGGCCTTCAAATGCAGATCCCGAACCAGATCGAAAACGTGCTCCGAGTTTTTGCGATCAAGATTCCCGGTCGGTTCATCCGCGAGCAGGAGTCGCGGTTTCATGGCCAGCGCCCGTGCGACAGCGACTCGTTGCTGCTCACCCCCGGACAGCTGATCTGGAAAATGATGCGCCCGGTCCGAAAGACTTACGGCTTCAAGCAGTTCCTGCCCCCTCTCTCGAGCAGTGGCAGGCGTCTCACCGGCGATACGCAGCGGGAGAGCAATGTTGTCGACGGCGTCGAGTTCGTCGAGCAGGTAGTGGTGCTGGAAGACGAATCCGATCAAGCGGTTGCGCATATGGGCACGCTGCTCGC
>RCNC010011647.1_pt1 | contig 10054 bp, 8 predicted proteins | sample 2041301 | NCBI WGS metagenome assembly RCNC01 (sample SAMN09708231, study PRJNA481090) | Marine sediment metagenome, whole genome shotgun sequencing project. | biome: marine sediment; feature: ocean; material: sediment; isolation source: Sewage treatment plant 13A marine sediment (STP13A) ...
GCTTGTAGGAATAGATGAGCGCAACAACTTGAGTGATTCTTTAATAATGGGGATGATATTTGTCGGTTTTTTCTCCAGTTTTGTTTTACGTGCAAAACTTAGAAGCTGACGCACTACATCTTTTGCTCGGAGACTGGCTGTTCTGACTTCTTCCAAATTAAGTCGGGCTGGATTCCACTCTGGGACGTCATCCATAGCCAACTCAGCATTTCCGAGAATAATCCCCAAGATATTGTTAATATCATGGGCAATTCCACCCGCCAAAGTTCCAATTGACTCTATCTTATGTGCCTGGCGGAGTTGGACTTCGAGTCCTTTTTGTTCGCTTATGTCAATGCTGACACCCAGAGCAGCATACATTTCTCCTCTTTCATTGAGCAATGGGTATGTTGAAAATAAAGCGGGAAATTTTTCACCAGATTTCCTTACCAGAGTGGTTTCACCGGAAAATCCTATTTTACCTTCTCTCATTTGCTTATATGCTTCAGGAAACTTTGCAACATCATTTGGTAGGTGAAGGATAGATACGGGATTTCCAACCATCTCCGTTTTGCTATAGCCAAATATTTTTTCAGCTCCTGGACTGAATTCCAGTACTATGGGTTCATGGTCTTGAGCGTCAGTTATTATAAACGACACTTTTTTCGCAGCTTCAAAAACAGCTCGGAGTCGTTCCTCACTTTCCCGAAGCGCCTCCTCTGCCATGGTGGTCTGGATTATCTGAGCGGTTATTCCGGCAAGACTTTCAAGCTGAGCGTCCTCTTCGGAAGAAATTGCTTGCTTGCTGAATAAGGCCAAAACACCAATAACCCTCCCGGTAGCCGAAAGAAGCCTATATCCCGCAAAGGAAACCAGGTCGAGCTTTCTGGCCCATTCATGATCGTGAATACGAGGATCATTTATAACATCATTAGTTATAAATTTCGGTTCATCCTCCGCAGCGACCCTTCCGATTTTGTAGCAACCTAATGGCACTCGCCGGTGTCCACCGTCTATATGGGTGTAGCGTCCAGAACTGACCATAAGATGAAGACAACGTTCTCGGTGGCGGCAGACATTTGGCCCCTCTGTAATTTTAGCATGCTGGCATTCAGAATCACATAAATCTCCGGGTTTAATCATCCAAATCCGGGCAAAGTCAGCTTTGAATATTTTAACTATTTCAACATTGATTAGTCTAAGTTTTTCGTTAAGACTGCCTGAGCCAAGCAGTTCTTCATTTAGATGATTCAAACGTTCTGTTCGTTCCAGGGCCTGCTTGCGATAGTTAATCTCTTTTATCAACTCTTCATTTTTGATTAACAGCTCATCAGTTTTTGATTTTACCTGTACTCTTAACATTAAACCAACAGTAAAAAACAGAGAAAGAAGAGCCACGAAGCTGATTATAATCCACTTAAACCATCTTCCCAACGTTGGTTTTACTCCAATACCGAACCAATTAGTTAACGCCTCATGGTAAATGGACTGCTGATTTTTTTTAAGTTCTCTGAGGTAACTATCCAGCGTATACAAAAGTTCTTGGTTTTTTCCTTTTGGAGCAGCCCAATATAGCTTTTGGGGACTTAAAAGGATTGAACTTTTGGCAATATCATAATCTCTTTCACGTTGTAGGCCATAAATCTGGCTAACCAACCCCGCTTCACATCGACCTATTTCAACCATTTCTAAGACATCTTCATATTCGAAGGCTTCAATAAACCGGCATTGTATTCCAAATTGATTTACTAATTCCCTTAAATTATTAAAATATATATCATTTTGGAGTACGGCAATTTTTTTGCCTTTAAGATCAACAATCGATTCAATTTCAGATTTCTTGTTAAGATACATTTGACCCCAGTTGGTAATGATGCTTTCAAATGTATAATCAAAATTTCTCCCTCTTAATTCAGAATAGGCTATACCCCCCAACAGATCTATCTTTCCACTTTTAAGATTACTAAGACATTCTGGCCATGAGCTGGGAACATATTCGATATCCCAACCTTCTTTATTGGCAATATACTCCAAAATATCTATGAAAAATCCTTTGATTTTTCCGTTGTCCTCACTGAATGTTAACGGGGTATTTTGAGTAACACCAACTCTAATAGGATCAACAGATCCTGCTGGTAAAGGAGCTATTAACTGCATAAAAAATAGAGAAATCAGTAAAAAGCAATATTTTCGCATTTGGCAAACCCTCAAAATACAATAAAAAAAGCTCATACCATGGCATCGTTTAGAACTTTGTATGAGCTTCTAATCGTCACATAAGGCCTTCTTTTTGATTTTTATTATATTTAAACCTATAGAAGTCATAAATGATATGTTTATTTTCGATCGGGATCGACTTGAAATCGTATCCGTTTTAATACGATAGCTCACAGCGCACTTGTCCCGCTTAAAGCGGGATTCGCTTCCCATGAACACTTACGAATAATCAGTGAGCCTTCAGAAAATTCTTAACCATGGGAATAATTCTGTCTGCCGCATCTTCAAGAACATAATGGCCGGCATCCTTGAAGGTCTTTACTTTTGCATCAGGAAAACGGCGCTGCCACTCCAAAAGATAATCCATATCAAAGACAAAATCGTGCTCACCCCATAAAATGAGCATGGGAATGTGTTTCAATCGATGCAGGTTGTCATCCACATATTTTGCAAGGCTGTAACTCGGATCCTTTTTTTTGACAGGAATATCCTGAACAAACTTTAATGTTGCGATCCTATTGTTCCAGCTATTGTACGGAGCAATAAGGCCCGATTTTACATCTTTTTCAAGGCCCTTGTAAGAGGCCATGAAAAGCGCACCACCGGCGAAAATATTAAAACCGAGCACCGCCAACGTAGCAAACGGCTTGATATTTCGTATCAGCCGAAGTCTTACAGGGAGTGCTTTACCCTCCGGTAAAAGAAAGGCCGCGGTATTCATGATGACCAATCGGTGAATCCTTTCCGGATGTCTCAAAGCGTACGCCATACCGATCATCCCTCCCCAGTCGTGGAGTATCAGTGTTATCTTTTGGTTTATCCCTAAGGTGTCGAGAAGATTCTCCAGATCGTCGACACGGCTCTTCAGGCGATAATCATATTGATCGATATCCGGTTTGTCCGACAGCCCGCACCCGATGTGGTCCGGCACAATGGTGCGAAATTGTGGTGACAAGCCTTTAACCAGGTTGCGAAAATAAAACGACCAGGTGGGATTTCCGTGAAGCATGATCACCGGGTCCCCCGCACCTTGGTCAAGGAAGTGATAATTCAGACCGTTTATTTTTATGTAATGGGATTTAAACGGGTAAAGATGGCGAATTGTAGAAATGTCAATATGTTTGGTTTTAAGTAGCATCCAGTCTTTTAGTCCGAATATTTCATGAAATTTTTCGAGAGGATTTTTTATTGGCAATTTATTCATGCCACCGATATGGAAGAATGGAATATTGGGAATTAAAGCAAAGATAAACTATTTAAATGGTCAAAAAATCCTTTACACCCATCATTCCATTACTCCATTATTCCATTACTCCCTCCGGGGCGTAGGCCCTACCCTCCGGCCTGTAGGCCCTACGGGCTGGAAGCGGAGCCGGAGGCCAATTGGGGCGAAGCCCTTACTCATCAAGCTTAAACAGCTTTCGGGTAACGTCGAGATAAACGGACTTGTCCTGGTGTTGTCCATTGCTTTTTAGCAGCATCGTGGGATCATGAAGTATTTTATTGACCATTGCATCCGTCATTCTGTTGATGGCCATGATGTCGTCAGCCGAGAGATGCTTTACTGTGTGCAGCGTTTTTTTTAATTCTCCTTTTGCTATTTCCTCGATCTTTTTTCTCAATTCAACAATCGTCGGTATGACTTCCAGGCTTTCGTACCAGTGCCGGAAGCTGATCACGGCCTCATCAACGATTCTTTCTCCTTTTGTCGCTTCCTTGTTGCGATCCTTGACATTTTCATCAACAATCCCTTTGAGGTCATCAATATCATAAACATATGAATTGGAAAGCCGGTTGATTTCCGGATCTATATCACGAGGGACGGCAATGTCGATAAAGAAAAGGGGGCGATTGCGACGCCGGCGTATGATTCCTTTGACATGATTTCGAGTCACCACGTAACCGGGAGAACCGGTTGAGCTGATGATGATATCCACCTGTTGTAAAGCATCCTCAATTTCATCGAACCGGATCGCCTGTCCCCTAAATTTCCTGGCCAGGTCAACACCGCTCTCAAACGTTCTATTGGCAACCAGGATATCCTCTGCCCTGTTTCGAATCAGGTGTTCCACCGCCAGCTCCGCCATTTCTCCGGCGCCGATAAGCAGCACTTTTTTTCCTTCAAAGGTTCCGAAAATTTTTCGACCCAGTTCAACGGCCGCATAACTGATGGACACTGCATGATCTCCAATCCCGGTTTCAGTCCGAATCCGTTTGGCCACGAAAAAAGTACGATGGAGTATTTTGTTCAAAAGAACACCGGAAGTCTTCGTTGTGGCGGCCATTTGATAGGCTTCTTTTATCTGTCCCAGGATCTGTGGCTCTCCCACCACCATGGAATCAAGACTGGCGGCAACCCTGAATACATGCCGGACGGCATCATCACCTTCATGAATATAGAGGGATTTTTCAAATTCGGAAACCGGAAGATGTTTTAATTCGGAAAGAAAATCTTTAACAGCATCCACCGCATTCGTTTTGTCCCGGACAATCATGAGAACTTCCACACGATTACAAGTGGAAAAAAGCATCACTTCACGGATAGACGGAAGTTCCCGAAACGCTTTGAGGGCAACGGATGTCTCATCCTTTGAGACGGCAAGGCATTCTCTCAGCGCCACCGGCGCTGTTTTATGATTCAATCCCAGTAATACGATGTCTAACATATTTCTTGATGCGTGAATTTGTAAATGTGATTGCATTATTTAAGTTTGAAATGCCCAACCCGAATAAACCGTAAAAGTGACTAAAGTTTGAAGTGAGCTAAAGTGCCTAAAGTTATGGAGTCGCTTCGCTCCGCTGATTTTATATAATTGACAGAATTCCTTAACCCTGGCCCAGACCGATCACCAATACTCTATGCTAAAAAAGTCATGTTTATAATGTTACATAAGTCAGATAAATATATTGAACGATTCGCACCAGGGCGGGCTTTAGCTTTTAGTTCACTTTAGGCACTCTGAACAACCTTTGGTAGGGCTGAAGAATAATTGCCGGATACAGACAGCTATGTTTCTATAGATGAAGCTAATATGACCGAACTGACATTTGCACAAATCGACCAGACCGTGCTGGACACCCTGAAACCACCGGGTCGCAACTACTGGGTGACCCTTGGAATCCTCTTTATGGGGGTGCTGGCCGGTGCGGCCTGCTGGATCTATCAGATCCTGACAGGCATCGGTGTGGCCGGAATGAACAATCCGGTGGCCTGGGGGACCTATTTGATCAATTTTGTTTTCTGGGTAGGGATCGCGCATTCGGGGACCCTGATCTCCGCGATATTGCACCTGCTTAGGGCCGGCTGGCGAAATCCCATTGCCAGGGCTGCCGAAACCATGACGGTTTTTGCAGTCTGTATTGCAGGGCTCTTTCCATTTATTCATCTGGGCCGCGTCTGGTTGGTGTTTTACATGTTGCCGGTGCCCAACCAGCGGACGCTTTGGCAAAATTTTCAATCACCGTTAATGTTCGATGTGGTGGCCATCAGCACCTATCTGACAGTCAGTTCACTGTTCTGGTACACCGGGATGCTGCCGGATCTTGCCGTTATTCGGGATCGGGCAACGGGTCTTCGAAAGAAGATTTTTACCGTCATCTCCCTGGGCTGGACCGGCGCACACGATCAATGGCGCCATTACACCCGGGGATATCTGTTTTTCGCCGCTTTGGCCACCCCCCTGGTAATTTCCGTGCACAGCGTGGTGTCATGGGATTTCGCGCTTGGCGTTGTTCCCGGCTGGCACACGACGATTTTTGCACCCTATTTTGTGGCCGGCGCCATCCACTCGGGGCTGGCCATGGTGCTGACCCTGATGATTCCCCTTCGAAAGATCTTTCATTATGAAAAAATTATCACCACCGGTGTTCTGGAAAATGTGGCCAAAACCATCATTTTTACCGGATTGATTGTGGGGTTTGCCTATGCCACGGAATTTTTCATGGCCTGGTACAGCCAAAACCCGTTGGAAATAGCCATTTTCAAATACCGCCCCACAGGCGACTATGCCGTTGGATTCTGGATCATGGTGATCTGCAATACAATTATCCCTTTACTCTTATTTTTCAAACATATCCGGACGTCGATTTTCTGGCTGTTCGGCATTTCAATACTTATCAATATCGGTATGTGGTACGAGCGTTTTGTCATTATTATCTCCAGTGTGAGCCGTGACTTTATCCCCCATGCCTGGGGGCTCTATTCGCCGACGATGATCGAATTCGGCATCATGCTGGGTGCATTTTGTCTGTTCTTTTTCTTTTTCTTGCTCTTTGTGAAACACCTGCCGTCGGTGTCCATGACAGAGATGAAGGAAATCCTCCATCAAGGAGAAAATCATGCCGGCTGAATATCGGGTCATGGGCCTTTTCACGGATGAAAATCAAGCCATATCCGCCATCAGGGATATCAAGGATTCGCCCTGGCCGATGCATCGCGTGCACAGCCCGATTCCCAGCCATAAAATAGCCGATGCCCTAAAATTGAAAAAGAGCAAGGTGGGCTATTTTACCCTGGCCGGCGGCATTACCGGCTTTTTTGCCGGCTTTCTTCTGGCGGTGTTTACCGCCTCTCAATGGCATCTCATTGTCAGCGGAAAACCGGTGATTTCCCTGGTACCGTTCTTTATCGTTGGCTTTGAGTTTACCATTTTGTTTGCTGTATTCGGAAATGTGGTGGGGCTCATCCATCAGATGCGACTTCCGGAATACAAGGGACTCGAGCAGTACGACCCCCGCTGTTCAGGGGATTGTTTCGGTGTTATGGCGTCGTGTAAAGCGGAAGAACTGGAAGAACTTAAACACTTTTTTCAAAGCAAAGGCGGAAAGATAAAGGTTATTTAAAATGGGCCTGTTTGAAGACATTAATACCGCCCGGATGTTACTGGATTTGCCTGAACGTGCGACCATGGAAGATATCAAGTCGCAATACAGAGCATTGATCCGAGAATGGCATCCGGATCGGTGTAAAGCCGACAAAGAGACTTGCAAGGAAATGACCGTCCGAATCATTGCCGCCTACAGGCTCATCAACGATTACTGTAAAAACTATGAATATTCTTTTTCAAAAGAGGAAGTGAGCAACTATCTTTCGGCAGAGGAATGGTGGTTTGAACGTTTCGGACGCAGCCCGTTATGGGGCAGTACTCGTAAGCCCAAATAAGCGTTAAAGATGGATATGTCATCGGACCATAACAACAACGAAGGTGTTTTTCGAAAAAAACCTATGATGCTGATTTGCCTGACGCTGGTGGTGATCGGTTTCGGTTCTTTTGTTTTAGGTCTTACGGGCCGGCATCCTGAAAGGGCCTGGCAGGCGTATTTGATCAATTTTCTGCTGTGGTCAGCCATCGCTCAGGGCGGCCTGCTTTTTTCCGTACTTATGCATACCGTAAAGGCCCGGTGGAGTGGACCTTTATCCAACCTTGCCGAATCTTTCACCGCTTTTTTTCCTGTTTCCTTCGGCCTTTTTTTAATTCTCTTTTTGGGTAAAAATTACATCTTTCCCTGGCTGCATCAGGATCTTCACGGTAAAGAGGTTTGGCTGAACGTCCCGTTTCTGTTTACCAGAGATGTTGTGGGGCTGCTTGTCCTGTATGGATTAGGGTTTGCCTATCTCTATCATTCCTTGTGGCTGAAACTGGATCGCTCCATATCGGATGGAAAGATTCGAAAATACTTATACAAGCGTTGGGATAGAAGCATTCCCGATGTACAGCGATGCAACAGCAGAATGACGGTCATCGGTATTCTTTATATACTTGCCTTTGCGCTGATCCTGTCGCTGATCGGTTATGATCTGGTGATGAGTACAGATCCCCACTGGTATTCCACGCTGTTCGGCGCCTATACCTTTGTCAAGGCGTTTTATATCGGTCTGGGGGGTCTCATTATCCTGGCCTCCATACTGCATCTCAATCCTGCAATTGAGTTCAAGCTGAAACCGTCGGACTTCCATGATATCGGCAAACTCTTTTTTGCATTTTGTCTGGTTTGGGGGGACTTTTTCTACGTCCAACTGGTGGTTATATGGTACGGCAATATTCCCGAAGAAACCGCCTACCTTATTGAACGAACCATGACGCCGCCCTGGAATTATCTGGCCTGGTTTGTCTTTATCATCTGTTTCATCCTTCCGTTCGTCATTCTGTTGAACAAGAAGGTTAAAACAAAGCCCCAGTTCATGAGTATCCTCTGTACGGTGGTTATTATGGGGATATGGCTGGAACACCTGTTGCTTGTGGGACCTGCATTGAATCACCATGCGTCCTCTCTTCCTTTAGGACTTACCGATGGTCTCATTTTTCTTGGTTTTCTGGGTCTCATCTCATTGGCGGTGATGACCTTTCTGAATCTGTTTCCCGAACTTCTTCGGGGTGAAACCAGGGAGGTGAAGTGATGGAAATTCTGCTGACCTCCCTTGCACTGGCAACGGTCCTGGTTTTGGCCGTGTTGATCGGCACCCGGGGGCGACCCATGAAATTTATTGTTGCTGTCGGCAACGCCGTTACTCTTTTGGCAAAGAATATGGCTGCGGTGTTCTGGACCGGACTCATTATTTTCCTGGTGCTCGGCTTTTTGTATTTTTTTTATGCCTCGCCGGCGACAAGTATCGGCCCTGAGCAACCCATTCCTTTCAGTCACCGGGTCCATGCCGGTGTCAAGGCGATTCAGTGCCAATTCTGCCACCCGTATGTGGGCCGGTCGATCCATCCGGGGTTGCCGCCGGTTGAAAAATGCCTCTTTTGTCACAATTACATCATTGCCAATCATCCGTGGATTCAAAAGGAACACGAATATTTTAACACCCAAACCCCGACACCATGGAAAAAAGTCTTCTATCTTCCGGAACATGTTTTGTTCAACCACGAGCGGCACATTAAAAAAGACTTCAAATGCATAGAATGCCACGGACAGATCGAGAATATGGATCGGATTCCGGCAAAACGATTCCAAATGGGGTTTTGTATCGAATGCCATAAAAAGAACAATGCAAACTTGGGATGCTGGCTGGCGTGCCATAGCTAAGGAGAAGCAATTGACCGGCAAATCACAACCGTTGACACAAAATTATTTGACCGCTAAAGGCTTTTGCCTCACCTCGGCGTTCTGGTTTGTTGTTGCCACCTCAATGGGGCTCCTTGGCGCTACCGAGCTCATTGCGCCCGATCTCACCGCAAATATCGGCTGGCTCGTATTCGGGAGGATTCGACCCATCCATGTGAATTTGGTGCTTTTCGGATTCGTCACTCCCGGTCTTCTTGCCGCTGCATTCTATTATGTACCCAGACTGCTTAGGACCGAGCTCTACAGCGAAAAACTCGGGGTCGTCACGGTCCTGGCGTGGAACGTTACCCTGGTCTTTGCTGTTGTGAGTCTGGCTTTAGGATATTCTCAAGGTCGGGAGTATGCCGAAATGATCTGGCCTGTTGACATATTGGTCGTTTTGGCGTTTGCGCTGGTGTTTGTTAATCTGATCATGACCGTTTCCCGGCGAAAGGAGCCGATGCTTTACGTTTCTGTCTGGTACGCATGTGCCGGTGTGGTGCTGACGACCGTTACGTTTGCCCTTGGAAATGTCATCTGGCGGCCCAACAGCGGTTCTTTGGTGGGTATCCCGGATGCGATTCTTCTCTGGTTTTACGGCCACAATGTTTTCGGCCTACTTTTGACGCCCCTGTCCGCCGGCGTGGCCTATTATGTAATACCCAGGGCCTGCCGCGCGCCGCTTTACAGCCACACCCTCTCCTTGTTCGGTTTTTGGTCGCTGCTGGTGGTCTACACCCATATCGGGACTCACCACCTGCTTCAGGTGCCGGTTCCCACCTGGCTGAAAGTTATTTCGATAGTGGACAGCGTG
>RCNC010003647.1_pt1 | contig 10053 bp, 8 predicted proteins | sample 2041301 | NCBI WGS metagenome assembly RCNC01 (sample SAMN09708231, study PRJNA481090) | Marine sediment metagenome, whole genome shotgun sequencing project. | biome: marine sediment; feature: ocean; material: sediment; isolation source: Sewage treatment plant 13A marine sediment (STP13A) ...
ATCATTATGGAAAATAAACAGATTCCTTATTTTGAATCATTACTCGAATATTTTTCACTTATCCTGAAAATAATATTTGACAATTCTTAAATAAAACAATAAGTACCGAGTTTTGTTGTTATAAAAATACAAATAAAACTTATGAAAGGAATTTTCTTTTTACTTACCCTTTCCGTGTTCTCCCTGGCTTCTGCAAAAGTATACTATGTGCAGGACCCGGCTTATAATGAGAATGCAAGCGATTTAAATCCCGGGACAGATATTATGCGTCCATGGGCCACATGGCAAAGGGCCTTTAACTCAGTCCAGCCCGGAGATACTGCATATTTCAGAGGGGGTACCTGGTTGCCCAGAACGGATGATTATGGCAATGTGACCATATACCATCCTTCAAGCGGATATGGATACCATGGCTCAAAATCTAAACCGGTCTGCTTCTTTGCCTATCCGCCGGATGTGGAACAGGGAAATATGCCTGTACTTGATTGCAGATATACCCATCCGAGCACCAACAATCATGTAGGACTTTACATAAGCACTACCGGCTACGTGGAATTCAAAGGTTTGAAAATTACCAATGTCCGCTCATGGCCCAGGGAGTCGGGCGAAATGTGGTGTGCGGGAATCATGGCAAATCGTTTCAAACACCTTACCCTTGAGCGCATGACCACCTCCTTTATTGGCGGGGCCGGAGTCTTCCTGATGGAACACGATACGCTATTTATGATTAACTGCGATTCACATAACAATTGCGATAGTCTTGATGTGGAAAAGCCGGGGAATGACGCGGACGGATTCACATTTGGTGATGGTACTACCTCAGGTGATCATAAATATGCTTATATAGCAGGTTGTCGTGCATGGAACAACTCGGACGATGGTTTGAATATTGTGACCCGAAAACACCTGATAATGCGCGATTGCTGGTCCTGGAACAATGGCTACCTGGAAGGGGACGCGAACGGATTTAAGATGTCTTTAAGTCACTTAAAGACTACTTGGAAGAGACAGGTGTATAATTGTATTGCAGCCTATAATGATGAGGCAGGCTTTATTGATTTGAACCTGGATGAAGAGATAGGACCATTTATGGAGTATTTAAACAATACAAGCTATGTCTGTGGCAAGGGTTTCGGCAGCGGTCCGGGTGATGTTTTTTCTTGTTCTCAGCATCCGGCTTCGGTCATCTATCGTAACAACATTTCCTATGCCCCATCTGGTCCCTATCAGGCCTCCTTTAAGGCATGTGATTATAACTACCCCACCTACGTCACCCAGGATCATAACACCTGGGTACAGACAGGAGAATATTTTCATACAGAAGCCAATCCATCCTATTCTGTGTCAGCCAACGATTTCATTTCGATGGACACAGCCCAGTTGCGATGGCCCCGAAAAGCTGATGGTTCCTTACCGGATATCGATTTCTTCAGATTGAACGCTAGCAGTGATCTTGTAAATGCGGGAATCGATGTGGGTCTTGCCTTTTTTGGTCCGGCACCCGATCTGGGAGCTTTTCAAAACGGACCCTTTTCGGTGGAACTGGTTGCTCCTCAGGTATTCAAAGAATTCATGAAAGGAGATAAGATTGTTATGCATGCAAAAGTGAAAGGTCTTGCAGAAGACATCGAAGAAGTGATATTTTACACCGAAGACCGGGAAAGAACGCTGGGAAGCGGGGAGCAGATAGCTCCTTCCCTGTGGGAATTTACCTGGGAAAGTGATGTTACAGGATACCAGGATCTCAGGGCGGTTGCCTATGGTTCAGGGGGGGAAACAGCCACAAGCGCCATACTGAAAATCCGGCTCCTTTGGCCGGCCGGGGATAGCCTGGCCCTTGCCGATGATACACATTGCAAAATAGTACCCAACCCCAATGACGGGTTTTTTTTTCTGGAACTGCAGGAGCCATTGACTGAAAGCTGTGACATACATATTATTTCCATGACGGGACAGCTTATGGCAGTGGATAGGATGGAACAGGACGAGCTGATTAAGGATTTGGATGTTTCTGCCCTGCCCCCTGGTATGTACAAGATTCAAATGGAGAATGGGAAAAATCCTCCGCCCTGCATTAATGGTCTGAAAATGGTGCTTAACTAAACCCCGATCAGGGCATCAGAATCGGCAAAATCCTGTTCGTAAATTTTTTCCTTTAAGGCTGCATCTACACAATCCATTAAAGCTCCCAGCTTTTCAGTGCTCATGAATTCAACATCTGGCCACCTCTTTACAATTTCGTTCAGGAGGATGGATAATTGTCTTAGTCCCTGGTCCCGGTTCTCCCTGTTCAACTCACCCACAAAGTTCACCCTGTGTGTGCTGATGATGGCTGGCTTTTGCCAGCTAAATGCCATATCTATATCTTTCAGGCACCTATCCACTCCGTAATGGCCCTCTCTACTGGGTTCAAAAACACAGTTTCGCAGAATGTAACGTATTCCATAACGATCCTTTTGCCCGTGATAATGCAGTCTGGTTCTTGTCTTGCCTGAGCTGCGAGCCTCACTCTGTATCTTGGATCCCGACCTGTATCTGATCCCCATTCCGGCCAATACCTGGTTCAGGCAGTTATTGAATACACCGTTGGGAGGCACAAAGAAAACAGCTCGATATCCAAATATTTTCTCAAATAAACGGAGCCCGTCACAAATCACAGCCCTGTGATATTCCAGATCCTCCGGAGCGGCCAGATCAAATGCTGCCTGATAGCTTGAAACATTATTCATAGAGGGTTTAAAGCCCCATACGCCTTCCTTAAAAGCAGATAGAGTTTGCTTCTCCGAGGCCTGAAGGGCTTTCATCCATGCGATTACATTCAGATGTTCCCGGCCATGCATTTCTGGAACAAAAAGCTCTTTTTCCATCCCCTCTTTCCAGAGTTCAAAGGCATTTTCACATCCCGGGAAACGTTTCAGGGTTTCCGTAAAAGGTTCGTAAAAATACTCCCGAAATCCATGGGCCTCAATCTTTTTAAAATCGGGATTGGCAACCACACATACCGAGGTGAGAACAGCATGGTTTCCGATGCCGTCCTTTACGCTTGAAAGAACTTCAAATAGGGCTCCAAGGTCCTGCCTTGTTGCCAGGGTATCATACAGGTTGAATCTCTGGATATCACCATGGCGCAGATTAATGCCCGATTGCTCCAATCGCCTGAATGATTCCATGGAAGGCATGCGTATGCTGCCCCAGTCATCCGATTCGATTACAACAATACGTCTTTTTGATTTCCAGTCAGGGATATTTGAGAGTTCCTTTACGATGGACCTGACACAAATTTTTCCCATAACAACTATTCGTTTTTAGCTCTCATTCTCTAAAAACAGGACAGAATTCAGGCTCAGATCCCGAATCCAGGTTATTTCCATGGGGCACTAATTAAATATACTTATAATTTCCTGCTTAGGAGCATCCGGTTCATATCTAATAAGATAAGTGTTAATATCTTTTACCACATCCCTGTACTGAAATGTTAAATCCCCAGAGTCCGGCAATATTAATGGCTATATTTCTTTATACATTTACATTCATATAAAATTCCCTGTCCACCTATGAAAAGCTTGCTCTTTCTGATTTTCCTTCTCCTGTCTTCTCTTGTTTCCGGAAGCGTGTATTATGTTCAGGAACAGGCTTACAATGAGCATGCCAGTGATGGAAATCCGGGTAAGGATATAAATAGACCCTGGGCGAGCTGGCAAAAGGCCTTTAATACAGCCCGGCCAGGTGATACGGTTTACTTCAGGGGGGGCACCTGGTATCCAAGAACGGACGACTATGGCAACGTGACTATTTACCATCCTTCCAGCGGGTATGGATATGCTGGCACGAAGTCCGCGCCCGTCTGCTTTTATGCCTACCCACCTGATGTGGCTCAGGGAAACTTACCGATACTTGACTGCAGATATACCCATCCCAGCACCAACAACCATGTGGGCCTGTACATTAGTACTCCAGGCTATGTGGAATTCAAAGGACTGAAGGTATGCAATGTCCGCTCCTGGCTGCAGGAGTCGGGAGAGATGTGGTGTGCAGGAATCATGGCCAATGATTTCAGGCATCTGACCCTGGAACAAATGACCACGTCCTATATTGGTGGAGCCGGATTCTTCCTTATGGAGAATGATACTTTGTACCTCCTTAACTGCGATTCACATCACAATTGTGATAGTCTGGATGTGGAACTGCCAGGAAATGATGCGGATGGATTCACCCTGCTAGATGGAAATCCGGAAAGTGACACCTTCAATATTGCTTATATCCATGGGTGCCGGGCCTGGAACAACTCGGACGATGGTTTCGAACTTTCAAATTATAAACAACTGGATGTACATGATTGCTGGTCCTGGAACAACGGCTACCTGGAAGGAGACCCCAATGGTTTCAAACTGAGCTACAGCCATTTAAATCGCACCTGGAAAAGAAAGATATATAACTGCATTGCAGCCTGCAACGAGCGTACCGGTTTTACTGATGTGAACCTGCATTCCGATAGAGGACCCTTCATGGAGTATCTGAACAATACGAGCTATCTCTGTGGCAATGGCTTTGGCAGTAGCCCGGGCCAGGAATTTGATTGTTCAAGCCATCCGGCTTCGGTCATCTATCGCAATAACATCTCCTATGCCTCCACGGGCCCCTATCCGGCCACCTTTAAAGCCTGTGATTATGGCTATCCCACCTATGTCACCCAGGATCATAACACCTGGGTTCAGACGGGAGAAGAATTCCAAACGGAAGCCAATCCCGCTTACTCTCTGTCGGCGGAGGACTTTGTTTCCCTGGATACAGCTCAATTACGCTGGCCACGTAAAGCGGATGGTTCCCTACCGGATATCACCTTTCTCCAGTTGAGAAGCAACAGTGATCTTATTAACGGGGGGATTGATGTGAGCCTGGCCTACTTTGGTCCGGCTCCCGATCTGGGAGCAATGCAGTACGGTGCCTTTTCGGTGGATCTGCTAAGTCCTGTGTTTTGCACGGAATTCCGCAAAGGGGATCCCATTCTTATGCAGGCCAGGGTGGCAGAGAATCCTGAAGCAATCCAGGAAGTGGTGTTTTACACCGATAATCTGGAGAGAATGCTGGGAAATGGGGAGCAGCACTATCCTTCCATCTGGCAATATACCTGGGAGAGTGATGTTCTTGGATACCAGGACCTGAGGGTGGTTGCTCGCGATTCACAGGGGGAGACAGCTACATCCTCCATCTCCAGAATCCGGATCATATATCCACTCTATGATAGCCCTTCCCTGTCCGATGGCGACAACATGGGCAAGATCATACCCAATCCCAACGACGGGTTTTTTTTTCTGAAATTGAAGGAGCCATTGAAGGAAAGCTGTGATATTCACATTATTTCCATGACAGGACAAGTTATGGCTGTGGAAAGAATGGAGCAACATGAGATAAGGAAGCAGGTGGATGTATCAGCCCTGCCCCCGGGTCTGTATAACATCCTTTTGAGAGCAGGGAAGGATGCTCCCCTCTCCGCTCAGGTCCTGAAAATGGTGCTTCACTAAACCCTGATCAGGGTATCACATTTGGCAAAGGCCTGGTCGTAGGTCCTCTGGAAAGTCGAGAAATCAAATTCCCGGTTTTCCATCCAGGCCAGAATGGCTGCAGGGTAATTTGCACCCGACATCTGGGAAAAGGGATAACCTCCCCCAAAACGTGGATTCAGCTCTAGCAGGTAGTACTTCCCATCCTTTTCAAACATATCGCAATCCACATTCCCAATATGACCCAGGGCATTCCCTACACGAAATCCCAGCTCCTCCAGTTCGGGTTTGTTCCTAAGCACGGATTTATCTGTCTCTCCTGCACGCATGGCCAGTTTCTCCTTCACATACACCTGTACAGTCTTGCCCGAGAAGTCATTCAGGATGTCCAGACCATATTCGGTACCATCAATGAGTTCCTGGATCAACACGGATCTCTCTGTGTCCTCCTTGCTGGCCTCAGAAAGTATGCTGCGCGATACCCTGAGCGTAACCAGGCGATAAGCCAGCTCCAGTTCTTCCATATCGGATGGAAACTCCAGGCCTATGGAGGCACTCCCCCAGCGGGGTTTAACCACTACCGGGAAAGATATTTCACCAGATTCAAGGGCCTTAAGGGCCTCATCCAGGTCAAGATAGGTTCTTGGTGTCCCCATATGCAGTTCCTCACAAAACTGAACCGTCCTGTACTTATCAAAACAAATATCAATTACCTCTTGCTCAGAGATCAACAGACGGATCCCCGCCTCTTCAAAACTCTGCCGGTGAGGAGAGAGGACCGGCAACTCAAGGTCGTTCAGGGATATGAGTAAATCGACCTTTTCCTCCAGACAGATCTGAAGAATCTGATCCACATATCCTTCTGCATAGACGTCTGAAACCACACGTGCCACATCGGCCAGTGCCATGGCAGGTGCGGTCTGGCTCATATCGGCGGCAATAATTTTTCCTGAGCCACCTGTGGCTTCTTTAAAATACTCCAACAGGTAGTTCCGCCTTCCGGCGCATGTAAATAGTACATTCATAATCAGTGCATTAAATTCAACAGGCCCCCTGTATGCCAGAAGACCAACGGTGCATTTACCTCTTCCTTTGCTATCAGATCCAGCATACCGTAAAAGGCTTTCCCAGTATAGGTATTGTCCAGTATCAGTCCCGTTTCACGAGCCATCCTGGCAGTAAAATCTGTTAGTTCCCGGGTATATTGTCCATAAGCTCCAAAGGTATAGAGGTCCTCAAAATATATTTTATCCTGGTACGATTCCGGACTCTCATCCACGAAGCCAAGAGATTCCAGGATGGCACTATGGCCTCTTTCCTTAGTTCTGGCTACAGAAATTCCCTGGATCCTGGTTTGGGACCACCCCAGCATCCGGCATCCTGCCAGCAAACCTGCCTGGGTTGATCCTGTTCCCGATGCTAGAAAAATACTGGCAGGCGGATCGTCCTGGGGCCAGATCTGCTGAAATTCCAGCATGGCTTCTTTATATGCCAGTACACCAGGACGATTATGACCTCCTCCATAGAGATAATAGGGACGCTTCCCCATGGCCTTCAGTTCCTGCATTGAACGGTCCATGGCAGGGCCAATTTCATGGCCTTCCACAAATTCCACCAGGGCCCCGCTCCTTCTCATCAACAGGGCGTTCCCCTTTTCTGCAAAAAACTGTTCCCGGGATCCATGTAATATCAATTTACAGGTCCATCCCCTTTCAGCACAGGCAAGGGCGACCACACGGCAATGATTGGACTGGATCCCCCCGGTACTTACCACGGCATCAAATTTTCCTTCTTCAATTTCCCGGATAATATGTGCCATTTTTCTTGCCTTATTTCCACCATAAAACAAGGGATAAAGGTCATCTCTGACAACATACAGGTCCAGTCCGCCGGGACTCCTGGAAGCGGATATAAAATCAATTTGCATCTTCCTGGCTCTTATTTTCCTTCCGGTAATCATCAAAATCCGGAACCGTCTCACTGCTCACCTCCAGTACATCGTGTTGACCCAGTACTTCGCCGATGGTCTTGAACAGGATCCTGATGTCCAGTCCAAAGCTCATGGTCTCAACATATTCAACATCCATCTCCAGTCGTTTGTCCCAGTTCAGCAGATTCCGTCCGTTCACCTGCGCCCAGCCGGTGATACCAGGTCGAACCAGGTGGCGCTTCATTTCCCTTTTTGTGTAATAGGGAAGATACTTCATAAGCAGGGGCCGTGGCCCAATCACTGACATGTCGCCACGCAGCACATTAAACAGCTCCGGCAATTCATCAAGACTGGTCCTGCGCAGAAAACGGCCCAGGGTGGTAATCCGATGCTGGTCCGGCAAGAGCTGACCCTGCTCATCCCTTTCATTGGTCATGGACCTGAACTTAACCATTTTAAAAGCCCTGCCCCCCAATCCGGGCCTATCCTGGGTAAAAAACACAGGGCCTCCCAGCCTGATACGGATAAGGATCATCAGTATAAGCAAAAGCGGAGCCAGCAAAACAAGGGCTATGAAAGAGGAACTTAAGTCAAGACAGTGCTTGAAATATTTGTACATATCTTCTATTTACTAACTAAGATAAATGATTATCGTCGATTACGGAGTTCCGGGGGTAATTCTTCCAGGTGTTTTACCAGTACGTGCTTTAAGCCTGTATCAATGGGGATTTGCCATAGAATCTTGCACCAGTTGTGGTTTCCTTCCAGTAATTCCGGTCCTTTTTCAGTCAGCACCACATCCCATCCGATGGCACGGTTTTCGGGCCTGTGCAGTGCTGCCCGCTTCACCAGGTCCAGGCACTGATCCCATAAAGGAATCTGGTATCCCTCAAGTCTGATTCCCGATACCGGGTGATCACTTACCCTGTCCTTGGTGATATCACTATAGATGCCAAGTCCGTCGAGCTTTCCTGTCTCCAGATCCACCGATGTTGCAATATTCCCGGAGGCCAGGTTATCCACCCAGGTATTTACACTGATCCGCATACGGGCACCCAGGATCTCCACCTCATTGTCTTTATTTACCTGGCTGATGATCCGGACCGTATTGACTCCGGAATCTGACAGGCGGCTTATATCCGCATGCTGTACAATGAACTCCTCTGCCAGATCAAAGCCCTTGGATTTCATATATTTATATAAGGATTCAAAGTCGTAATCTGCGCTGTTTATGATTGCCACATCCCAGCCACACTGGCCCAGCGAATCCTTGACCACGATCTTTCCCGTGGGATTCTCCAGCACGATCCGTGCCTTTTCTGTGCGCTTCTGAATATCATCCAGGGAGCAAGTCGCATGGAGGACAAAAGATGCATAATTCTCATAGAAAAGAAGTTTATTCTCCAGCACATCCCTGGTACTTTTGGGATTCATCACCAGGTCATACTCATACTTAAATCCTGTGCCCACCCAGCGAGCACGTTCCGCCGCGTCCTTTTCAAAAAACCTGAAGAGAAAGTAATCAATCGCCCCGATATTATACTTGTACACACACCTGATGTTATCGCAGAACAGGCTAATGGTACTCCTCCCTGTTTGCTTACGGGCATAGCGATAAAACTTTTTATACTTGGGCCAGTCCATTTTCTTGAAGTAGTAGGCCAGATATTTGCTTCGCTTAAAAAAATCTTTACATTTCATTGCTCTGTTTTTAACTGTGTGTTAATGACACTCCTCATGGTATTGAAGTGGTAGCTGGCTAAGAGCTTCCTTAGTTTGGGTACGACGGTTCTCCTGTTGAACCAGTACCCTTTCAACTTCATTCTGCTTTTCACTGAAGATCGGCTTACTTCATCCATGTAAAATTGCTGAAAAGGCGGTGTATCTACCTCATAAGGATGCAGGTAGAGATTCACGGGCCTCCTGGGGCCGATCGCCTTAAATGCTTGATTGGTAAAAGAATAGGGGAATGCTCTCAGGTAGCCTCCTCCGCAGGCAGGAATCTCCTTGCCCATAATCCGGACGCTTGACATGGGAGCTTCAATGATCTGCTCTCCATTCTCCAGTTCAAACCAGGCTATATCTTTCTTAAAGCCCTTCCACCCATATCTCCCCGACTCCGCAGGAAAAATACTGCTGTCATATTTGATCCCTTCCGCCTGCAATACTTCAAGCGCCCAAAGGTTGTTTTGATTGATCGAAAATTCCGGTGCACGGTGACCAATAACCTCAAGTCCTGAAGCATCCTCCACCAGCTTTTTTGCCCTGGAAATTTCTTCCCTCAGCTCTTCCCTGGTAAGCAGGTTGTAGCGGGTATGTGAATAGCCATGAATTCCCAGTTCGTGACCCTGTGATGCAATCTCCCGGATCAGTCCGGGATGGCTTTGTGCCACCTCACCCAGAATAAAAAAGGTGGCCCTGGTATCAAACTCTGCAAATAGTTCAAGCAAATGCATGGTATTGTCATAGACACGTATCGTGGGCTCCATCTCCTTAGCAAAGAAATTTCGCATGGCCTGGTTTATGGCATCTTCCACATCAACTGTCAGTGCATGTTCCATGTTCATCTTCGAAATTTTGCTTTAAACTGTTCGCTCCTTGGATTTTCTGAAATTCTCGCTC